>Ga0180432_10000819_pt1 | contig 50433 bp, 45 predicted proteins | sample SS_ome_10_FD_132414 | JGI IMG/M metagenome (GOLD analysis project Ga0180432, IMG submission 132414) | Hypersaline lake sediment archaeal communities from the Salton Sea, California, USA - SS_1_MS_2 metaG | ecosystem: Environmental > Aquatic > Non-marine Saline and Alkaline > Hypersaline >...
GACCTGAGCGCCGTTTTCTTCGGCCAGCTTCAGATACTCCATGGCCTGTGAGTATTTCTTGACCATGTAATAGAGGCTGGCGAGATTGTTGTAGGCGTCGCCGTGCTTGGGATTGATCCGCACGGCTTCCATGTATTGGTCATGCGCTTCCTGGTATTTTTTCTGCTTGACGAAAATATTGCCGTGAAAATAAAAATAATCCGCCGGCGTCTCTTCCTCTTCCGGAACCGGTTCGTTCAACCGGTTGACGATCGTATTCTTCTGGCCTTCGAGTTTCGTGACCTCGGCGCTCAGCTTGCTTTTCTGAGTGCCGCTCGCCGCAGCCGCCGCCTCGCGCGTGGCGTTCAGCCGCTCCTCGATATCATCCTGCTGCTCCCGAAGCTGATTGATCATGATCTGGTGCATATTGATCTTCATCTTGGCGATGAATCTGTAATTGTCCTTGGCCTTCTGGATTTCTTCGAGCGCCTCGTCGATCTTTCCTTCTTTGTATGAAATCTGGGATAAGAAGAAATAGGCGTCCGCGTGCTCGGACATGCGCTCGACCACATCCTGGAATTCTTTGCGCGCCTTCACCAGGTTCCCGGCCGCATGGAGTTTCTTCCCCTTTTCGAAACTCTTGTTGACCGCCCGGTATTTCTCATAGACCAGCTTTTCGCTGCGGGAATAGTCCTCCTGCGCCCATCCGGAAATACCAGAGATCATACAAAAAGATACCAGAAAGGCCACCGCCCAACAGGCTTTATACTTCATGTTTCCCTCCCATGTTATTTTCACCGTGTTGTGAATTTTAACCCAATTATCGCCAACAATCAACCGGCCGATCCTCTATGCATGAGACCGACGATCCTGAGCGGAATCACGAAAAATATTCATTCCGCGTTTTTCCTGCGGCTGGATTTCGGGCCTTCCCCCTGGACAAGTTGACATTCAACCTTAATCTTTTTAAATTTTAAATGGGGAATGAAGGTTCTATAACGCTTTTGAAGGAGGGCATTTTGTCTAAGCGTATATGTCTGTCTATGGGAATTTTTCTCTTACTTTTCATTTCAGCCGCGGGAGGGTTCTCCACCGAGCCTGTTATTCAAGAAGATCCGGCTGATATTTTAAAAGACGTCAATCAGGCCGTCGTCTCGCTTACGGCATTCGATGCCGACAAAAATCCCGTGGGAGAGGGCAAGGCGGTCATTGTATCTTCTTCCGGCCTGGCCCTGACTTCGTATCATCTTGTCAGCCAGGCTCACTCCGCCAAGGTCTATATCACCAACACGAAAATACGCAAACACATCGATTGGGATAACGTTTTTCATCCCAGCGTCAAACTTTCCGGAGTCGGCCGTGTCGATACGCAATCCGCGGGAAAAAAGCCCAAAGGCAAAGCCTGTGAAGTCTTAGGCATCGTGGGGGTCGACCGCGGATTGAACCTGGCATTGATCAAGATCAAAAGCAAAAGCCCGCCGGCGGCGACTTTATGCGCCAACGCCGAGTTCGGGATGGGGGACAAGGCCTTATTCGTCGCGGACGAAGAAGCCGTATCCGAGGGTAGCATCACGGGGCACCGCGACTTCTGTGCGGAAAAAAAGCTTGCTCTTCTCAGCCTGCCCATGCCGCCGGATATGAGCGGAACGGCCATATTCAATACAAACGGCGAATTGAGCGGGATCGTCTGTGCTCTCGAGGACAACTCCTGTGTCATCCTGCCCGCGGCCTACGCCCACCCCCTGATCCAGGACGCCCGCCCGACGGCCCTGTCCCGATGGGAACACGAAGATTACTTCCGCACGGCGGAAGGTCTTTTCCTCAAAGGAACCATCTACACGGCGGCGGATAACTTCACGCAAGCGCTCGGTTTGATTGAAGAATCGCTCAAACTGAATCCCAACATTCCCGGGGCCCAAGCCCAATTGGGATTTCTCTGCGGGAAGTTGAATCAGTATGAAAGAGCGGCGGCGGCCTACCAAGAGGCGCTCCGTCATGATCCACGCGACCACAATTCCGCCTACGGCTTGGGAATCGCCTACATACGGCTCAACCGGCCCCAGGAAGCGATCGAGCCCCTTTCCCTATGCATCCGACTTCGACCCGACGACCCGGATGCTTACTACAATCTTGGATTGGCATGCGAATCGATCGAGCAGCTTGAAAAAGCCGCCCAGGCTTATCGGCGTTTCGTGGAGATCAATCCCGGGCCGGTATGGACGGGATACAATCAATTGGGATCCGTCTACGTTAAATTGAGACAATACGACAAGGCCATCGGAGCCTTCGAAAAGGTTATCGAAAACGACAGCGGAAATCTCAAAGCCGTCTATAATCTCGCCCATTCCTATGATCAGTCCGGACGATATGCCGACGCCGCTCCGCTGTATAAAAAACTTATCACGCTCAATCCCAAAGACGCGCCCGCATACAACAACCTGCTTTTCCGGATGTACGACAAAGCGGAAGATTATGACAATGCGATCGCCGCCTGCATGGAAATCCTGAAGGCAAAACCGGACAGCGCACAGGATCAATACAATCTCGGGATCATCTATTTGAAGAAAAACGATGCGGCCAATGCCTTGGCGGCATTCGAAAAAACTCTGGAATTGCAGTCCGGCTTCGATCAAGCCTGGTACAACATCGGCCTGGTTCATTTCCGGGAAAAGAATTATCCCGGGGCCATCGAAGCCTTTACCCGGTTCGACCAGCACAAGCCCAACAATCCCGACTGCCTTTACAACATCGGAGCCGCATATCTGCAGCAGAAAAAATATGAGGAAGCGCTCAAACCTCTTCAGAGGTGCCTCGAACTCAAACCCGACAACGCATATGCCCATTACAACCTGGGAATCGCCTATTATGTTCTAAAGGACAAATACAGCGCGGAAGCGGAATGCCAAACCCTCCGCGGCCTCAATCCGGAGCTGGCGGAGAAACTCAACCGGATCATCAACCGCTAAAAAAAAGGACGCTTCTCCCCAGGGAGGCGCCCCTTCCGTTTTAACAAGAAATGCTTTAAACTTACCAGCCGATAAAAATAAGTTCGTTACCGTCCCAATTCATTTCCGCGGTCCGGCTTTCCCAAGATTGCTCGGTCACCACCACGCTTGTCGTCTGAAGCGGCGCCACGCCCTGAGGATCCTCTCCATCTTTGACGTATACGGACGAATGATGTCCGACTCTTTGAGCCGTTACGCTGAGAGTGATCGTGCCCCCGGGCGGGATATAATTTTCTTCCGTAGGCCAGTCGCTTTCAAAATGAACGTGGATCGCATTCTGGGTGTCGAGATTTCGAGTGGTCACGGTGATGGTTCGAGGTCCATCAGCCTCTTCCGTACTGCTGCATCCGACAGCAAACATGAGCACGCACACCAATACGACGGATAGAAACGTACGCATAATTTTCATCTTCTCCTCCTTCAAACGAATATATAGCACAGAAAAAAAATAAATGTCAAAAGTATTTTTCGTAGTTTATTCCTCTTGTCTCCCCGCATAAAATCCCCGAAAAAACTTCTCGGCGACGCCGAAGCTCCTCTCGCTTACCCAAACTCAGGCTTGCATTGGAGAACAGGATTGCCTAAACTAGGCTTCATCATCATGGAATATATTGCCGATCTTCATATCCACTCGAAATTTTCGAGGGCGACCTCCCGGGACATGATATTGGAAACGCTGGCGGCCTGGGCCAAAGTCAAGGGGTTATCTCTGCTGGGAACAGGTGATTTCACCCATCCGGAATGGCTGTTTCTCGCAAAGCAAAGCCTGGAATCCGCAGGGAACGGTTTTTTTCGACTGAAAAACCCGCCTCTGCAGGAAAATGAATACCTGAAAAATATTTCCGTGTCTCCCGGTGACGTTCATTTCATCCTTTCGTCCGAAATAAGTTTCATCTACTCAAAACAAGGGAAGGTCCGAAAGATACATATCCTGCTCTTCGCTCCCGACTTCGAATCCGTGGAGATCATCAATCGTAAACTTTCGGCCATCGGCAATCTGAGATCGGACGGCCGTCCGATCCTGGGGATGGATGCGCGTGATTTCGTCAAGCTCGTCAAGGACAACTGCCCCCAATGCATTATCATTCCGGCGCATATCTGGACCCCCTGGTTCTCGCTTTTCGGCGCAAAATCGGGATTCGACACCATCGAAGAATGCTTCGAAGAAACCACCCCCGCGATTTTCGCTCTCGAAACCGGCCTTTCGAGCGACCCGCCCATGTGCCGCCGACTGTCCCGTTTGGATAAATACACACTCATTTCCAATTCCGACGCCCACTCGCCTTCAAAAATAGGACGTGAAGGAAATGCCTTCGATACCGAATTCAATTATAAAGCTCTGTTTCAAGCCATAAAAAGCAAAGATCCGGAAAAATTTTTATATACCGTGGAATTTTTCCCCCAGGAAGGCAAATATCACTTTGACGGCCACAGAAAATGCGGCGTGGCTTTTTCTCCCGCCGACGCCCTCCGGCATAAAAACATATGCCCGAAATGCGGCAAGGAACTCACGAAAGGCGTCATGCATCGCATCCAGGAATTGGCGGATCGAACGGATGAATTCGATCAACAGGATGGAATACCCTTCAAAAGCCTGATTCCGCTCAATGAGATCATCGCCCAGGCTCTGGAAAAAACCCCGCAATGCAAGAGCGTGTGGGAACTCTATTTTCGTTTTATTAACGAATTCGGGAATGAACATCACATCCTCACCAAGACACCGATTCCCGATCTGGGACGGATTGCCCCGGAAAAAATCAGCCTCGGAATAGAGCGCATGCGAAAACGCAATGTAACCATAAGCCCGGGACACGATGGAGCTTACGGCAAAGTCTCATTATTCAATCCTGACGGTTCCGAGGGAAATGAAAACTGCCAATTCAATCTTTTTTAACAGCGAAACCCGAAAACGATCACAGGAGAGAAGAAGCGTGGTCTTTCCTTAAACGCTTCCGAGCCGATCCGTTATGAAACTGAGATGGAAAGAAAATGAATTCAATCAACATCTCCGCCTGACGATGCTCGCCGCGCTGGTGGGATTGACGGCGGGTTTTGCCTCCATCGTATTAAAATATCTCATCAATTTTTTTCACACGACATTGTGGCGGTCATCGGATATCATCACGGCGGTTTCCACCCAACCGTGGTATTTAACGCTTTTGATCCCCGCCTTCGGAGGGCTGCTTATCGCTCCCCTGATCTATTTCATCGCGCGGGAAGCCAAAGGACACGGCGTGCCTGAAATTCTAGAAGCCCTTATCTTCCGCGGCGGCCGCATCCACCCCAAGGTCGCCCTCGTCAAAGCTCTCGCGTCTTCCATCAGTATCGGATCGGGAGGATCCGTCGGGCGCGAGGGCCCGATCGTGCAGATCAGCTCTTCTCTGGCCTCCACGCTGGGACAGCTCTTCCGAATCAAGGATAAGGGGATGCGTACTCTGGTCGCCGCCGGCGCCGCCGCCGGAATCGGCGCCACCTTCAACGCACCGATCGCGGGCACGCTTTTTGCCGTAGAGGTTCTGCTGGGCGAATTCGGTGTTTCCTCGTTCAGCCCCATTATCGTTTCTTCCGTCATCGCCACCCTGACCGCGCGCATGATTACGGGAGATTTTTCGGCGTTCACGGTACCTCAGTACACACTGTCGAGCATCTGGGAGATCGGCCCGTATATCCTTTTAGGGATCGTATCCGGATTGGTGGCTCTGCTGTTCATCAAAGTGCTGTATTTCGCCGAGGATCGATTCGATTCCCTGCCGATTCACCCTTTGGTGAGACCGCTCGCCGGCGGGTTCCTGGTCGGCGGGCTGGGTCTGGCATTTCCGCAAACCCTCGGAGTCGGTTATTCCTCAATCGACGCCTGCCTGCAAAACCAACTGCTCATCTGGCTCGCGCTGGTTCTGATCGTCGCAAAAATCCTCAGCACGTCTCTTACTTTGGGATCCGGCGGATCGGGAGGTATTTTTGCGCCCTCGCTCTTTTTGGGAGCCGTGACGGGCTATTTCGTGGGCGGCGTTTTTCATAAGATCGCCCCCGGAGCCATCTCTTCACCGGGAGCTTTTTCTCTGGTTGGAATGGGGGCCGTCCTGGCGGCCGCCACGCATGCGCCGATCACGGCCATCATCATCATATTCGAGCTCACGAATGACTATAAAATCATTCTGCCCCTCATGCTGACCTGCATCATCGCATCCATGATATCGACGGGCTTTAAAAAAGAATCCATATACACCATAAAGCTCAAGCGCAGAGGCATCGTTTTTCATGAAGGCCGCGAAATGAATATCCTGAAATCCTTATCGGTCAGGGATTTCATCAGCAAGGATACCCGGGTGTTCTCAAACAGCGAACATGTCGGAAAAATCATCGATACGGCCATCCGCGGCAAGTACTATGACTTTCAGATCGTAGACTGCAACAATAATTATGTCGGTTCCTCTTCCCTGGCCCAGATAAAGAAGATCATGCTGGAAAAGGAATTCCTCGATCCTTTCGTCATCGCGGAAGATCTGGCCGTCATCGGATATCATCTCCAGGCGGAGGGGAGTCTGGAAGACGCCATGAAGATTTTCGGGCGGGAAGATGTGAGCGAGATCCCGGTGCTCGAAGGAGAGAAATATCTGGGAGTGGTTAAAAGAAAGGACGTGATCGAAGCCTATAATCACGAGATCCTGAAAAAAGAAGCGGCCGCGGGGCTTGTGCAAACGATGAAGTTCAGTCACTCCTCCAAAACCTACGATATCGGATATGGGCACAAAATCATGGAAATCGAAGCCCCGGAATTCTTTTGGGACAAATCCCTCAAGGGCCTCAATCTGAAAGCGCGCTTCCGGGTTGACGTCCTGCTCATCAAGCGTCCCTATCCCCCCCGAACAATCCCGCTCCCGCTGGCGGATGAAATCATCAAAAAGGGCGACCAACTCGTGCTGGCGGGGAGAGAGGATCGTCTTTCCAAAATCATGGATTTCCGGCGGAAGGAATAAAGGCTTTCGAAAAACTCACCAAGGATAAACCTTTTTTCCCCGGCGCTTCCGGAAGCCGCCGGATTAAGAAGCGGATAGGCACCGAGCCTCCGCTTTCCCGTGCTCCTTGACATCCTCAATCAGCGAACCTATATTTTATGTCTGGTAGATCAGGAGCGACAAATGGAAATCGAAATGAAGATCAAAGGTTTGGTCGTCGATCCCCTCTCAAAAATGCCGATCGTCGTCCTCGAGGATTTGCGGAGCGAGCGCATCCTCCCAATCTGGATCGGCGTTTTTGAGGCAAACGCCATCGCACTCAAAATAGAAAACGTTTCAACGCCGCGGCCGATGACCCACGATCTTTTGAAAGACTTCCTCTGTAAATTCGGTGTGTCCATCGAAAAGATTGTCATCAACGATGTCCGCGACAATACATTCTACGCCGTTATCCATTTGAACCGCCAGCAAGAGATCATCACCGTTGATTCACGCCCCTCCGATGCGATTGCGCTCGCATTACGTCTGAATGCGCATATTTTTGTGGAGGAGCACGTCGTCGGCAAGGCGCAAAATCTCAAGGGCGACCGCCCCCTGGAAGGTTCGGAAAAACTCAAAAAATGGCTGGAAGAGCTTAAACCGGAAGATTTCGGTAAATATCGGATGTAAGCGCCGCGAGGATTTTTATCGTCAGGTCCGCAGCGTCATCAAGAGCGAAATCCCCCCCAGCCCGAAAATCAGATTCGGTCCCCAAGCCGCGAAGAACGCATGCAGATAGTTCACGTATCCCAGGTTTTTAAAGATACCAAGCGCTCCCCAATAAACCATGACGATCGCGAGACTGAGCCCCAATCCGACCAGCGTTCCCCGTTTTCCCATGGAAAAAGCAAAGGGGATCCCCAAAAGGGTCATGATCAAGCTGGCGAGTGGAAAAGATAATTTATTGAAGAGATCGACGCGAAAACGCGTCGTATCGAAACCCTTGGCATCTATTTCTTGAATGTATTGCCCGAGTTCCGCGTAATTCATTTGATCGGGTTCTTTCCATTCCTTAAGAAAATAGCTCTGGTCTTCTTTTTGATTCAGCGCCCATTCATCGTGCCTGACATAGTCGGTCGGACGGTCCTGCTCAAATGTTCTCACCCAGGATCGATTCATGGTCAATCGCTGCTGCCTGAGGAATGCCTTTTCCGCATAGGTTCTTTTTGATATCCTCCAGTTAACCGGATCGATCTCGATAATGGAAAACTGTCCGAAGGATGAGGCTACCGGATCGAAATACACGTAATGATAGATTTTATCTCCCTCCGCCCCCATGACCCAGCGCCGGTTCAGATAGTTGAAGGTACGGGCCGGTACGTCATTGATCCGCAGCCAGAGCGCCTCGGCTTTTTTATTGGAATAGGGAAGGATATTCTCTTGCAGATAGAAGGAGGCAAAACTCACGACACCGGCGGACAGCAGGATGGGACATATGAGCCGGAACAAACTGATCCCACATGCCTTGACCGCGGTTGTCTCATTGAATTTCGTGAGCAATCCCAGGCTCAACAGCGCGGAGATCAGAGCCGAAACCGGAAGCGAGAGGTGAACGAATTCGGGTGTTTTATACCAGAGAAATCGGAAAAAAAGCGCGAGCGGTTTATTGTGCTCATAGATGCTGTCGATCCGTTCGAAAAAAGTCACGATGATAAAAATGGCGATCATGCTGCAAAACGCCATGAGGAAGATCGCGATGTACTTCTTCAATACATACCTGTCCAGCGTATTCGGAAAACGCAGCAGCGAAGGGAAGCGCGTCCATTCTGATTTGGGCGTTCGGCTCGGGGAATGATCCTTTCGGGGTCCGCGGATCACGCGCTTGAAAACACGAAAGCCGGTCGTCTCCCTCAGACTCTGCAAGAAGAAATAAACGCTCGCCAGACCCAGGATGAAATTAGGCCCCCACATACCCAGAAAGGGAGAAATACGCCCTTCCATGGCCAGCTGCTCGCCGGCGGTGATCATGATATAGTATACGACAATCACGCCGATGCTGATGGTGAAACCGCTGGTCCTGCCCCCTTTCCGCGTGGAAGCGCCCAGCGAAATCCCCAGGAACGCGAAAATCAAGCATGCGAAGGGAAGCGCGTACTTTTTATGGATCTCTACCTGATGCGCGTGATAATCACGCAGTTTGCTTCGCATCTGCGGCGACGCCTGTTTTTCCGGAGAAACCTGCGCCAACTCTTCCTCCAGCGCCACGATATCTTTTCGAAGTTCGCGGATATCTTTCTCCCGCACCCTTTTTTTGACGGATACGGATGAAAAGATGGATTCCACGGGAATCTCTTCTTCTAGATGACGGAAAGAAGTCACGCGGTATTTGTCCGGTTCGGTCCGAGGAAAAGAATGCAGGGCGCCGTCATTAAGTTCAAGCGAGGCGCGGTTCTCCTCGGCGTAAAATTTCAATCGCCCGCGCTTCGCAAAGACGATCCGCGGCTCATCCAGAGGCTTGGCGAAGTAGACGAAAATATTACTCCAGTCATCATCGGAGCTGATATCCTGAACGTAAATGACCGTATCCGGGATATCTTCATTAAATTCTCTCGCGTGTATCCTCACCTGGACTTTGGAGAGAACCGATCGGGAAAAAGTCTGCACCCATTTGTAGTTCCATCGAGGAGCCATAAACATGGTCAGGAAGGCTGTCGCCAGCATGCCCGCCAGGGCAAAGCTCAAAATGGGGCGCAGCAGCTTCCCCGTGCCGACCCCCAGGGTTTTAAGCGCCGTGATCTCCACATCGGACGACATCCGGCTCAATCCGGCCAGAATGCCCATCAATACCGCCATGGGGACGGTGAAGGCCAGGATGGAAGGCACCAGATACCCTAAAAGGGAAATAACGACCCGCAGCGACACCCCCTTGCTGATGAAGAGTTCGGAGAGCACAAGGATCTGATTCATGAGGAGAACGAAGGAATAACCGACAAGCCCCAGCAGAAAAGGAGGGAGAATGTCCTTTATGATATAGCGGTCCAAGATTTTAAACACAAGCTATTTATACCATATTTAACGCCGCAATCAAACGCGACCGGTCAGGCGGAGAAGAGGTGAGCCCCGCATTGGTGTTAAGTTGAAGAGGATACCGATCCGCCCATCGGGACGTGGCTGCGGAGGCGAAATGCCCGGTATGCAAAAAAAAAGCCCCGGAACGGAAGCTCCGGGGCTTTTGTAATGACAAAAAGGTCAGCGATTAATACATTCCCTCACCAGGAGGCATAGGCATCTTGGGGGTCTTGTCTTCTTCCGGAATATCGGAAATCAATCCCTGTGTGGTAAGCAGCAGGCCGGCGATACTGGCCGCGTTCTGCAGGGCCGTCCGGACGACTTTCGTCGGATCCAGGACTCCACCTTTCACGAGGTCTTCATATTTTTCCTTGAGCGCGTTGAAGCCCTTATCACCTTCCATCTCTCTGACTTTCTCCACAACGACGGAACCTTCAAACCCGGCGTTGTTGGAAATCTGGCGCAGGGGCTCTTCCACGGCTCTCTTGACGATATTCACACCGATCTTGACGTCGTCTTCAACCTTGAGCTTCTCCAGGACTTTCTGGCTTCGCAACAGGGCGACGCCGCCTCCGGGAACGATTCCTTCTTCCACGGCGGCCTTAGTGGCATGCATGGCGTCTTCAACCCGAGCCTTTTTCTCTTTGAGTTCGGTTTCGGTTGCGGCGCCGACTTTGATCAAAGCCACTCCGCCGACCAGCTTGGCCAGGCGTTCCTGAAGTTTTTCGCGGTCGTAATCCGACGTCGTCTCCTCGATCTGGGTGCGGATCTGTTTGATCCGGGCCTGGACATCCTCGGATGTTCCGAGTCCTTCAACGATGGTGGTGTTGTCTTTGTCGATCACGACTTTCTTGGTATTGCCGAGCCAATCCATAGTCACGTTCTCGAGTTTGACTCCGATGTCTTCGGTGATGACTTTTCCACCGGTCAGGATGGCGATATCTTCGAGCATCGCTTTGCGGCGATCGCCGAATCCGGGAGCCTTTACCGCGACGCAGGAGAACGTTCCTTTCAGTTTATTGACAACAAGAGTGGCCAGCGCTTCACCCTCAACTTCTTCCGCGATCACGACCAACGGCCGTCCCATTTTCGCGACATTTTCCAAGAGAGGCAGAAATTCCCGCAGGTTGCTGATCTTCTTCTCGTGCAGCAGGATAACCGGATTCTCCAGGACGCATTCCATGCGATCCGGGTCGGTGATGAAATAGGGGGACAGGTAGCCGCGATCGAACTGCATTCCTTCCACCGTATCCATGGTGGTTTCCAGACCCTTGGCTTCCTCGACCGTGATGACGCCGTCTTTTCCGACTTTGTCCATGGCTTCAGCGATGATCGACCCGATGGACAGATCGTTGTTGGCGGAGATCGCACCGACCTGAGCGATCATGTCGCCGCTGACTTCCCGGCTCAATTTCTTCAATTCCTTAACGATTTCCGCGACAGCCAGATCGATCCCTTTCTTGATCATATTGGGATTGGCACCCGCGGTGACATATCTCAACCCTTCGGCATAGACGATCTGAGCCAGCACCGTAGCCGTCGTGGTTCCGTCTCCGGCGACGTCTGATGTTTTCGAGGCCACTTCCTTGACCAGTTGGGCACCCATATTTTCCAGGGGATCCTTCAGCTCGATTTCCTTGGCGACCGTCACACCGTCTTTGGTGCTGGTCGGAGAACCGAACTTCTTATCCAGAACGATGTTCTTACCCCGGGGGCCCAGAGTTTCTTTTACGACATTGCTCAGAATATTGACGCCTTTCAGAAGCGCCTGCCTGGCATCATCTCCAAGTGTAATTTGTTTCGCCATTATAATCTCCTTCTCAAAAAATTAGCTGAGTTTCGCTAAAATTTCGTCTTCTTTCACGATGACATGCTCGACGCCGTCGATATTTACTTCGCTTCCGCTGTACTTACCGATCAGTACCTTGTCACCTTTCTTGACTTCGAGTGGAAGGACTTTACCCTCAGGGCTCAATCCGCCCTTGCCTACCGCAATCACCTCAGCTTCCTGGGGTTTCTCCTTGGCGGTATCGGGAATAATAATTCCTCCCTTTCGGACTTCTTTTTCCTCTAACCGTTTGAGAAGCACTCTGTCATATAGAGGAACGACTTTCATTCCAGCCTCCTTAAAAAATTTAGCAGTTAATTTCTATGAGTGCTAATATACGCCATCGCGGTGAACCTGTCAAGAAAAAACACGAAAAATTAGCAGTCTCTTTAAAAGGCTGCTAATTCCATGGGGAGGGCTCAGAGAATCCCTTTCGGCGCTCTGTTTTCTAGGAAGGGGCGAAGCCTGAAAAGATCGCGAAAGATTATTTTACTTTGAGGCTGCGGCAGAGATTATGCAGGGTGTTTCGGTGCAGGCCCAGCGTTTTGGCGGCCTTGGTTTTATTGCCCTTATGATTGCGGATAACGATCTCGATATAGATTTTCTCGAACTCCCTCAACGCTTCTTTCAAAGGCAGATCCTGTTCGACCATTTCCAGGATCAACCGCTCCATTTTCTGGTGAAAGTTAAGGGTTTCAGACCCGCTCTGCATTTTTTCTCCTTTTTCCCGTTTTCTCTTCCATCTCGATGGATGGCACTTCCTTTTCCATGATTTGATCATAGGTTTCGCGAAATCGATCCTTCAATTCGCGGGGAACAAGCCCGATCACCGTTTCGGTCATACGCAGGCAATAGGGCGTCAGACTCGATTCTTCAACGGCATGAATACTGACAGGGAATACCAGCAAAGCGAAAACAACCACGCCGCAGATCAGGACGCCTTCCAGCAATCCCAGCAAACCTCCCAGAACATGGTTGAAAAATTTCAGCGGCCCTTTCATCATTTTGGAGAACAAGCGCGAAAGCAGCCACCCCATCATCAGAACAACCAGAAAAATACTGAAAAATCCCAGAAGATCGGCGAGGGTCTGCCGCGATGTCAGGCGTACGAACAACCGCGCCGCCTGCGCATAATAGGCAACGGCCAGGATCAAACCGACGATAACGGCAAGCAGGGCAACCACTTGACGCACAAATCCCTTGATGATTCCCAGAACGAAGGCAACCAGCAGGATGAACAGCAAAATGATGTCAAAACCATTGAAACTCATCAAGGCCTCCATTTTCTCAAGGCTTCGACCATTTCATACTCCCCGCGCTCCAGACCGCCCAGTTTGACATGCGGTTTGACCGCTCCATGAAAATCGGAACCTGCGGTGGCGACAAGTCCGAAAGCATCGGCGACTTCTTTGAAAAACCGGGTTTTTTCGGCGTCATGGTAAGAGGTATACACTTCCAACCCACGCACTCCCCGATCTTTCAGTACCGCGATATCCTCGCGCGTCGTTCTCTGGAAATACGCCCCGGGATGAGCCAATACCGGCACGCCGCCGGTAGCGGGCGCGATCTCCAGGACCTCCACAAGCGGGATATTTTGCCGGGGGACGCAAGCCGGCATTCCCTCCATGAAGTAATCCTTATAAAAATGATACGGGGCGAAGTTCTTTTTTTCCACTTTCAGGTATCTTTTCAATTCCCGGTTGGCCGGACGGTCGGTCTTTTCCAAAAGCACCTGCGCGATGGTCACTCCCAGGGGAGCGGCCGGAGCCGTCTTCGAAACGATCTCTTCCCATGTAATGTCAAATCCCAGCTCTTTCAGCTTCCCGACACGCTCGGCCGCTTCTTTGAAGCGCCTTCGCGAAACTTCTTTCTCCAGGTTCGTCACCACCGAGCTTCCCCAGGATAAAAACGGCAGTAGAAGATGAAACTCCCGTTCGTCATATACCGTCGTCACTTCCATGCTGGGAATGACTTCCACCCCTTCCGCCGCACCCGCTTCCAGAGCTTCCGGATACGCGGCTACCGTATCATGGTCGGCAACAGCGATGGCGCGCAGGCCGGTGGCTCGGGCGAGGACAACGATCTCCGAGGGCGAATATTCTCCATCTGAGCTCTTATTGGAATGGATATGCAAATCGACGTGAGCGCCCATCACAATTCGCTCAGACCGGTTAAAAGATGATATATTTCCCTATATCTATCAGCGGTTTGCTGAATGATGTTCTCCGGCAGTTCAGGGGGGGGAGACTGTTTGTCCCATCCGGTGGAACTCAAATAATCCCGGACGAACTGCTTGTCCAGGCTGGGTTGTGATCGCCCGGGGGCATAGCTGGAAACCGGCCAGAATCGGGACGAATCGGGGGTGAAGATCTCATCGATCAGCACGACGTCTCCTTCGTGCATTCCAAACTCAAATTTCGTATCGGCGATGATAATCCCCTTGGAAAGAGCAAACAACGAAGCTTTCTGGTAGAGTGCAATGCTGATTTTCTTGATCTTGACGGCGAGTTCGGCACCGATAATCTTCTGCATCTCCTTGAATGAGATGTTCTCATCATGGCCCTCATCCGCTTTGGTTGAAGGGGTGAAGATCACGTCCTCCAGACGATCCGATTCCATGAGTCCCGGAGGAAGCTTGACCCCGCTGGTTTTTCCAGTGGCCTTATAATCCTTCCAGCCCGAACCGGCCAGATACCCCCGAACGATGCACTCGATGGGGATGACATCCGTTTTTTTCACCAGCATCGCTCTTTTATCCAAAACCTCCCGGTATTTATGCAGGGTGGGCGGAAACGCATCGATTTCGGTGGTCAGCATATGGTTGGGGCAGACCAACCTCATCGACTCGAACCAGAATTTAGAGAGCTGGGTCAAGACCTTTCCCTTATCCGGAATGACAGCCGGCAGGACGTAATCAAAAGCGGAGATGCGGTCCGAGGCTACAATCAGGAGATTATCCTCGATCTCGAACACATCGCGAACCTTTCCTCGCTTAAACAATGGAATTTCGGACAGACTAATATCGGAAACTGATTTGTTCATAATCCTCTTTTTCCCCTAGAATAATTAAATTTCGGACAAAAATCAACCCTTACATCACCGGCCGCCAAAGGGCGCCTTTTCGAAAGGAACGAACGCCGGCCGTTCCTCATCGGCATCCGCCCTCTTCGCATGTGAGACCGATATAATTAAACAACCGCCCCGCTTTTTCTCCGTCACGCCGGAAAGAATAAAGGTCCCTCTCACAATGCGTGCAGCGATCTACGGAATAAATCCGTTTCTCTTCCAGACCGGCATCCAGCAGCTGATAACGATTCGCCGCTCTGAGATCCAACCGCCAATTTTCCGGCTCCCGGGGATTCCTACGGAATATGTCCATCGGGTGTCCGGCGGATTGGAAAAGGCCTCGTACTTCCGGGCCGACGGGATAGCATTCGACATCGATCGCCGGGCCCAACGCCGCTTGCAGCGAAGCGGGCGCACATCCAAAACGCTCGGTCATTCCCCGCACGACCCGGGAGGCCAGACGCCCCAGCGTCCCTCTCCATCCGCAGTGAACGGCGGCGATCACGGATCGTGCTCCATCCATCAGGAAAATCGGAAGGCAGTCCGCCGTCTTGACGACCAGTAAAACTCCGCACCTGTTGGTGATCAAAGCGTCACCCCGCAAGATTTTTTGTGGCGGCTTTTCCACCACGTGGAAGACATCTCCATGAATTTGGCGGAGGAACACGCACTGAAAGCCCTTCTCGGCGCCGAAATCCCGAAGGTCCTGTTCGTGCAGATGGCGGCAGCCGAATCCGTGGACGAGAGCGGGAAACCGCCGCCAGGGAGAAATTTGATAGGATCTCGGTGCGGCCATATTCACCTTTATTCCGTCGGACCGACGGATCCCGCCGCCATTCAAAGGGTTTGACATCAGGATTCCGAAGAAGAGAGCCCCTCGAAATTGAAATCCCGGTAATGACGGATCATGTCATGGATGAGTGTTTCTTTATCCAGCCGCAGCAGTTCCCGAGCGGACGTCTCCGGCAGGAAAGGAAACGTCCGGTCGACCAAGCGGCTCCGTCGGCTCCTTCTTCCACGAATCCGCAACAGCGGCTGCATTTCCAAAGCGTTCTTCGGCAGCTCGATGATATAGTAAAAATGATCCACCCCGGAATGGGCAAAATCTATCTTAAACGTCACCCTCCGGCCTTTGGTCTTCCAGAATTTCGTTTTGATTCCATACTCTTGGAACTCCCGGGTCAGCAGCTCAAAAGCAGGCTCGGCGATAAACTCGCAAAACTGGTCGAAATCATCCCGGGTTTCCACCAGACATTTTTCCAATATCCGGTGCTCATCGAAATAATCGGCAAGTTCCGCTTTCCAATCTCTCTCCATCTTATTCCTTCGGCGCGCAATCCATCGATTTCATCTTAACACAATTTCATCAAAGAATGCACTTCCCCCTGATTATCGCGGCGGGAATCCTATTGCCGTTTTCGAGTGAAAGTCCCTCGTCGGCACCGAACCGGCTTTAGACTATTCCCCCTGTTTCACCCGCTCGGCGAACCGCCGTCCGAACTCCCGGGCTTTTTCGATATCTTCCGGGCGGGGGCTGCCCTTAAATTCCAGAGAATCCGTCAGATTCCACTTCAGGGGCTCGATGAGCTTCCGCACCCCATTCTGGGCTCCTCCGCTCCAGCCGTAGCTCCCGAAATAAGCGGCCGTTTTATTGTGAATACGCTTTCGGCCCGCCATGGCGAGCACGTCAGCCATGGGGGGGAAGAGAGAAACTTCGTACGTCGGCGCTCCGATCATGACCCCCTTTTGCGTCCACAAAGAGGGAAGGATATAGCTGACATGCGTTCGGGCCACATCAAAAACATTCACCGGCACCTTAGCCAGAGAAATTCCTTCGGCCACGGCATCCATCATGATCTCGGTATTGCCGTACATGGATCCGAAAAGCAGCGTTACGCCCGGCTCGGTCGGGCCGGAGGCATATTCCGCCCAGCGGCGGTAGAGGTCGATGATCAGAGCGATGTTTTCCCGCCAGATCAAACCGTGCGACGGAGCGATGATGTCAACCGGCAGACCACCGAGCTTTTCGATCGCGGAAAGAACCCGGCCGCTGAAATTGGCAACGATATTCACGTAATACCGGAGCGCTTCCCGGGTATAAAAATCCAACCGGGTGCAATCGTCGTCAAACACCGCGCCCTGGAGGGCCCCGTAGCTTCCGAAGGCATCGCATGAAAAAAGAATCCGATGGGACATCTCATACGTCATGATGGTTTCAGGCCAATGGAGGAAAGGCGTCGAGTGAAAACGCAGCGTCCTTCTTCCCAGTGAAAGGGTATCTCCTTCACCCACCACCTTTATATTATCCGTTATGCCGAAAAAGCCGCCCAGCATATCCCTGGTTTTCGCCGATCCCACCAGAGTCACCCGAGGATTGATGCGGCGTAAAGTTCGAATCAGTCCCGAATGATCCGGTTCCATATGATTGACCACTACGTAATCGATCTTGGAAACGTCCGTCAGCGCTTCTATCTGAGCGAAAAAATCATCGCTCTTCATCGATTTCGCCAAATCGATGACGGCTGTTTTTTCATCGTCGATCAGGTAGGAATTGTAGGAAACGCCTTCTTGAGAAACAGGCCACAATCCCTCAAACAAATCCGTTGTTCGATCATTGACTCCGATCCAGTACACATCCGGTTTGATTTCAATGGCGGACATTCTTTCCTCCTCTGAGAATTGATCAAGTTCCTATTGTAATGATGCCCTCCAGCGAATGCAACCCATGTCCGCGATCACGGATTGAGGGATTTCATCATCACCGCCTCGGGAATCACTTTACTCCTTTACGAGAATGAATCTTTTATGATAAAAAAGACCCTGCATTATTCCTAAATAAGGGATCCGGCTCCCGGACAAATAACCGGACAGGAGAAAACAGATGGCTGACCAGAAAATCGCGGATCGAGGCAATTGGGGTTCCAAGGTCGCTTTTATCTTTGCCGCATCGGGATCCGCCATCGGATTGGGGAGCATGTGGCGCTTTCCTCTGATGGTGGGAAAGAAGGGGGGGGCTCTCTTTGTCTTGGGCTATATCGTGGCCGTCATTTTTATCGGATTTACCGTTATGCTGGCCGAGCTGACGATCGGCCGGCATACCCAGAAAAATCCGGTCGGAGCCTTCAATGCCATTAAGCCGGGAAGCCCCTGGAAACTCATCGGTTATATGGGGGTTTTTTGCGGGATCTGCATCCTCTCCTATTATTCGGTCATCGCCGGCTGGGCCGCGGGTTATTTTTACAAGGCCCTGACCGGAGCATTCAATAAGATCGGACACCTCGAGGGCGAAGCCCTCTGGCAGGCATCCGATGGAATCTTCAACAGCTTTGCGGCGAATCCGGTCGGCATCCTTGCCTGTCTGGCCGTCATCATCGCCGTGACGGCGTTCGTTATTTCCAAGGGCGTCAAAGGCGGCATCGAAAAGTGGTCGAAGATTCTGATGCCCGTCCTTTTCGGGATCATCGTCATTTTATCGATAAGAGCCCTGACCCTCCCCGGCGCCAAAGCCGGACTCGCTTTCTACCTCAAGCCGGATTTTTCCCAGTTCAATCCCGACGTCATCTTTTTCACTATCGGCCAGGCCTTTTTCTCGCTCAGCCTGGGAATGGGCACCATGATGACGTACGGCAGCTACCTCTCGAAAAAAGACAACCTGGTGACTTCCGCCGGCTGGGTCTGTTTCTCCACGACGCTGATCGCACTGCTTACGGGCATCATCATCTTCCCCACGCTTTTCGACACACTCAAACTGACGCCCGAAATCTTCATCGAAAAATTCGAGGTCAGCACCGGGCTGATGTTTCAGGTCTTCCCCATCATCATCACCAAAATGCCCGGGGGCTACTTCTTCGGAATTCTCTTCTTTGCATTGCTGCTTATCGCCGCGCTCACATCCACCATATCCATGCTCGAAGTCCCGACGGCATACCTGGTCGACGAGAGAAAATGGAGCCGCGGCAAAGCCGCCTTGTTCCTCGGCGGCGTTTCTTTCCTTTTGGGCATCCCGTCGGCGCTGTCCCATAACGGGTTAAAACTATTCACCCGGCTCAAGTTTATGACGAGGATGGATCTTCTGTTCGGCAACATCCTGCTGGCCGTGGGAGGACTCTTTATCTGCATTTTCCTGGTCCACGCATGGAAAACCCGGAACGCACTGCGAGAAATTTCCATCGGCGGCAAGCGCTTCCGATTGAAACCGTTCTGGGTTTTCAACGTCAGCGTCCTGGCGCCTATCGCGGTCATTATCATTCTTGTTTTTATGCGCAAGATCACGGGATGATCCCCGGTCCGTATACAAGGCACATCCGATGGGAAAGAAGGAAAAAGAACGGCTTTTTTTTCTGCTGAAACTCCTGTTCAGCGCCGGGGTCCTCGCCCTTCTCCTGATTTTTAAAACTTCGCCCGCCGATATCATTCACACCCTGAAAGGAGTTGACCCGTTATGGCTGGCATTGTCTTTTTCCCTGCATGCCCTCGGTCTCCTCATCAGCGCGGCTCGCTGGCAGGTCCTGATGAGAGCCCAGAACGACAGCCCCTCTCTGGGTTTTCTTATCAAGTCCTATATGGTCGGGACTTTTTTCAATAATTTCCTTCCTTCTCGGATCGGTGGAGACATCGTGCGCATCCGGGACGGTTCCCGCGGTTCCCGCTCGCTGGTCAAGTCAACGGCCGTCATCCTGGTCGAACGCCTGACTGGAATCGGGATCCTGCTGTTATTCGCTCTGGGCGCGTCCCTGTTCCGCCTGGAAATGGCCCGGCGTATTCCCGTAATCTGGCTTTCACTCCTGATGGGAACCCTGGGCCTGGCCGTGATCTTCAGCTTTTTCACTCCTTTTTCGGGCCGCGCCCTAGAGAGGATCCCGGAGAAGGGAATGTTCCGGATATTGAAGCGTAAAATCTTCTCCTTCCGCGAAATCACCCTGTCATTCCGAAACCGGAAACGCGCTCTTATCAAAGCCTCCGCCTGGGCCTTTCTCCTGCAAATCAACGTGATCCTCCATTTTTTCCTGATCGGAAAAGCGCTCCGGCTTCACATCCATTTTCTCGATTATTTTGTCTTTATCCCTATCGTCCTCCTGATTCAACTCATCCCCATCACCATCAACGGCCTGGGACTGCGTGAGGGTTCTTATATCGAAATCTTCCGTTTCTACGGGATTTCTCCGGAATCCGCTTTTTCATTCGCGCTTGTCGACGTGGCTTTTATGCTTCTGATCGGCATCGCCGGCGGCATCATCTACATTACAAGAAAATGAATCATCTCAATCCTTCCCCCCGCCAGAGAACCGCCCTGAAACTTTTTTCTCTGTTCCTTCTTCTCATGATCCCAATGGGACGGCCGGAAATGTCGGCCGGTTCTCTCCAGGAAGTCTCGGAATACGAAAAACGGCTGGAAAAAATCGCCGGTGAGATCGAATCCCTCAAAACCAAGATCCGGCGCGAAGAGAAGCGAAAGACATCTCTGCTTTCGCAGTTGGATCAGATCGCGTTCAAAAAAAAGCTGGCGCAGGAAGAGCTGAGAATGTATTCCATGCAGCGGAAACGGGCCGACCTGGAGCTTGCCGACCTCCGTCAGAAGATCCCGCGATTGGAATCCGAACTCGACCACGCGGAAGACACCATTAAAAAAATTCTGGTGACGATGTATAAATTCGGCCGCCTCAGGTATTTCGATTTCCTTCTCCGGATCGAGCGCGTGGAAAATCTCCTGACCGATAATAACCGCCTTTCCCAGCTGGCACGGAATCAGGAAAAGATCATTGCAGACTACCGCATAAGTCTGGAGGATCTGAATGAAGCCCGCAGGGGATTGGAGAACAAAAAGAACCTGGTCTCGGATCTCATTCTGAAATCACGGGAGAAACAAACGGAGTTGAACAACCAGGAAAAAAGACATTCCGCCCTGATCAAACAGATCAACCAGAACGAATCCACCCATCTGCAGGCTCTGGATGAGCTCAAGGACCGCGCCGAACAGCTCCAGGCCTTAATGAAAAGGATCCTGGCGAAGCAGGCGGCGTTTCCAACCACGATCATCCCCATGTACGAAAAGAAAGGCGCGCTCGCATGGCCCATCGCGGGAAGGGTCGTGACATCATTTGGGATCAAACGGCATCCGCGCTTCAATACCCGCACACGCAGCAACGGCATCGAAATCACCCCCAAAAAAAACATGGTCGTCAAATCCGTTCATGCCGGCTCCATCGTATACGCGGATCATTTTCAAGGATACGGCAATCTGATCATCATCGATCACGGCCTTGCCTACCACTCTCTTTACGGACACTGCTCTGATTTCCTCGCCGACAAAGGTGATTTCGTCGCAGCCGAACAGCCTATCGCCATCGTGGGTGATATCAGTTCCTTTTCGGGAAAAACCCTCTATTTCGAAATCCGTTATAAGACGAAGCCCTTGAATCCCTTGCAATGGCTGAAACGAAGATGATAAAATTTATCTGTATACTAAGCTTGGCTTGGATCATTCCCGGGTCGATATCGTCGCGGATGCGATACGTGAGGGATCATGTCGTGGACCCTTACGGTTTATGCCTCGCAACAAAGCGGATGCGGGAAGATCAATCCGCCCATCGGGTAAAACAATGGAGATGATCATTAGATTTATTGAAGAAAAGCATGTCCCCATGATTCCGTTCATGGAATATGCTCTTTCCCCTGGAAACAAAAGATGCGAACGACATCGCCATTCTTTTATGAACGGGGCAAGTTAGAGAACCATCATGACCAAGAAAAGAAACATCATATTACTGGCGGGCCTGGTGGCGCTTTCCTCTTTTTTCATTCTGGAGAAGAGTTCGCAGCCTAAATCCATCTCCCGATCCACACCGGCGAAAAGCCTCCGTCTGGTAGGTAATGTGATCTCCCTTATCCGGGATGATTACGTCGACCCTCCCGATCCATCCGACACCATGGAAGGGGCATTCCGCGGCCTCGTCAACAACCTGGATATCCGATCCAGCTATCTCGACGGGGAAACTATCGATACGTTACAGCGGCTGAAATCCGGTCCCCTGCCGGAAACCGGCATGCTTCTCTATAAAAAATTCGGCGCATTCCCCGTCGTCATCGGCGTCAAACCCGGATCGCCTGCCGAAAGCGCCGGAATCAAACTCGGCGATTCCATAAGCATGATCGAAAATCGGTCGACCCTGATGATGAGCATGACTGAAGCCAATTTACGTCTCTACGGCAAAGATGAAAATCCCGTAAAGCTCACTTTCCTCAAGACCGAGGGCCAGGAAGAGCTTCAGGTGGACCGCCTGCTTGAAAATCCGGCCGCTCTTTCCTATTCCCCCGCTGAGGGGACCAACGGCATTCTCAAGCTCAATCACATTTTCTCTCCTCTGGTGGACGAAATCCGATCGCGCGTGCTCTCCGTTCTGGACGATCCTTCCCGTGCCCTTATTCTGGATGTTCGCGACTGTTACGACGGTGATTATGAGGAAGCCCGCAGATTGATCAACCTGTTCCTCCAAGCCGAGCCTGCCGGTTTTTTCGAGAAACGAGGAGGAGGATTGGAGGAAATCGACTGTCCCGCCGACCCCGATCATCCCGATCTCCCCCTCATCATCTGGACCAACCAGGCCACGATAGGACCCGCGGAGATGATCGCAGGAGTTCTAAAAGATCATCAGCGAGCCAAATTGGTTGGAACACCGACGCTGGGGCTGGCGGCCAAACAGCGCTTTTTTCCACTTGAGGACGGCAGCGGCGTTCTTCTCACCGTCTCCGTCTTTCAGCTCTCCGCAGATAATAAACTCTGGCTGGAAGGTGTCAAACCCGATAGAAAAATCGAGAGCGATGACATGAACGCTGCGTTTTTACTGGATGAATCCCGAAAATTGCTTCGCTGACAATCATATATGGTCACGAATCCATCAAAAAGAGACCGAAACATACAGAAACGGTCCCCCTTTCTGTATATCGTATTAATCCTGATGGCTCTAGGTTCCACAGTCGGCTTGGATTATATAGCGGGAAAGAAGGGTGGAAAATCCCTGTTTTTTTCGCAATCGCCGGAATCCCGCCTCCCTACCGAACAAAAGGAATCCGCGGCCATGGTTGTTCGCGGCATCCTCTCCAGCCTCGGGATATCTCCTGCGGATCTCAACCAATACCAGGATGAGGACGGTCGGGAACGCCTTGAAATCGATGTAGAGCCCGCTCTCTACGACCGCTTGGAATTCCGGTTGAAAGAAGCTCTGGAAAAAGCGGCCTTCACGGTCGAAAAACGGGAAGATCGGAAACAGAAAGATGTCTCATATCATCTCTGGGAGATTCTGACTTCCACCGAATCCGGGCTGACGCTGCTTTTTTCCAGCCGCGAAGCCGAGCGGCCGACTCCGGAAATGCGCCCTTCGGTAGAATCCATGCATAGGATCGCCATCATCATCGACGATATGGGCTACAGTCAGGAAGCACTGGAAGCGATCCAGGCGATGAATACCCCTATGACCATAGCGGTGATTCCCTTCAGCCCGCTGGCAGAGGAAACGGCGGACTCGGCGAACGACAGTCGCTTGGAAGTCATCCTCCATCTCCCTCTGGAACCGATCCTGGAAAACGGCGCCGGCAGCGGGGGAGTGGGCTTTATCAATTCCCGCATGACCGCGGAGGCGGTCAAAGCGACCCTCCTGGCCGACCTCGAGAATGTCCCGCACATCAAGGGGGTTAACAATCACATGGGATCGCTTATCACCACGAATGAAACCATCATGCGCATCATCCTGGAAAACCTCAAGGAAAAGGGACTCTACTTTGTGGACAGCCGAACAACCGGAGATTCCATCGCCTATAGGTTGGCTCGGGAGCTCAGAATCCCATCCGCCTTCCGCCACGTTTTCCTAGATAATGACTTGCGGGAAAACGCCATCAAAAAACAGCTGATACAGCTTTTCCGCCTGGCACAACAGAATGGATACGCCGTAGCCATCGGCCACCCCTACCCGGAGACTCTGAGTGTTTTAAAAAAGAACCTGACGCTGATGGAAAAATACAACTGCCGGGCCGTCACCATGTCTCAGGTCGTTCAATAGCCGCCGCAAATATTTCCTATATCCCTAACGGATAGCATAATATTCAGCTCAGAGGTCTTGAAAATTTAACCGTATTCAATTATAGTTTGATATGAATTCAAGGAGGATATCCATGAAAAAATGGACCTTTTTTTTGGGAATAATAATCCTGGCAGTGATTGTCGTCATAATCATCGATAAAGTCGGTCTTATCGGAATCATGACCCATGAGGACCTGGAAAACGCCATCGAAGTTGTCGATATTGAAACCAAGTGGGTGGACAAGTACTATCAACCCTGGCCTCCTCGTCTGGTCCTGGTTCCCGCAGTCTCTTTTCGCATCAAAAATCTTTCCGAAGAACCGCTTCGATATATCAATTTCAATGCTATTTTCCGATTCAAAGATGATTTCGAAAACCTCGGGGACAGCTTTCTGGCGGCGGTCAGGGACACACCCATCGCCCCGGGTGAAAAAAGCGAGACCATCTTCCTGAAAAGCAATTATGGAGTGGAAGGGAAAAGCCTGGCTACATTCGCGGCCAATCCCCAGTGGAAGCTCGTTATCGTAAAGCTGTTCGCTCAGTCCAAAGGTTCGCAGTTCATTCCCTTGGGCGAGTGGGAGGTTTCACGGAATATCGATTTCAAGGAACCGGAGCCGGTCGGAACGGAACCGGAGGATAAACCGGCGGAAAAGAAATAACGTCCGGGGCCGAAATATATAGGGTTTCCGATCAACCACCCAAGATTTCGTAAGGCTTGGGATTGACGATTTTGATGAAGCTCCGCTGTTTCAGATCGACCATATATTCATCCAGTTTTTTCTGTTTTTGATCTTCAAACAGGATCTGTTCGATCTCTTCCCGCACTTCATCGAATTCCCGCAGGCGGCGATCACGGCGATCGACCAGCTTCAACAGGAACCAACCTTCACGAAACGCGATCCAGGGGGTCACGCCTCCTATGTCGAGATTCTTGACGGATTCTTCCAAGATCTTTTCCATCTCACCAGCCTTGAACGTCCCCAGGTCTCCCTCGGAATCTTTTTCGGGCCCCTCTGAAAATTGCCCGGAGACCGCGGCAAAATCTTCACCGGCGGCAATCTTTTCTTCGACCTCGACTTTTTTATTCCGGATCTCTTCCTCGCTTTTTCCGGATTCCGCGATATAGACGGCTTTCAAGGTATATTCGGGCGGCTCGATAAATTCATCCTGATGCGTTTTGTAGTAACCGACCACTTCGGTATCATTGATGACGATATTCCGGCTGACCTGAGTGTAGACAATCGCCTGTTTCAGCAGGTTCTCTTCGATCTGACCTCTCCACGCGTCATAATTCATTCCCTGCTGCAACATGGCCCGCCGCAACTGATCTTCCGTATCCAGGTTGTTTTCCTTCTGGATGTTTTCGATGGTCATCTTCATTTGTTCGCTGACATCCAACTCATTTTTCCGGGCTTCCTGCAGAAGCAGCAGATCCGTAACCATGGAATCGAGCAAATCCTTTTTCATGTTTTGAAATTCCCGCTGCAGTTCCTCCCCTTCAAACCGGGAACTGAGCATTTGATAGAGCGCATCATGCCGGTTCCGGTATTCCGAAAGGGTGATAATCTCATCATTGACCACCGCAATGATCGACTCCAAGACATCCTGGCATAGCCCCATACGGCCTGCCGACAACAGAATGATTCCCGCGATCGCACATTTGATTTTATTCATCTTCATTCCTTTGATAGGGAAAAAGAAGGTTTTCGGTATAGAAACGCCATTCCATCTCCAACTTGAGTTCTTCCATATGTTTGGAGATCCGCTCCTGAATCTTATTGTTCAGGAGAAGGATTCGGATCTCATCCACCGCCTGTTCCAAGGGAACCAGCTCCGGATCATACCGTTCATCCAAGCGAAATATGTGATACCCATAGGGAGATTCCACCACCGGGCTCAATTCTCCCTTCCGGAGAGAAAAGATCACCTGCTCCAATTCTTCGGGCAACTGACCCAACTCATAGACCCCCATCTCTCCGCCTCGATCCGCTTCGACTCCTTCCGATATTTCACGGGCCACTTCTCGGAAGCGGTTTTCCGAGCCGCCTTTCACCTGATCTTTGGCCTCAACCGCCCTGCCTTCCGTTTTCAAAAGGATCTGACTGACCTTGACGCGAGCGGGTTTCCAGAAATCACGTTTATTCTCTTCATAGTAGGCGCCGATCTCTTCCTCGCCGACATCTTCCCCGCTGACGAGTTGATAGATATACTTTTCGATCAGCATGCGCTGGCTGAAATAGCCGGATTCCGCGTTTCCCGGCTGATGATCCTCATTCTGATCCCGGATCCGACCTGAAAGCTTCGCAAGGTATTCCTTCTGCTCCGAAGGCGACAGCACGATCCCCCGGTGCCGCGCCGCTTCCAGCAGCATCTTCTCTTCAAAAAAATTATCCGCCAGACGGCTCAAGGAGACCAAGGAAAGGTGATCGATATCATCACCCGAAGTAATACGGAGATATTCCTCGAAATCGGAGTTGAAATAGAAACTCTCATCTATTTCCAGAATGATCTTGTTTTTTGCGGCCGGATCATGCAGGTCATGAGCCGCGGGTTTTCTAGATCCGGGTTCCTTCCCGCAAAACGTCAAAAAAAAAATCAGCAGAATTCCCCCTCCGATCTTACCGCCGCCCATTTCGAAAAATTTCTTCATCTTTTTTAATTTCAGCTCATTATATTATATTAACGATAACTCCTTCAAGATGATTATCGTTTCATCCAGGATTTGCACCTCTCCCCGTCCGGATAATAACAGGCTCATCACACCTTGAGGGGTTATGGATCCGGAGTAGTCCCGGATCAAGCCTGTCAACCGCGTCAAATCCGCCGTTGAGGAAGGAAAAAACTCAAAGACGAGCTTGGGTCCCACCCGATCGATGCTCTTGATCCGGAGCCGCTGAGCCAGAAATTTTATGGCCCCATAACGAAGCAGATTGCCCACGCTTCGAGGCGGAGAACCGTAACGGTCCCGAATCTCTTCCAGGATTCGCTCTCCTTCCTCCAAACTTCGCAGCGAGGATATCCTTTTGTAAAGATTGAGTCTCAGGTTGACTTGAGGAAGATAGGTATCCGGAATACGGATATTGACTTTCATATTGAGCTTGGTTTTATGCTCAGTCGGTCGATCGCCTTTGAGCTCCCGGACGGTATTCTCAAGCAGGTGCATGTAATAATCGAACCCGACGGCTTCCATGTACCCATGCTGACTCGAACCGAGGAAACTCCCCGAACCACGAATTTCAAGGTCTTTGGCCGCCAACCGGAAGCCCGCCCCCAACTCGCTGAATTCCCGCAGCGCCTTCAAGCGTTCCTTGGCCAGTGGAGTAAGCTCGGAAAAAGAAGGGACCAGAAAATAAGCAGCGGCCTGACGGGAAGATCTCCCCACACGCCCGCGCAGCTGATAGAGCTGCGCCAGGCCGAATCGATCGGCCCGGTTAACGATCAAGGTATTCACGAGCGGGATATCGATCCCGTTTTCGATGATGGTCGTGGAGACAAGCACGTCGGTCTTCCGTTGGATAAAATCCAGCATCTTTTTTTCCAGCTCTGAGCCGGCCATCTGCCCGTGAGCGATCGTCACCCGGGCCTCCGGCACCCATTTCCTCAACAACTCCGCCATGCTTTCGATATCCTCAACCTGGTTATGGACGAAATAGACTTGTCCGCCCCGGGAAAGTTCTTTCCTTATCGCCGACTCCACCAGATTCCGGTTGAAAGGAGTCACGACCGTATGCACGGCCAGCCGGTCACGCGGCGGAGTCTCGATCAAACTGATGTCCCGCAACCCGGCCAACGAAAGATTGAGGGTGCGGGGGATGGGAGTGGCCGTCATGGTAAGAACATCGATATCGGTTTTCATTTGCTTGATCTTTTCTTTGTGACGCACGCCGAACCGCTGCTCTTCATCTACGATCAGCAGTCCCACATCGCGAAAACGAACATCCGATGATAAGAGACGGTGGGTGCCGATAATGATATCCACCAATCCCTGGTTCAATTCCGAAAGAATCTTCTGCTGCCGAGAACGGGTTTGAAAACGGGTCAAGCCTTCTACCTGAACGGGAAAGAGCAGCATCCTTTCTCTGAACGTCTTCAAATGCTGACTGGCCAGGATCGTGGTCGGACAAAGAACGGCAACCTGCTTTCCGTCCATAACAGCCTTGAACGCCGCACGCATGGCCACTTCGGTTTTCCCGTATCCGACATCTCCGCAGAGCAGTCGATCCATGGGCGAATCGGCTTCCATGTCCTCAAGAATATCCTTGATCGCTCTCAGCTGGTCATCGGTTTCCGCGTGTTCAAAGGTTTTTTCAAAGTCGGCCTCCCAGGTTCCCTGACCGCTGAAGCTGAAGCCCGCGGCCGCTTTGCGGCCGGCGTACAGTTCCAGCAGTTCCTTGGCCATGGCTTCGATGGCTTTGCGGGTCCTAGACTTGGTCCGCTCCCAGTTGGGAGAGCCCAACTTATGCAGAGCTGGCTTGGCGGATCCCGTGCGGGAGTACTTCTGAACCAGGTTCAGGTCTTCCACGGGAACAAACAGTTTATCTTCATCCCGATAGAGGAGCTGGATAAACTCCTGCCCTTTACCGTCCACCTGCATCTTGACCAATCCACTGAAAATTCCGATCCCGTAATCGGTGTGAACGATATAGTCGCCGGTCTTGAGGTCCTGAAAATCCGAAACAAAGGGTTTAATTCGAGGTCGGCTCGCCAGCACCCTTTCCGCAGTGAAAATATCCGTTTCCGCAAAGTACGTCAGCCTTTGCTCGGGATAACCGAATCCGGAAGCCAGCCCCCCCACCAGAAGAGTCACGGTCTCATCCCTGGGGGGCTCCAATGGGGAATCCGATTCTCTATAGGCAATTCCATGCTGAGACAAAAGCCCTCCCAATCGCCGGCGCACGCCATCCCCGGAGAAGTAAATGAATGTCCGCCCCCCTTCCCTTTGTGTTTTCTTGAGGTAATCCAAAAAGAAAGGAATCTTGTTTTCGAACTTGGGCGTCGATTGGAAAGAAAAATGAAAATGATTTCCGGCTCCATCCGGAGAAAGCTCCTCCAGATTGACGGCGTCGTTCTCGATTCGATCCAGGGAAGTTTCCGGGAAAATCTCTTCGGGAGGAATCGCAAACCGTCGATCCTCATCCAGATCCCGGAAGACTTCCCGGAGATGATGAATGTTCTCCTCCCAGTCTCGCCGAACCTGATCCGCGTCGTCGAACACATAGAGAGCATCCCGAATATAATCGAAAAACGAGACGAACCGTTCCGATAACTGCAGGGCCTGAAATGCAAAAGAAGGAGAAGGATCTCCGGATGAATGCCGTTCGGCCTGGCTCCGCACATCGCTGAATAAACGTCCTTCATCCCTCGATTCAGCAACGGCGCTCCATTCACGCAGAAAGGTCTTCGATCCGGGATACTCCCGCAAGGAAGGTATCATAATCTGCTGAAGGCGCTGGACGGATCGCTGGCTGGACAGATCGAATTCCCTCACAGAAGAGATCTTATCGCCTGATAATTCGATGCGAAGGGGCTGGTTCCGCCAAGGGGAGAACACATCGACGATCCCGCCGCGTTGAGCGAATTCCCCATGAGAATTGATGATATCCTCCCGTGAGTACCCGAACTCAAGGAGACTTTCCAGCAGATCGTCCCGCCGCAACCTGTCTCCGACCGATACGTCCAAAAACAGATCCGGCAGATCTCGAGGGTGAGGGAAAGGTTTGAGCAGCCCCATCAGGCTTGTTACCACGAGCGCCGGGCGCCGGGAAGGCCATCCATAAAAAAAACGCATGCGGGCGGACACGGCTTCCAGCGAAGGCGCCATTTCCGTATAAGGATTTTCCATAAGCGGGGGCAGGGGAAACACCTCAAGCGATGATTCCGCCTGCGCCAAAAAAAATCGGATTTTTTCCGATATCCGATTCAAGGAAGCTTCGGATGAGCGGATAAATACGATCTTTTTTTTGGCGGCCTGCAAGAGCTGAGCCAGGAAATAGGGCTTGGCCGCGGGAATGATCCCGGAAATATTTATTTCCGAAGCTCCCCGCGCCGCCGCTTCGAGGAGAGATCGAAATTCCACGGTCTCCTGAATAAAATTCAAACTCATTGGTCCATTATACCGATAAATCCCCTTGGTTGCGACGCCTATCATGCACAGGCGATACCTTAAGGAAGGGATGACGGCGGGAAAACGGGAAAGGTGAAGATAGCAGCTCTTCCCCCCGGGGAACCATGAAGCCGCGGGCCCCCCCGCGTAATTTTAGAAGTGAAAACGGATCCCGGCGCGCAGAGACAAGCCTCCTCCGTCATACTCCGAGATCCGGTAATCGATATCCCCCTGATCGATGGGATTGGGCCCCTGAAGCGCATAGAAAAAGGTGGAGTCGGAACCCAGGCCTTCCTCCAACGGATCCCGGCCTCCGGAAGAAAAAGCGGTGATCTTCGGGGAGAAGTTTTTAAAGACAACCCATCGATAGAGGGCTTCCAGGGAAAAACGCATGTTGGAAGAGAGTTCGATCTCGATGCCTCCGCCCAGATGGGGTCCCAAGGTGCTCAATCGACTCTCGTACAAGATCGTCCAGTAAGGCCAGAACGGTTCCTTTCCCTGGATTTCGATTCGGCGGTTTTGGGCGGTGCATTCGAGGTTTCCGAAATACCAGCCCACCCCGCCGCTTGCCAGCAGCCGGATACGGCTCGTCAGAGGAAGCTCAGCCATGGCCGAGAGGGCGAGAGGCCGGATCTCGGATCGGAAATCCGGAAGGTAGTATACGGTTTCCACAACCGATGCGCCCTCCGGAAAATCGAATCTTCCGGAATGACCCGACAATTTTCGGGACATATAGCCGAAACTCAATCCCAGGCTCCAAATCCGGGTCAGCTGAAGGGAAAGCTCCAGCTCCACATCCATTCCCAATCCGGTGACATCCGCCGAGTCAGGTGTAAAGACATAATAATCGTTGGTTGAAATCCCCCGGCCGACGACCTCACCCCCCGGCAGGAAACCGAACGACATCTTCACGGCCCACGGCTGCGCCGACAGGACAGGCGTCCCGATAAGAAGACACCCCAAAACAAGAAAAAACCCGGTTCTCTTCATCATGCCTCCCCTGCTGAATGGGCCGATCGATAAAACCGGCCGGATTTCATCTCTTAATCATATTATATCCATTTGCAAGTTTCATTCCAATCCTCGTTACTTCCTCTCCAAGCCGGACGGCGGGCATCGGCTTGACAAATCCGCCCGGGGGATTATTGTGGAAGGGTAAGATGATGGACAGGAACGACATGCCGCCTCCGAAACCGCGGGTTCGATTTTATGCGGGTTTCAAGGGAGATGAAACACCTCGGACGGTCATCCTCTCGGGTCATGAATACCCGGTGGAACGCATCCTCTGGAGAAAGCGCATCCGGCCCGCCGGCGGTTCCGATGAATTCGAAGTGTTCCGCTGCCAACTGTCCGACCGCCATGTCGAAATCCGGCGCTCTCACTCGGGGGAGACAGGCATCAGGATCATTGAGGATCAGCAGACGCCGCAGCCTCGTGGGAAGCGGCCTACATCCTCCACCAATAAGAAAATTTTATGAACACGCTGTAATCGTTCCGCATGTATTTGCCGAATTCATCCCGCAGAAGATGGTTGTCCACCCCGAAAAAGAACACCGTTCCCGGCTGCAGAACCCAGCTGGTCAGAAAACTTCCATAGATCTTCTTTTCAAAATGATTGTAATCCAGGATCGCCCGCACCGAGAGGGTTTTTGAAAGCTGATAGGTCGTCCGCTGGCGGATCACATTGTAGTCGAAAGCCAGCTCCCCTCCCCGTTCTTTCCAGAAAGTCTGCTTCTGCAGATCGAATCCGATCTGCAGGCGCCGTCCCGGCTTGAGGCGGAAATACAGACTGTAGATATGGCTCCAACCCAGATAGGGGGCCTCCGGGTCATAGAAGATACCGTCTCCGATATCCAACGAGAAACCGAAGGGGAGCCAGCGCACGAGATTGATATTGGCGTTTGCATTTATGGAATTCTTCCGGAAATCGAACCCCGCATAGCGTTCCATATCGTGTATATATTTGATAAAGACCTGGCTGAATTCATTCAACCGCAGTTGGAGGTCGGCTTCAGCCCACGTGTCGATCAGGATATCTTCAAAATAGTCGAAGCGCCTCCCGGTTCGCAGCGTCAATCTGACCTGATGCAGATACCGCTTCTCCGGATAAACCTGAAAAAAGGCATATCCGCTGAGGCTGCGGTAATCGACCCGGTTGATATATCCCGAGGAGGCCTCGAAATCCGGATGCAGAGAACGCCAATCCACGCCGGCCCCCCAGTATTTATGGTAGGAGGAAAAATCCAGATAAAAGGCGGGAACCAGCTTCGTTTCTCTTTCCTCATAACGGGTTTTCGAACCGATCGCCTGAAACGAAAGAAAAAAATTCCGTTTGAACTTGAACTGACCGTCGATCCCCGCCACCCGGTTGAACGTGCCGTCGATTTCCTTATCGGCCAGACAGAATCCGACATAGGACTCCTTGAAAACATCCGCTTTCACCCGGATGATATTGAAAAGGGCGTTGTCGCCGCGGGTCCCGCCTCCGTTATGAACCTCCCAGAGGTTCTCGGTGGGGCTGGTGTCATAGGCCGAAAGCAGTCCGTAAGTGAAACGCCCGGTCTTGCCGGTCAGCTTTGCGCCCGCGGAGGGATCGATGATGCGGCGTGTATACACCATTTCCAGTTCCGGGAAACGAAATATTTCCATCCCTTCCAGAAAAAACGGCCGTTTTTCCGCATAATAGAGGGCGAACCGCTGGTTGACTTCGATCTGAGGGGCATCGGCTTCGATCTGACTGAAATCCGGATTCAACGTCAGATCCATGGTCAGATCCGAATTCAATCCCCACTTGAAGTTCAATCCCGGTTCCGGATCGATCTTCGCCCCCTTGACCTTCAGGGAAGTCAAAACCGGCATCAATTCAACATTTCTCCCTTTTTCGACCTCCCCGCGGATCTCGATCTCATTTCCCTGGCTGATCAGTCCGGAGATCTTTTGGGTGGCCCCCGGCCAAAGCAGAATCTCACCCGAGCGCGCGATCACCCGCCCCAACATCACATTCCAGGTTTTGTCGACATCGTCGGGAAAGCGCAGGCTTTTAAAGGGAATCGCTATTTCAACATAATAACCCTGGGAGTCCATCGTCCCTTCGGAATAGAACACCGTATCCCAGCTGTCATCCATGTTATCGCTTCCGCCTTCTTCCATCCGGATCATATCGGCTTGAATCCCGATCGGGTTGAGGAGAAAGGAAAAAGCCCGGCGCTTTTCATTGAAGGCGTCGAGAAACACCACCACCCAGTCATCCTCCATGATGTTGTCGCGCTTGGTGATCGTGGCGCGGATTTTATCCGGCTGTTTATCGCGGCAGCGGAAAGCGAAATACAGGTTTTTCCGGTCGAATGCCATATAAGCCGTGGTTATCTCGGTCGGTTCATCACCCTCTTTGGGAGCGAACTGTACAAAGTCTTCGATTTTCAGGGCTTGGTTTTCCCAAAGCGCCTCATCCAGTATCCCATCGATCCGCGGGGGGGTCTCTATGCGGGGCACGGAAACCGCCTTCCCTTCGGTCGGCGTCCCCCATAAGCAAAAAGACATCAGGAACAGAAAAATGCCTGACATCATGAGGTTTCTGCACGGCACGGCCGTCACGCGGAAAAAATCTTTATTACACATCATTTCGACAACCTTTCACATTACCCTTAACGTAAATCGCCGCGGAAAAGTTTGCCTATGAATTGATAAACGCACTAAATCTCCAACCGGTTTTCAACCGCTGAGCCTCCGGAACGCTTGCGAAATCCCTCGGCGGCGTCTATAATTTCAGAAGATGCATGATTCACAGCTTGAACGGGGGAGGCCCACATGAAAAAAACCCTTGCTTATTGGATCGCCTGCCTGACATTGTCCATCCTGCTGTCAGGCTGCGCACCGGCTCCGGCCCCCGATTCCCTGCGCGCCTTCGACGATCCGGACTCGTTTTCCACCCGACCCTGCCTGGTCATCCTGAATCCCACGGCGGCACGGCTGAAAACCTTGATCGAGCTGGAAACCCGGGGTCTCTTCAAGCGGGGCGATCTGCGGGTTGTCGGTGTTTATCACGAAAAGGAATCAGCCCAATACCAGCGGTCGATCCAATTCGCCCGGGAGCGGAAGCTGGACTGGATCGGATTCCATCGCCTGACCGCGGCGTTGGATCCCGACACCCTTTTTCAGGATAACGGACTGACCGATGAATTCCGTAATATCTTCGAACACTCCGACGGAGCCCTGTTTTTCGGGGGGGCGGATATTCCCCCCGCCTTATACGGACGGGACACTCATCTGCTCACCGCCATCCACACACCCTACCGCCATTTTCTGGAGTTGTCCTTCGCTTTCCACCTTCTCGGGGGAAATCAGAATCCGAATTTTACGGCCTTCCTCGATTCCGATCCGGATTATGCGATTTTAGGACTCTGTCTGGGCATGCAAAACTTGAATGTCGCGACCGGAGGAACCCTTGTCCAGGATATCTGGACGCAAACCTATGGACGGGATACGGTGGAGGACGTTATCGCTCTCGGCCCCGGAGCCTGGCATAACAATCCATTTCGCCGGCTTCACCCCCTGGATGATTACTTTGGCATCACCATGCACCCGATCAAACTCGATCCAGAGGGGATCTTCGTAAAAAAATGGGGATTCAAACCGGAGGATGCGCCGTATATCCTGAGCTCCCATCACCAGGCCGCCGACACCCTCGGCCGCGGATTCAAGGTCGCGGCCACCTCCCCGGACGGCCGGGTTATCGAGGCCGTTGAGCATACGTCGTATTCACGTGTGCTGGGATTTCAATTCCATCCCGAAGCCTCCCGGCTGTGGGATCCCGCTTTGAAATCCAGGTTCACCCCCCAAGACGAAACCGAAATCAGCCTGCGTGCGATCCTGGAAGAGAATCCGCCGAGTTGGGATTTTCACGTCAAGATCTGGTCCTGGTTTAGAGAATCCCTCGAACAACACAAAAAATCATCAGGGTTTTAAGCCGGGAACGAAAACCGCATCCCTGATCCGGTCGGACGAGCCGTACGCTTACACTCCGTCCCGAATGCGGCGTATGATCTCCGAAGTGGACCGCCCGGAGACATAGGGAATGATCTCCACCCGGCCGCCGGTCGCCACCACTTCGGTTTTTCCGACTACATCTTCAGGCTTCCAGTCTCCGCCCTTGACCAGGATGTCGGGCAGCAGGAGTTCGACCACATGCAGCGGCGTATCTTCTGAAAAACTCACCAGGAAATCCACGGGAGCGAGGGCGCTCAACACTTCCAACCTCTCGTTCAAGGGAAAAATGGGCCGGGAATATCCTTTCAGTCTGCGGACGGAGGCATCATCATTCACCGCGACCACGAGAACATCACCCAAAGCCTTGGCCTGTTCGAAAAGACAGATGTGCCCGGAATGAAGGATATCGAAACATCCGTTCGTCAGGACGAGCTTTCGGTTTTCGCGCTTCAAGGACCGCCGGAGAGCCTGCATATCCTCAAGCGTCTTGCTCTTTGGCATGCCTATCTTCCTTTGTTCTTGTCCTTAGGGGAAGCCGGATGCTCGATATCGATGCCGGGAGAAAATTCCCAGGTATGGGGAGGCCGTACGATGCCGTCATCCCGGTAGGAGGAAGAGACCATAAAGGAATAGAGATTCCGGTGATAATCATAGGGATAGCCGTCCAGTCTGTGTACGGCGATATCCAGGTAATAGGTTCCGTTGACAAGGTTGAGTTTTTCCAGCCGGCAGATGACCTTCCCCTTTCCCTGTATGGCGTTGGCCTTGAATTCCTCCAGGTTCGTATTGGTACCGTAGCAGCAGATCCCTTGAGGATTGAAAATCCCGATTCCGAAGACGAAATCCTTGATCCTTGAGAACGCGACCGTATCCAATTCGATGATCATGCCGTCATCGGGCGCGAAAACATGCTTGTCTTTTCCGTCGAGGCCTTTCAGTTTGACCTTGGTGATTTCGACTTCCCTTTTCCCCCAGCGATTCTCCCGCCGTTCCTCTTCCCAGTTTTCTGCCTGTTCGACTTCAAGCTGGCGGCGTTCGAAATCCTCCTCCTGTTTCTCCGTAATATCCTGCAGATAGGCATCCACCACCCGCTTGGATTCTCCGATGGTTTGAACTTTTCCATGTTTGAGCCACACGACGGTGTCGCATATTTTTTCTACGGTGGCGAGATCATGGCTGACAAACAGGATGGTCTTCTGCCGACGGCGAAAATCATCGATGCGGTCCAGGCATTTCGGCACGAACGAGGCATCCCCCACGGCCAGAACCTCATCGATCAGCAGGACATCGGGATTGACATTGATGGCGATGGAAAACCCCAAGCGCATATGCATTCCGGAAGAATAGGTTTTGACCGGAGCGTCAATGAAATCTTCCAGCTCGGCGAAACGGACGATTTCATCAAATTTTTCATGTATTTCCTTTTTGCTCAAGCCCAGCATGATCCCGTTGATATAGACGTTTTCGCGGCCGGTTATCTCCGGATGAAATCCCGCTCCCAATTCGATCAACGCGGATATTTTTCCACGAACACTGACCCGTCCGGAAGTCGGCTTGGCGATTCCGGTAACGACTTTCAGGAGTGTGCTTTTCCCGGATCCGTTTTCTCCGATCACGCCGAAGGTCTTCCCCTGTTTGACTTGAAAGTTAACCCCGTCGAGCGCCGTCACCAGTTCATCGGGTTTGAGGGAGTGGAAAAAATCCCCCCTGAGCATGGCGCTCTTGAAGGTTTTGAATCGGTGCTGCGCGGAGTATTTCTGATATATGCGCGAGACATTGTCGATATCGATGACAACCACTTATACCTCCTCTGGGAATGAATCCCGAAGCCGATCGAACAGGTAATAGCCGCAGGTGAGCAGCAACAGAGAAACCAGGAAAGTTACCCCGAGACGTTTCCAGTGGATCATCTCGCCGAAAAAGATGCAGTTCTGGTACCCCCACATGATATGCGTCATCGGATTGAGATTGAGCAGGATCCGAAGCCAGCGATGGGATTGAACGGTCTCAAAGCTCATGGGATAGATAATGGGAGACACAAAAAACCAAAGGGTCAGCAGATTGGCCAGGATATCCTTGATGTCGCGGAAATGGACCGTCAAGGCGGAAACCAGAAGAGAGAAGCCCAACGTGAACACGAACTGGACGATTATCACCAATGGAATGAACAGGAGGTAGGGAGAATAATGCCCCCCGAGCAGAGGGACGGAAATCAGGAGGATAGGCAGCCCGAAGAGAAAATGGATAAAATTGCTGCTGACGACAACGAGCGGAAGGATTTCCGTGGGAAAAAGCATTTTTTTTATCAGGTTTCCCTGCACCATCAGCACGTTGGCCGATTCCAGGGATGACGACACGAACCATACCTGCCAGGGAAGCACGCCGCAAAAAAGAAACAGAGCGTACGTCCAGGGAGAACTTCCCAATTCCGGCACCCGGGGTTTGATGATAAACCCAAAGACGACGGTATACACGACCAACAGAAGGAGCGGATTGAAAAACGACCAGAAAAAGCCCAGAACCGTACCGCGGTAGCGGGCTTTCAGTTCCCGGGTCACCAGATTTTGGATCAAAATCCTATATTTATAGAGTCCGAATAATTTTTTCCAAAGTCGCAGCATGTCACCTTCCTGCAAATATGGTTTCCGCTTCATCCGAATGACGACCTTCATCGTTGAAAAGGATAAGAGGAGGAAGCGTTTTCATTTTCTCTTCATCAAAACCGCAAGCGGCAAGAAACAGGTTGGGGGCCGCTTCCCGTCTTGGCTGTACAAATCGCATCTGCTTGATATGCATTCGATTGTTCTTCACTGCTTGTGAGAAGTCCTCCCATCGCTTCGCCGGAAACACGAAATAGGCGCGTCCGCGCCGATGCATGATCTCTTCCGTTTTTTGCATTATACCAAAAATATTGCATGTCAACTCGTGTTTTGCGATGGATTTTTCCGAGGACGCGCTGAGATGCCCCTGATTCCGTTTGATGTACGGAGGATTGGAGAACACCACTTCGAATTTTCTTTCAGCATGAAATCCCATCAGATCCGCCCGCATGATCCGTATCCGATCCTCAAGGTGATTCAGGCGAACGTTTCGTTCCGCCAGCTCCGCCATTTCCGGCTGAACCTCCAAAGCGGTCAGTTTCTTGAAAGGACGTTCGCTCAAAAGAAGGGAGATGATGCCGCTTCCAGTGCCTAACTCACAGAGGTGATCAGATGCTTTGAACCGGATGAAATCCGCCAAGAGGGGAGCATCCACGGAAAACCGATACCCTTTCCTCTTCTGTAGAACCTGGATCCGCCCTTGGTAGAACGTATCGAGGGTTTCATCCTTACCCGGCGTCGGATCGGTCGACATCCTTCGACACCTGGTCGGTGAAAATCAGCACGCGGTTCGGTTGCACTTCCGCAACCCCCCCTGATACTTCAAGCTTGACCTCTTTCCGGTTGAGCGTGTACGAGATCTCGCCTTCTCCCAGGGCGGCGACAAGCGGGCGATGTCCTGGAAGGATACCGATATAGCCGTCCAGGCTCGGCAGTGATACAGCGGGGGTTTCGGCATCCACCAGCAGCTTTTTCGAAGTGACGATCTTCAGCTTGAGGACTGAGGGTCTCTCTTGGCTCATACCGATTTCATCTCCTCGGCCATTTGGACGACTTCATCGATATTGCCGACCATATAGAATGCCTGTTCCGGCTTGTCGTCATGCTTGCCGTCGAGGATCTCCTTGAATCCCTTCACGGTTTCCTCGATGGGGACATAACGGCCGGGACGACCGGTGAATTCTTCCGCCACGCTGAACGGCTGCGAAAGGAAGCGCTGGAGTTTACGCGCTCTGGCCACGGTGAGTTTATCCTCATCCGAAAGTTCTTCCATGCCCAGAATGGCAATGATATCCTGAAGATCTTTATGCCGCTGCAAAACCTCTTTCACCCGACGGGCTACGCTATAGTGATCCTCACCGATAATCTGGGGATCCAGGATTCTCGAGTACGAGGTCAGGGGATCGACGGCGGGATAAATACCGATCTCCGTCAATGCCCGCGACAGATTGGTCGATGCATCCAAGTGGGAAAACGTCGTCGCCGGAGCGGGATCGGTGAAATCATCAGCCGGGACGTAGACGGCCTGAACGGATGTGATCGAACCTTTCTTCGTGGATGTGATCCGTTCTTCCAACTCACCCAATTCCGTTGCCAGATTAGGCTGGTACCCGACCGCGGAGGGCATCCGGCCCAACAGCGCGGAGACCTCGGAACCCGCTTGAACGAAACGAAAGATGTTATCGATGAAAAGCAGAATATCCTGATTCATTTCATCGCGAAAATATTCCGCCACAGAGAGCGCCGTCAGGCTCACCCGCAGGCGGGCGCCCGGAGGCTCTGTCATCTGACCGTAGATCAGTGCGGTTTTGTCGATAACTCCCGACTCCTTCATCTCGAGCCAAAGGTCGTTACCTTCGCGGGTTCGCTCCCCCACACCGGCGAAAACGGAATAACCTCCGTGCTTCTTGGCCACGTTCTGGATCAATTCCATGATGATGACGGTCTTTCCGACTCCGGCGCCACCGAAGAGACCGATCTTTCCTCCCTTGAGGAACGGCTGCATCAGATCGATGACCTTGATGCCGGTCTCGAACATTTCCAGCTTGGTGCTCTGATCTTCGAGGGAAGGCGGTTCACGGTGGATGGGATAATACTTTTCCGCCTTGACTTCACCCTGATAATCCACGGGCTCCCCGATGACGTTGATCACCCGACCCAAGACGGCTTCCCCCACCGGTGCCTGGATCGGCTGCTGTAGATCGATGGCTTTCATGCCGCGTGAGAGACCGTCCGTGGGATGCATCGAGACGCAGCGCACTTTATCTTCTCCCAAATGTTGTTCGGCTTCCACGATGATGTCCACCGGAGAAGGCGTGTCCATCCCTTCGCTGGTTATGCGAATGGCGGTGTAGATTTCGGGGAGTTCGACATCTTTGAACTCGACATCAACGACCGGACCTATGACCTGGACGACCCTTCCGAAGCGCTCTTGTTTTTTCTTGGCTTGCGCTTTCGGCGCTTTGGCTTCAGAGGCTTTTTTATCCTTGACGTTTGCTTTGGCTTCGTCTTTTCCCATCTTTAACTCCAATTCATCCTATTAATCCAGCGCTTCAACCGCGGATTGTATTTCCAGAAGCTCCGTGGTGATGGATGCTTGTCTGATTTTGTTCAATTCAAGCGTAAGGTCCGAAATCAAATCTTCCGCATTCCTGGTGGCGTTATCCATGGCCATCATCCGGGCGGCGTGTTCCGCCGCTACGGATTCATAGAAATAGTGAAAAATTTGATCTTCGACATATACGGGAAGCAGGGCATCAAGCAGCGGCGAAGAACCGGGTTCCATATCCGGCATCCCTTTTTCGACGATCGGCATCTTTTTCTCGGCCTCCTCCTCTTCGCTGTTCCAGGGGGGCTCTAGAGGAAGGAGCCGGGAGAACGTGATCTTGGGAGCGATAATGGATTTGAATTCATTGTACGCCACATATACGGCATCCGTGTGGTGCAGGGTATAAAGGCGCATTAGGTGCTGAGTCAGCTTTTCGAGATCCTCATCGTGGAATTCATGCATGTAATCCTGGTATGCGTGTTCCACGGGAAATTCACTTCTTTTAAAAAATTGTACGGCTTTTTTACCGATCAAAACGAGCCGGATGCTGGAATACTTTGCTTTTTCCTCAAGCTGCCGCCGCGCTTCCTCCAAAAGGTTGGAATTGAACGCTCCGCAAAGACCCTTATCCGATACGATCACGATGCACAGGATATTCTTCTCCTCCCGCTTTTCCAAGAGGGGATGGCTCTGTCGGGATACCCAACCCGACATTTCTTTGATCAACTCGGGGTAGTTATGCCAATACGGACGTCCTTCCATGACGCTTTTCTGTGCTTTTTTGAACTTGGCCGTTGCTACCGTCTTCATGGCCTGAGTGATCTGCTGCGTATTTTTGACGCTTTTGATCCGGCGGCGTAAATCGATTAATGCAGGCATTTTATGGCTTCTCTACTTCTGTTTCTTCTTTGAATATTTTGTTGAATGCGGTCATGGCTTCGCTGATGACTTCATCCAGGTCCTCGTCGATCTTTTTCTTTTCGCGTATCTGACTGAAGATCTCGGGCTGTTCTTTCCTCAAATATTCCAGGAGTCTCTTTTCGTAATCGTTCAACCTGTCAACCTGGATCTCATCGAGGAATCCCCGGTTCCCGGCATAAACGATCAGAATTTGATCCTCGACCGGAAAAGGAACATATTGGCTCTGTTTCAGGATTTCGGTCAGACGTTCTCCCCGATCCAACTGGGCCTGACTGATACGATCCAATTCGGTGCCGAACTGGGCGAAGGTCTTCAGTTCGCGATACTGCTGCAGGTCTCCCCGAAGCCGTCCGGCTACCTGTTTCATGGCTTTGATCTGAGCGCTTCCTCCAACACGGGAAACCGAAATTCCCACATTGATGGCGGGCCGGATACCGGCATTGAAAAGCTCCGGTTCGAGGTAAATCTGTCCGTCCGTGATGGAGATGACGTTGGTGGGGATATAAGCGGACACGTCTCCCGCCTGGGTTTCGATGATCGGAAGCGCCGTGAGCGTACCGCCTCCGTTTTTCTCGTTATACTGCGCAGCCCGTTCGAGCAGACGCGAGTGAAGATAAAAGACATCTCCCGGATAGGCTTCCCGTCCCGGAGGACGGCGGAGCAGGAGTGAAATTTCCCGATAAGCGGCGGCATGCTTGGAAAGATCGTCATAGATCAACAGCGCATGCTGGCCGTTGTCCCGGAAGTATTCGCCCATGGCGCACCCGCTGTAAGGCGCCAGGTACTGCAGCGGCGAAGGATCGCTGGCCGAAGCCACCACGACCACGGAATAATCCATGGCGCCGTAATCTTCCAGCATCTTTATGAGAAATGCGACGGTCGAATTTTTCTGTCCGACGGCCACATAGATGCATATGACATCCTTGCCTTTCTGGTTGATGATGGTGTCGATGGCGATAGCCGTTTTTCCCGTCTGCCGGTCTCCGATGATCAACTCCCGCTGACCCCGTCCGATCGGGATCATGGTATCGATGGCTTTGATCCCGGTCTGCAGAGGCGATCTGACCGGCATGCGGTCAACGACTCCTGGAGCGATCCGCTCCACCGCCATGTACTGATCGGATTTGATCGGCCCCTTGTCGTCAAGGGGAATTCCCAAAGGATTGACCACCCTGCCTACCAAGCCGGGCCCGGAAGGGACCTGAATGATCTTGTGGGTGCGCTTCACCAGATCGCCTTCCTTGATGAGATGACTTTCTCCCAGCAAAACGACGCCGACACTGTCTTCTTCCAAGTTCAATGCCAGGCCGAACACTTCATTCGGGAACTCAAGCAGTTCATTGTACATAACCCGGTCGAGACCGAAAACGCGGGCGATTCCGTCGCCGACCGAGGTGACGGTTCCGACTTCCTTGACGTCTACTCCGGTTTCGTACCCTTCTATATGCTTCTGGATTATCTTGCTTATTTCATCTGCTTTGATTTCCATTTTCTGCCTATCCTTCACAAATTTTTTCTTTGAGTTTCTCGAGATTCCCTTTAATGGAAGCATCATATACGATGTTTCCCTTCCGGATGGACAATCCTCCGATGAGATCGGGATCTATCCGGTATTTCAAGAAAACCTTCCGCTGTTCCAGCCGTTCCAGCTTCCCGGCAAGTTTATCCTTCTGAGCATCGCTCAAAAACACCATTGAAGAAACTTCAAAAGTCACGATCCCCTTTTCCTCATTCCACAAATCGGGGAGCATCTCCAAGATTTCGGGCAGGAGCTCCCAGCGGCCCTTCTCAACCAGCAGCAACAGAAATCGTTCCGTTTTATCATCAAGTTTTATCTTTTCAAAAATCCCTTTCATGATCTCCATCTTTCGGGATGTCGGTATGAAAGGGAAGGAAAAGATCATACTCAGTTGCTTCTGCCGGGATTGAAATTCAAGAAATTCCTGCAGTTGGCCGCTGAGACGAACGTATTCCGCTTCGTCCAAGAGGGCATGGACCAATCCCTGGGTGTATCTTTTAACGAGAACTTGATTCTTCATGAAGACTATCAAGCCTTTCTATGGATTTATCGATGAGGGCGGAGTGGTCTTGGGGAGCGATTTTTTTCCGGATGCGCTCTCGTGCCAAGGCAATGGCGAGTTCCGCCGCATATTCTCTCAGGTCCTGCGTTCCGGCGCGCGTCAGCATTTCAATCTCCTGGGCCGCCAGGTTCTTAACCCGCTCGGCATCTTCCCTGGCCGCCTCCAAAATGGTTTGTTTGGTTTTGTCGGCTTCCGCCTTTCCGGTTTCTTTTATCGCCTGGACTTCTTCCTCCACTTTTTTTGCGCGGATTCTCACGTCCTGCATCCGCTGTTCGGAATCTTTCCGGGAAGCGGCCGCATCTTTGATCGATCGTCCGATTTCATCCGCACTATCGCCCAGATATTTTTTGATGGGTTTGTACAGTAGGTAAGTCAGACCGCCGAAAAGGATCAGAGAGTTAAGAACTTTTCCGAGAAAATCCGCCGTGCCGCCTCCATGCTCCGCTTCTTCGGTGGTCATGCCCAGAAACAACGGAATCACACACAATATAATTAGGACAGATTTTTTCGCGCGCATCAGTTCAGAAGTCTCCGTTCAATTTTTTCGGCGAGAAGATCACTCTGGGCTCCCAATTCTTCCTCAAGATCTTTGACCTGTCTGGCGAGCTCGGATCGAGCCTCGTCAACCTTGGCCCGGCATTCCTGTGAAATCTCAGTCAATATCCTGTCCTTTTCCTTAAGAGCATCCTGTTCGAACTGCTGCTGGATTTTCAAGGCGCCCGAGCGGGCCTGTTTGACCTCGGCTTCAATATGTTGAAGCGTTTTCTCGTACTCGGCGGTCGATTGGCTCACGGCGTCCAAATTCTGTTTGATGTCGGCGTCCCTTTCGGACATCACCTTGCGCACGGGATTGAAAAAGATTTTCGTCAAAATGGCAAGAAGAACCCATATAATGACTAAAACGACAATGGCGGTTGCATCTACTGAAAGCATGATGATTAATATTAAACCAAAGAGCTAAAATTAAAAATAAAGAAAAAATTTATCACGTTTCATTTAAAAAAGCAAGCATGATGTCCCGGGAATTTCAACCGCTTATAATGCGATCCCCCGGTGGGTCGGTCGGTTTGGATCTTCAAGAAACCGAAGAGAAGCGCTTCTTCATCTCCCCCACCAGAAACAGGGATCCCGCAACCAGCACCGAACCGTTTTTTCCGGCCAGTTTGCGGGCCGAAGCAACGGCGTGTCCGACGTCGGGTTCCAGGATGATCCTGTCGTGCCAGCACTGGGTTTTCTCTTGAATTTCCCGGGGATCCGCTGCACGATAATATGGAAAACGGGTGAGAACGATCTTGTCGGCCAGCGGAAACAGAATATCGGCCAGGACGGGAATATTTTTATCCCGCATCACGGCGAACACCAGGATCCGGGGTGCGTGGGTATGAATGAGGGCGTGATCGCGAAACGCTTCGGCGCCTTCCGGATTGTGGGCGCCATCGATGAGCACCAGCGGATCTCGGGATATTACTTCCATCCGTCCCGGCCAGCGCACGCTGTCGACACCTTTGACGATCAGCGGTTTGCTGAGGGGACGCCACCTCTCACTGAGACATTCGGCGGCCGTAATCGCCGCCGCCGCATTCCTGCCTTGATGACGGCCATGCAGGGCCGGACGAAGCATATAGGTTTCACTGCCCGAATTATAAAGAAACGCCCTGTCCGGTTGGGTTTCCTTCAGGTCAGGCCCCCCGTCCAGTGCGTGAAAGAAGGGGGCGCCCAATTCCTCCGCCCTCGCTTTGATAACGGCGGCCGCCGCTTCGTCTTTTACGGCACACACGACCGGGACTTCGGATTTGATGATCCCCGCTTTCTCAAAAGCGATCTTCTCCGTGGTGTCTCCGAGATAATTCTGATGCTCCAACGATATCGTGGTGATGATGGACACAACCGGCCGCACTACATTGGTGGCGTCATAGCGTCCCCCCATTCCCACTTCCAGAACCGCCATATCGACCTCTCGGACCTGGAAGTGATAGAGCGCCAGACAAGTCATGATTTCGAAATAAGTCGGCGGTGAGATCAAATATCCGTCCGCAATCAGAGATTCGATCCGACCACGCACAACCGTGAGGCCCCGGCTGAAATCCCGCTTTGATATCGGGCGGCCGTTGACACGGATCCGTTCCTCGACACGGATCAGGTGAGGGGAGGTGTACAGCCCGGTCCGAAATCCATGCAGCGACAGAATCCGCGAGAGCATGGCGCATACGGATCCCTTTCCATTGGTTCCGGCCACCACGACTGCGGGATACCGTTCCTGAGGATTTTGGAGCGCGGAAAGCAGGACGCGGACATTGTCAAGTCCGAATTTTATGCCTTGATTCTGGATCTGCTCAAGATACAGCAGACACTGGTCATAATTCATTGGGGACGGTTCAGAAACAAACGCAGGGCGCGGATCAGATAGGAACGCAGGACCTTGCGCTCCACGACGTCATCCAGCATCCCATGCTCGAGCAGAAACTCGGAGCGCTGAAATCCTTTGGGAAGTTTTTCCTTAATCGTCTGTTCGATGACACGAGGACCGGCAAAACCGATCAAGGCGTTCGGTTCCGCAATATTGATATCGCCCAACATGGAAAAACTGGCCGTAACCCCTCCGGTCGTTGGATCGGTCATGAGTGAGATATAGGGGATGCCGGCCTGCTCCAAACGAGCGACGGCGGCGCTCGTCTTCATCATCTGCATCAAGGACAGAACCCCTTCCTGCATACGGGCGCCGCCCGAGCACGAAATGGCGATGACCGGCAGTTTTTCCTTCAGTCCTTTTTCCAACGCTCTCGTGATCATTTCCCCGACGACGGAGCCCATGCTGCCGCCGGCGAAACCGAATTCCAGTATCGTCATGATCACTCGAATCCCGTCCATGGTTCCCACCGCATTCAAAGCCGCATCCCGGAGTCCGGTCTTTTTTTGATGATCGAGCAAACGCTGGCGGTACTTTTTCAAGTCCTCGAACTGCAGGGGATCCTTAGGGGAAAGGTTCTGATCGAACAATTCGTATTTCCCTTCATCAAACAGCATCGCGAGCCGCTCTGCGGCTGAAAGCCTGAAGGGGAAATCACAGGCTGGGCAGACCGATTGATTATCCAAAATATCCTGTTTGTAAAGAATCCGGCGACAGTTGTTGCAGCGTGTCCAGAGGCTTTTCATTAATCTTATCTCCAAAGGGGTGCATGTTCCTGAAAGCGCTACCCATATTAATCGATTTCTCCGGATTTCGCAAGCCGTCGCCCACGACCTAAAATATTGCAGTGAGCCTTTACGACTTCAAACCGATACGGCATCTCGGTTGGAAAGCGCATTTCAAAAGGAATCGGAAGATGAACGGACATCTCGAGAAAATTAGGTCTGTTTTTCAGGTGCCGCGGTCTTCTTTGTCATTTGAGAGAGGATGTTGATCACGGTTTCGGGATCCGGAAGATCGGCATCGATATCTATTTCATCATGAAGAAGATTCATGACCGCATTGAACAGATCGTCCTTATTGTAGGGCTTTTCAAAATATTCCGAAGCTCCGAATGAACGCAGCGCCTCGTTTCTATATTGCGGTCCCTTGTACAATCCGGTAACGATAACGATCGGGATGCTGCCCTTGGTTTCATTGTGAATTTTTTGGGTTAAATCGAAGCCGTGAAGTTTCGGCAGCATGGCTTCCAGCAGGATCAGATCGGGCTTTTCGGCCCGGTACTTCTCGTAGGCTTCCTGTCCATCGGTGGCTTTGATGATCTTGATCTTGTGAGGGGCGAAAAGGTTGGAGAGAAAATCCAGGCTTTTTACATCGTAATCAACGATCAGAAGCTTTTTCTCGGCCATCGCTCGCAAATGAATCCTTTTTTATATTTTAGGGCAGACGGCACCGGAATGTCAATTGATGTCTCAGTCTGTTCAAGGTCTTTGAAACGGAGCGATCACTCCGGCGGGAACGGCGGTTTTCCGGTATTTTCATCCAGGATTCATTATGTTATAGTGTGCGGGATGAAAAATCATAAAGCACCGGGTCTCTCCATCGTGATCCCGGTTTATAATGAAGAGGAGAACCTGCCGCAGCTTTATGCGGAAACCAAGGAAGCCTGCGTGAAGCTGGACCGCGATTATGAGATCCTTTTCATCGACGACGGAAGCACGGACAACTCTTTTTCCGTGTTGAATCGCATTCAAGCCGAAGACACTTCGGTTACGGTCATCCGTTTGAGGAAGAATTTCGGACAAACCGCGGCTATGGCCGCCGGCTTCGATCATGCCCGTGGTGACATCGTCATCACTTTGGATGCGGACCTGCAGAACGATCCCCAAGATTTCGGACGCTTGCTGGAGAAGATCGACGAGGGGTATGATATCGTGTCCGGATGGAGAGCCGACCGCAAGGATAAATTTCTGACGCGCCGCCTGCCTTCACACTGCGCCAACTGGCTCATCTCTTTCATCACCAAGATCAAGCTTCATGATTACGGATGTACGCTGAAAGCCTTCCGCAGAGAGGTTGTTGAAAATATAAACCTTTACGGAGAACTCCATCGATTCATCCCGGCGATCGCCAGCACCATCGGCGTCTCCATCACCGAAATAAAGGTCAACCACCGCCCCCGACGCTTCGGAAAATCCAAATACGGGCTCAAACGATCCCTCAAGGTCGTTTTCGATCTGCTGACGGTTAAATTCATGCTCAGCTACTCGACAAGGCCTCTTCAGATCTTCGGCATCTTCGGTTTGATCAGCGGAGCCGCCGGAGCGATCATCGGCCTCGTCCTATCCTATCAGCGACTCATCCTGAAAATCGGGATCAGCGGCCGCCCTCTCCTGCTGTTGTCTATTCTGTTGGTGGTGATCGGAGTTCAATTCATCACACTGGGGCTTCTGGCCGAGGTCATGATACGGTCTTATCATGAATCCGGGAACAAGAGAATCTATTTTGTCCGCGAGATCGTCACCGATAAAGAAGATCCGCCGCAATCGTAAGATCCTAATCCGATGAATATCCTTATGCTCGCTCCGGAACCTTTTTTCCAGCCCCGGGGCACACCCATTTCGGTTTACCTGCGCATCAAAGCCCTCACCGACCTGGGACACAACGTGGATCTGGTGACTTACCACCTTGGGGAAGACAAAACCATGCCCGGTTTAACCATCCTGCGAACCCCGAATCTTTTCGGCATCCGGAAGATCAAGATCGGTCCGTCGCTGACAAAGATTCCCCTGGATTTTCTCCTGGTGCTCAAAGCGGCCGGTCGGCTCGTAAACAACAAATACGACTTGATCTTTTCCCACGAGGAGGGCGCGCTGTTCGGTGTCATCCTGGGTCGTCTCTGGAACATCCCCCACCTCTATGACATGCATTCCAGCCTGCCTCAACAGCTGGAAAATTTCAACTTCTCCCGGTCACGTCTGCTCAAATCCGTCTTCATGCGGATGGAAAAAATGATCCTTCGGAATTCCGAGGGCGTGATCGTGATCTGCCCGGACCTGCAAAAAACCGTAAAAGAGCTGGGCTTCGGCGCCAAAGCCGTTCTTCTGGAGAACATCATCGAAATCGACTCTTCCGCTCCCGACCGCGATGACGTCTCCCGCAAAAGAAAAGAGCTGGGACTGGAAGGGAAAAAAGTCGTTCTCTATGCAGGTAATTTTCAGCCCTATCAAGGGATCCCGCTCCTACTGCACGCAGCCGCTCATATCTCTGATCCGCACGTGGTTTTCCTTATGGTGGGGGAAAGTCCGGCGGCGGTTCGGCGGACGAAGGAAACCGCGGTCTCTCTGGGAATCGCGGATCGTATGGTTTTCACCGGCCAGGTGCCGCCAGGACACATGCCTCTTTATCTGGAGCTGGCCGACGTTCTTATATCCCCCCGACTCTCCGGAACCAATACACCCTTAAAAATTTATTCGTTCCTGAAAACCGGAAAACCGGTCGTCGCCACCCGGCTTTGGACCCACACCCAGATCCTGGATGACGACATCGCAGTGCTGGTCGATCCGAATCCGGAATCGATGGCGGCGGGCCTGCGGTTCGCCCTCTTCGATCCGGCCGGTCAATCCCGGGCTCGTGCCGCCCGGGAAATGGCGGCCCGTGAATATACCATCGATCGCTACCGGGAAAAAATCCGACTGGCACTCTCCAAATCCCAGGGCGACAAGGAGTCCGGAGTCACGTGAGCGGCAGGGTGTTCATCACCGGCGCTTCGGGTTTCGTGGGAAGCCACCTTATAAATTCCCTGCGGAAGGAGCCGCGGCGAATCGGCGTTCTGAGCCATCGGCGCCGCCTTCCCATTTTCGATGCCTGCAATGCGGTTTCCGGAGACATCAACGACTTTCCGCTGCTGGTCCGATCGCTGAAGGACACCGACATTCTCTTCCACCTGGCGTCCGCGCTGGGGGGGAGCCTGATCAATCCCGCTGATTTCGCGCGCATAAACATTCAAGGTACGGACACCGTTCTCCGCGCAGCCGGCGAAGCGGACGTTAAAACGATCGTCCACTTCAGTTCCGCCGGAGTTCTGGGGAAAGTCCCGCCGGGATCCATCGCCGATGAGGACCACGCTCTCAATCCTCAAACCGTTTACGATCGGACCAAATGCGAAGGAGAGCGGATCGCTCTGAGTTACGCTGAAAACGGCTTGGATGTCCGCATTGTGCGGCCGGGATGGATTTACGGCCCGGGAGACCGGCGAACATTCAAGCTGATCCGCGCCGTCGCCAAAAAGCGCTTTCTCATGGTCACGAGGGGAAGCGCTCTCCAGACCCCGGTGTACATCGACGACCTCATCCGCGGCGCTCTGATGTGCGCGGCGAAGGGCCGCCGGGGCGAAATATACAATCTGTCCGGGGATGAAGCCCTTCCGGTGAAGACCATGGTCGGTGCGATCGCGGAGGCGGTCGGAACCCGCCTGCCCTCGGTTTATCTTCCGCTTTTCCCAACCGAAGCGGCAGCCTGGATCCTGGAAAAATCGTTCAGGGCCTTCAATAAGGAAGCCCCCCTGACTCGCGGTAAGTTGGCCTTTTTCATCCATCCCAAACCCCTTTCGATCCAAAAAGCGGCGCGCACTCTGGGATTTCAACCGCAGGTGTCGTTTAAAGAGGGGATGGCCGACGCCGTCGCATGGTACAGATCCCAAGGTTGGTTGGATTGACGGAAGCACCGCGCCGCGGCCTCGGAACAAGGCGTCCGGATTGACTTCGGAACCGCAAGAAGCTATGATATCCCCTCCCGCGGCGGAACCTCCCTCAGGGTTTTGGAAGCGGTAA
>Ga0180432_10000820_pt1 | contig 50364 bp, 41 predicted proteins | sample SS_ome_10_FD_132414 | JGI IMG/M metagenome (GOLD analysis project Ga0180432, IMG submission 132414) | Hypersaline lake sediment archaeal communities from the Salton Sea, California, USA - SS_1_MS_2 metaG | ecosystem: Environmental > Aquatic > Non-marine Saline and Alkaline > Hypersaline >...
CTGAATAATTTAAATTTCCATTAAATACGCCAATAGCATATGCGCCTGCTGTTGTTTGCGCTGCACTTGATTCTAAATTAATATTTGTAGCGCCAACTAGTAAATACGCATCATCTACATATAAATCATCCCACCTATTACTTGCACTACCTAAATCATATTTATTATCAGCATAAGGAATTAAATATCCCTGTACTTCTACATTTGAATTTAATCGTACTAACTGATCTGCTGTAGCTGCAGCAAACTCTCCATAAATCAAAGATTTTTCTCTTCCTGCTATTAATCCTCCTCGATCTCTATTATCTATATATAACCTATCGCTTGTTGTTTCATCATATCCTGCGCTATAACCGATTGCTACATTTCTATCACCGGTTGCATTGTTATATAAAGAGTTTCCTCCTATAGCAATATTGCTATCACCTGAAGTTGTGTTTAGTGCTGCAAACGAACCGATTGCAACATTACTTGTACCTGCTGATACACTGGTAAGCGCATAATATCCAAGACCAACATTAAAATCACCTGTTAATTTATCAGTGGGATCACCAAATAATGCAAAATTTCCAAGAGCTACATTTCTTGTTCCTATAGTATTATTACGCAAAGCACTTTCACCTATAGCAGTATTATGAAAACCTGTTGTATTACCATTTAATGCACGATGTCCAATACCAGTATTTGAGTAACCTGTTGTATTATTATATAGAGACTGGTATCCAAAAGCATTATTATAATCTCCAGTTGTATTACTATAAAGAGTTTGATACCCAACTGCTGTATTCAGTTGGCCAATTGTATTTGAATATAATGATTGATAACCCACTCCGACAGTCCCTGACACTAAATTATTGCTCAATGACTGTGATCCAATCGCTACGCTGTAATCACCTGATACATTATCATAAAGTGTAAGGTATCCCAATGATACATTTTCATCCCCCGTTGCATTTGTATACAGAGAAAATCTTCCCACAGCTATATTGTTATCACCTGATGTAGTATTGTATGCTGCCGATGCACCCACAGCAATATTTGATGACCCCCCGCTCAAACCGGCAAGCGCATTCATACCAACACCAACATTAAAATCACCTGTTAATTTATCAGTGGGATCACCGGATAATGCAAGAACTCCAAGTGCTACATTAGAATTACCTATAGTATTATTTTGCATTGCATTATTACCTACCGCAGTATTATTTAAACCTGTTGTATTATTATACAAAGCCCAAAGTCCAAGACCTGTATTTTGATCTCCTGTTGTATTATTATAAAGTGCCTGATAACCAAGGGCTGTATTAGACACTCCTTGATTTGCTCCTAAATCTACATTATTTTGCAATGCCTGATATCCTAATGCTGTTGAATAATTATTCGTAACATCATAAAAATTAACATAATCCTCAACATACAATCCTCTAGATGCATTTAAAATTTCAAATCTATCTTCACTGGAGAATGACAAGTCACCCCAGTCTCCATCTGCTGCATACATTCTTAATGTAGCATCAGGACTTGTATCTAAAGCATTTCCAATTCTAACTAAATTTTCACTCACATCTATATAGAATGGGGCTCCAGTATCTGTATCGCCAACAACCAGGTCATCAGTGGCTGAAGTTAAATATGTGAATGTGCCATCGTCTGTCCAAAGACCTGCACTGCCAATAGCATCATCTAAATCTTCTAATACTCCCTGCACATTATCCTGAGCAGAATATGTTAAAGGAACTGAATATACTCCGATTAAATAAGCACCTGAAGTGTCTGACGCATCTCCAGAAGCTAAATTAATATCTGTCGTACCCTTAAGTACAAATAAGTTATCTGTATATAAACTATCCTGGATGTCAACTATATATGCATCACCGCTTGCCAATAAAACCAAATCACTGTTTGTATCAATAATCTGATCATCATCAATTTCTACACTATTTCCTGCTTTGAATTTTCTCGCCCTCACGGTTTCAGAAAAATATCCATACTGCCATCTCTGATCAGCAGATCCAAAATTAAATTTATCATCATAAGCTGGCATTAAATCACCTGAAACGTATACAAAACCAGTTGAATCATTATATGTTGGATTTAAATAAATATCACCGTTAGTATTTCCATTTTGAACAAAATAATCAGTTCCATCATATTCAATAAATGGAAAAGTGGTGGTACCAACAAATATGCCACTTCCAAAATAAGCATCATCTTCTACATATAATCCATAATCCCAGGATGTGCCCTGTTGGTATATTGCATGTTCATCTCCTGTGGCAGGAGTTCCCTGTAAATCTGTTACATAAAGTCCAAACAAGTCATCCCCATCACCTGAATTTTGTATTGCAGTAATCTTTGCAACAGATAAAGTGTTTAGTGCTGCATCACTGCTGGCAGTCATTTGTAAATCTAGACCATCACCAGTTTGTGAACTAACTTGATGCGTATATTGCCCGGTTATAATTTCATCTTCGTCTAAATCTGCAAACTCTTCTTCGCTTTTACCGTCTAATCTGTTTGCGTTTAAGGCATATGCGACTGAAGTAATTTCTTTTCTCGGTGTCATTTCTCCATCCCATACAGGACCAGCTGTTCCTCCAATATTTACACCAAGCCAATATCCACTTTCAGCCTGAAAATCCATAGTTGCAGGAAAAGCAGTTATTGAACCAAGCTTAATGGTAAATAAACCATCATCAACGGTTGCCACATTAGCACCGGCAATAGGCCAGGTCTCTGTCCATAGCGTATTACCACCAGATGACTGGTCATAAATCTTAAATTCCATGAAATAAACACCGTCAGTCACTGGATATCCGCTGGAATCTAGCAGTTTACCCTGATAATTAATGTAAGCGCTCGGCGCTGCTGAAGTTGAAGGAGTTTGCAAACTGAAAAAAGACAAGCTTAAAACAAAGCAGGCAATTAAAACTATTACAAGCTTTGTATATCTTGTCTTTTTGACACAATTGTAATGTGTTCTGATGCTTTGCATCGAAAAAATCTCCTTAACCTCTATAATTAATTGTTTATTTTTGTTACGAGATATTACAAGATTATTTTTTCCGTAATATCCGTAAAATTCCGTAAATCCGTAACCTCCTTATTTCTTCTTTTGCACTCCACGTCTAATTGCCTTATTATATGATCTGAACAATAACAGTATAATTATTAAAATTATCAATCCCATTAACATTACTCTCCATGGAAAAACCCAAAATTTTATATTATTGATAATTTTTTCATCATTGGATCCCCAGACCATTTCTAAATGAGCATTATATCTACCAAAACCAAAATTATTCCATTCATTTTTTAATTCAGCCATAAATCCGCCTTCTTTTAAATCAGCAGCTTTCCATACTGGATGAAATGCGCGAATACTTTGAGGCAAAATATTTCCTCTTTTTGGATTAGCTTCAATTTTTGCCTTTTCACCACCCCAACCATTAATAGTAATATCACCTAATGGTTTAAAGTGAACATTTCCGTCATTTTTTATTCTTAGTAAAAATTCAACTGGCGGTCTGTTATATAATTTTTTTCCAGCTGCAAATGAGAACTCTACTAATTCTGATTTTTCTCTAATCTCTCCTGGAACAGTCACCAATAAAAGCACTCCTGTCCTCTCTCCTAATCCAATCTTTTTGGTTTCATCTGGAGGAGAAGAAGAAGTGAAAATTGCAGCATAATGCCCTCCTGGCTCAGCGTCAGAAGGTACGTTAATTTTAAATCGAACAGTTTGTGTCTCGCCCACAGCTACCATTAATTGAGCTGATTCATATTCAATCCAACTGGCCAGTCCTAATTGGCTTTCTTCTTCTGAATCAATGCCAGGCGTGCCTTCTTCATCACTCGGACCAAAATTTTGAGCTATAAAATAATAAATATGAGGGGCATCTGTTCCATTATGAATTTGAAACTTGCCTTCATATGTTTTTCCAGGCTCAGCTTTAATACCCTCCAGTATTGGCGGAATTACAGTTACCGCATTTCCTCCTAAAGGTACGACAAAGGACAAAAAGAGCAATAAGATCAATAAACTTTTTACAATTCTCATACTTTTTTCTTACTAATAATTAATAATTTAAGCTCACCACAAAGTCCTGAATAAAATTCAGGACTTAAACTGCGCTTAAAATCTTGCTACGACATAATACTGAACCTGTTGGTGATAAGCACCAGCAGAAGTATTAGAATCAGTTACTACTCTGTGATCTACACGAGCTGAGTTAGTTGATGCAGTTGCAGCATTAGCAGCATCACTTTGTAATAAATTCACTTCATCAGAAGCTTGATTAGGCAAAGGAGAATCATTTGTTCCATAGTCTATTCCAGTATCAGAATATGTTGTTGCATTACCATTAGTTGGAGTACCTGGATTAAGGTGAATACCATATTCTTCTCCACCGGAATCATTTACAGGTGTACCATCTACTACACGATTAATATCGTCAGCATCTGGAGTGTCACCAGTGTTTGGAGCTGTTCCAGAATTTGCTTTTCTCAAATCCCCATCTGTTCTGAAAGTAATAACATATCCAGAACTGGCATTAGTAGTCACTTTCAAGTAATAGTCACAGGTAGCTCTTGCATCTTGGATTAAAGTACCTAAATCACAAGTGTTTGTATAGGCAGCATAGGTACTGTCCATGATCTCAAATCTCAATATAGCTTCAACAGTAGCATATATATTAACATCATTGGTGTATAATGATCCATTTAAACCATTATAAATGAATCCTCCACCAGTCATTACTTGAGATACCAAATCATTTGAAGCTACACCACTTAACATTACAGCAGCATTTGTTGCTGCATTAAGAGTAGTAACACGTACACAGAATTCTACACCATTGGTTAAACCAGTTGTTGTAGAACTTGTAAATGTGTATGTATATACATTGGCAGCTGTAGCGCCAGAACCATCTGCATCACCATCACCATCTGCATCTGTAGTGGCAGCAGCAGGATCTACACAAGCTGTATTAAGAGTGTAACCAGTAGGGAATGTCAAAGTCATTGTATCGTCTGTTGCATATTCAGTGCCTGTAAGTTGAAATGAAAACATAATATCATCAGTGGTCGCTACAGCATTATTCAAGTCAGGTAGTTGAGTAACAGCACTAGGAGTAATCACTCCGCCACCATTGTAGTTAGTATCTTCATCTAAATCAACGTACACAGTAACACCACCTGCATTTGCTTCTTCAGGAACTACAACTGTGAAGGCGAAAAATGACATGGTGAAAAGCAAAGTGAACATTAACATTAAAATACTTTTCTTATACATAGATTGTTACATTAATTAATAATTAATAACCTGTCAGTTTACGACAAGCGAAAACTGACCAGTCGGTTTCGAAACCGAATTAAATTTGTAACAGCTTCGACCTTTATTATTGGAATCTCTGAAAATAGAGTTTCCTTATTAAAATAGCTGTCAATATCTTAAAAAAAGAACAAATATTTTTAAAAAGTAATATGTAGTGAGTAATGAATAATGGGTAATTTGGCATCTGTAATAATCCGTAAGTCCGTAACCTCTTTCTTAATAGTTTACTACTGCATAATAACTGGTTATATGATTATATCCGCCAGCTGGTGTAATTCCCTGATCAATTGATGCCTTATATATTATTGCCACTCTTTCTTTATCAGCAAACGCATTTGAATTAGCTGTCTGCTGCGCGCTGGTAGTTATACCCCAGTCATTTGCGCCCTGTGCATTATCACCTGTGGTTTCAATACCATATTCCTCATCGCCAGCAGTCACTGTATTGTCTACCACATCGTTAATTACTTGCGGTCCATCACCAAGCTGCAGCCCATGCTTTTCTAAAATGACAACATTATATCCATCTTCCGCATTGGTATCAATTTCTGTCATTGCCACTGCTACACTTACATTCTGTGAGGTTAATGTACCCAGATTCATGGTATTTGCATTCAGGTTATAAACATAATCATTCCCGCCAGCAGGGCCTGCTGCAATTGTAGCCTGATCTCCTGACCATTTATCAACTGTAATAACCAATGCATTTATCTCAGAAATTTTTCCAACTGCCACATCCTGAGCTGGGCCAGCATCTTCAACCACTGCTATATAATCTCCCACGCTGTATGCTGCTGCTGAACTAACAGTGACTGTAAAATTGGCTGCATCAAAAGCCGTATATGAAACTCGAGTGCTATTATCCTGCGCCCGGACTGTAAATGTTAATCGCCTTTCTTCATCTCTTTGCCTATAACCAGAATCTAAACCATAACTTGCACTGCTTCCATAGCCAGGACCGAACTGTCCCAATGTATCTCTCAGCCGATAATTTGCTGAACTGGAATTATCATTACCACCTGCATTTATTGAATCCCATTTAATCTGATAATTTGAACTGCTCATTGCAAAAACATTGGTTTCAGAAAAACAGACAATATTTAAAACCAAAATTAAAACAAGAAAATATTTGCTTACAATTTTTTTTTTCATAACAAGCTAATTTTCCCCTCATTTAAAACAAAACTCTTTTATTAGCAGGTGCTAATAATTAATTTCCTTTCCTCACCAAAGTTTGTTTGACTTATCCACAAACTTATTAATTATGTTTAAATTATAGCATTAAATACAATGATTATCATCTTTTGTCAAAAAAAATGTGGATAACAAATTAAAAAATCACCGCTTGTTGCGATGATATTTGTAATCCTTTGATTTCTTCCTACTTGGGGTACGAAATCTGGTGCATTTTTTATATATTTTCTTTGCATAATTCTTCATAAATTACCAATTTTTACGAAAGTATCATTTTCTTATTAAAAATCGATAAACTGAATAAATTCCATTCCAAACTTTTAATATAATTGGGCGATATGTATAAGAATACGCGCCAAAATATCTAAAAATTGGCTGGTTTGGATTAAAGCCTTGTTTAAATCGTGTAATTCCCTGCCATGATTGCTCTTGTTTTATCTTCGAATCAACTGGTGCAGCACCCCAAAAATCATAGAATTGATATCCAGCCTGCTTTGCATGTTGTATGGCTGTCCATTGCAAAAGATGCGGTGCCATTAATCTTCGATATTCATTTGAACTGCCGCCAAACAAATATGTAGCCAGATTTTTGTAATAAACACACAATATTCCGGCAATGAATTTATTCTCATGTTTTGCCAAATAAAGCCTTGTCTTGTTTTGGCTTTTTAATAAGTCTGAAAAATATTGCTTTTGATATGTACCAAAACTTTGCCTCTGAGTAGTTTGTTTCATTAAATTATAAAATTCATCGATGTTGTCAGATTCTACAATTTCAACTCCTTTCTTTTTTGCCAACCGAATATTATAACGTGTTTTCTGATGCATGTCAGCCAAAAGATCATCTTCTGATTTTGATAAATCAAGCATAATTGTATGAACTGGCTGAACTTCCCGCTCAGATCTAGTAAAACCAAACGCTTCAAATTCCTGTTTCCAAAAAGTTTCTTCGTCAATCGCAAAATTATTTATCCAATTTTCCTTATTTATATTTCCAAGCTCAGTTATTATGTTCGGATCTATCCTAAATATGAGCGATTTATTTTCCTTTGCAATTTGATGCACTTTTTCAAACAATATTTTAAGAACTTGTGATAATTTTTCTTTATTATTATTTAATTCATTTGCAATCACCGGTCCACGAGGGCAATACAATGCATTTTGTCCAATTAAAAAACGATGTTTCCAAAAAAACATCTGAGCAACAGTTTTTCCATTTTCTTTAACCTCAAATCTCCAGATTTTTTGCTGCCTGCCAGCCTGAAATTCAGCCCAGCTCCAGGAATGCAAAAGAGAACCCGTATTTTGAGTTCTGTTGAACGTTTCCCATGAGGTTTTGTCAGTTGATTCTGTTATATGCATATGTAAAACTCTAAATCCAAATATCGAAATACTAAACAATGTTCAAAATCTAAATGCTCAAATTTTCTAAACATTTAAATCGTATTGCTCCATATTCTTGTTTTCTTTTTTATCTTTTTTTGTAATAATTGAACCAAAAATCTTCATTAATTCTGTTACCTCTTGAATTAAATTATTTCTTTCATTGTCTAACTCATTTTGTTCTTCGCTAATATAGACGAGCCTTAGCCAGTATCTACTTTCCTTTGATTCTTTTCTTGAAATTTTTATTCGATGATAGAAATCTTTTTTGCTTAATGCTTCATTTGCTTCAATATAATTTGCACCCACAGATCCGGATGACCTTATTAATTGTTTGGAATCCTCAATATTTGCAATTGTAATAGATAATTTTTTTACAAAAGCTCTAATACGCTTTGCAAATTCCAATGTTCTATCCTCTAAATCATATTCATGCTGGGTATTCTGCATATGTTTAATTCAATTGAATTTTGGACATTTGAAAATTGTTTAGTATTTAGGATTTAGATATTAGGATTTGCCTAACACCTTCAACGCTTCCTTCACCTGCTCTCCCGCATCTTCCACTTCTTTCGAAACCTTGCTCAAAGCCTCTTTGGCCTGCATTTTATTATAACCAAGATTTATTAAGGCTTCCAATGCGTCATTATCAACAGAAAGAGATTCAATTTTTCCAGTTCCCTCAATGTATTCAATTTTATTTTTTAATTCTAAAACAATTATTTCTGCTGTTTTTTTACCAAGACCAGAGACCTCAGTTAATATATCTGCCTGCTGATTTGAAATAGCTGATAAAATTTGCTCAACTGAATAAATTACAAAAATATTTAATGCTGTACGAGGCCCGACTCCGTTTACTGATATCAATTTTTCAAACAGCTGAAGTTCTTCAAAATTTATAAAGCCAAAAAGATCGTCAGCGTCTTCTCTGACGTTTTCAAATAAATAAAATTCAGCATCTTCACCTTGGTTTAGCTCAGCTAAAATCTTTTCATTAATAAAAATTTTATAACCCAAATCATTCCGCTCCAAAATCACAAAATTATCACCTTTATTTTTAATTTTTCCTCGAATAAAACTCAGCATATTTATGCTTCAATCTTAGCACATTATGTAAAAATTTCTAACTTACAGATTTTCAATTTTCAAAAAATTTACAATAATAGGAAATTACAACTTTACAAAACTTTTTTCCGCAACACCGTATACTCTGGCACTTGTCGATCAATAGACACTAATATTTCTTTATCCTGTCCGCCATGAGCTTCAGAAAGTCTCTCGCCAGTATCTGCATCAAAAATTTCCTTTATTTTAATTAAAAAATTATCTCCTTTTGGCACTACAAATTCAACTTCATCTCCTTCATAAATCGCATTATGTACTTTTACAAAAATTTGTTTCTCCTTTTCTTTTTTTAATTTCTCATTTGTTTTTTTACTTTTTACAACTACGCCGACAAACTCCCAATCACACGGTAAGTGCCCAGAATCATACTTTTGCTCAGCTTTTTCTTTATCAAATAAAAATCCGGTTGTAAAATCCCGATTTGTATTTTTTTTTAATTCATTTTTTAACTGTTCAATTTTTTTCATATCCCAATTTTCAATCAAATCTGTAGCCTCTCTATAAATTTTAGTAGTATTGGCAACATAATATAAACTTTTTGCTCTGCCTTCAATTTTAAAACTGCAAATCCCAGCCTCTGCCAATTGATCCAAATATTCAATCAAACACAAATCTTTTGAATTCATAATATAAGTGCCATGCTCATCTTCCTGCATTTGTAACAAGTCTCCAGGTCTTTTAACCTCTTCAATATGAATCGTTCGAGTTTCATCTTTTTCTAACTTTTCATTTATTTTTTTACTTTTTGCTTTTTGCTTTTTACTTTTTATTTTATATTCCCACCGACACGGCTGCACACAATCGCCCAAATTTCCACTGCGATCCATATAATATTTTGATAAAAGACAGCGGCCAGAATATGAAATACACATTGCGCCATGAACAAAATATTCCAGCTCAACTTCTGGCACTTTTTGATGTATCTCTTTAATTTGATCTAATGTAACTTCACGAGCTAAAATAATTCTCTTTATTCCCTGATCATACCAAAACTTTGCAGACTGCCAATTTGTGCAGTTTGCCTGAGTGCTTAAATGAATTTCAGCTTCTGGCCAAATTTCCTTAATCAGGCTTATTACTCCAGGATCAGAGGCAATCAAGCCGTCTGGTTGTATTTTTTTTAATTCAAAAATATACTTTTTCAAATTTTCTAAATGATAATTATGCGCAAAAATATTTACGGTTACATAAACTTTCTTTCCCAAACTATGCGCATGTTCAATGCCCTGCTTTAAGCTGTCCAAATCAAACTGATTTATCCTTACTCGCAAAGAAAAATCTGGCAGACCGCAATAAACTGCGTCTGCTCCAAAAACAAAACCAGCTTTTAATTTTTCTAAACTGCCAGCAGGAGCCAATAATTCAATTTTTATGCTTGAATTTTTCATATTAAACTAAATTTATCACAGATTTTTTGTTTAATCAAAGCAAAATGATATAAATGTTAAAAATTTGCTAATTTTAGGTCAGAAAAAACATCATAAGGGTTTTTCTGTTTGATAATTGACAACAAATATGTTATATAGTATAATACATTCTTCTTAGTTTTCTGTGAATTTCCGGAAAGGAGTCTGAGATGTTGTCCTTAACCTCGGTTAACAGAATTATTATCGTTACCCATACTGGGCCAGACGATGATAGTGTTTTGTCTACATATACATTATTGCGCGCACTCAATCTCAGCCGAAAAGATCCACTAATTGCATACAAATTCGTGCTCAAAGGAAAGCTATACATACCTACAAAAGAAGAAAAAGAAGAACAAAAAAAAGGTTCATTAAAAATTTTTCACTTAGATACTGGAGGGATCACTGATCCTGAGAATGGTTATTTTGATCATCATCAAGACGATCAAACATATTATTGTGCTGCACAGGTTATAGCTGAATACTTTTGGCCGGAAAAAATGCCAACAGATATCAGAAAAATTGTTGATTTGGCAATATTCAGGGACACTGCCAGTGAAGTTGGTGGAGAAGATGAATATACTCTTGAAAAGAAACGTACTGTCAATCACTATTTACGAGATAATAGGCATAAGTTTAATGTCGCCTTACGATGTGTCTCAGACAGAGCCGGGCCGACCGGATTGAGCGATGAGATTCATAATGCTGATGATGATGAAACTGATGAAGAAATAATGATTGCCGGATTAAGGCATATTCAAATGTGGGTAAACAAGAAAAAACGAAAAAAAGAAATTGAATTATTTATGGATCATTTTGGGGAAGTACAGACAGTACGTGGCTTACAAATCCAGGTTGTAAAAAGATGTATCTATAGTACTGGTAAAATCCGCAATCATGTAAGAACAAATCATTATACTGGAGATAAAATTCGTCATCTTGTTGTGATTGAGCATGATGAGCAATCAAAGGATCCTTATAAATTTAGTATAATGACTGTACAAAACAGAAGTGTTGTCAGGGGAATGCAGATATTGTTTGATGAATTAAAAAGACAAACAGGAGAAAGTGATGGGGAAATTTTTTTCCACAAATCAAAATTCATGATCCATATCTATCCTCCGACAAAATTGCAGCTTCAGCAAATTTTAAATATCATTCGTAATGAGCTGTATTTGCCAGGAAAAAGGCAGGTCGCATAATCAAAGCTAGCCACGCTAGCTTTTTTAAAATTTAAAAAATCCCAAAATATTATTTTAGGATTTATTTATTCTATAAATAAAGAACAAACTACATAGAATTATTAACGATGAAATAAACCAGCATGTTTGAATGCCTGCCTCAGCTGAAATAATCCCTGCCAATATCAATCCAAGGCCTGCGCCAGCATGGCTTATTTGCGATGAAAAAGATGTAACTGTTGCCCTTACAGAAGAAGGAATGCTGTTTTGTAGCAATGCATTGTGAATCGGATTAAATACGCCTCGGCCAATCTCATGCAACCAAAATGTACTCAATATTAAAAATCCACCAGTTAATAATGAACTAAAAAACACAAATATGAAGGTTATTACAACTGCATATACCAGCAATTGGAAATGATTGTCATTTTTTAGCTTGCGCTTAGCATACCAACTGCCAAGCAATGAAAAGACACTTATACCTACCCAGGCAATACTGATATATTCTATTCCAAGCTGTTGCTCAAACATTGGTGACCAAAGCATATTTAAAGCTTGAACTCCAGTCATAAAGCAAGCGCTGATCAAGACAATGTTTAAAACCCTTTTATTGTATAGTGCATTTGCCAGACTTTCTTTCCAAATCTTTCTCAATGCAGTACAAAAATTTCTCCATGTAATCCGATAGCCATTAAAATTTTCTTCGCGTATTAATGTGATAACCATTAAAAAGGATATTATATAACCAACTGCTCCAATCAACCATTGTATTCTCAGATTATAATTGGCAATCACTGCTCCGCTGGTTCCACCGCAAATCACTGCGATCTGTCTGACAATATTTCCCTGTGAAAAAACCTTACCAATATCTTCCCTGTATTTATAAAAATCCAAATTATCTTTTAACAATGCATCAAATGCTCCTGAATGAAAGCAAGCACCAAGGCCAAATAGAAATTCAGCAAATGCAAATTGCAAAAAAGTCTGCGAACAAAAATAAATAATCATGGTGATTATCAATATAACATATGATATTAAAACAGATTTTTTTCTTCCCAAAACATCAGCAAATACTCCAGTTGGTATTTCAAGAATGAAAATTGTAACCATAAATACCATATTTATTAAATTTGCATCCAAATAACTCATACCATTATCCAATAAAAACAGCACGTAAACACCAAACATAAATGAAAAAAAGAAATTCTGAATTCCAGTCAACCAAAGATAAATTCTGATTAATTTTTTGGCCATCTCTTTCCCTTCCCCCTTGCCCTAAAGTGTTCTGAATGTAGCTTCAGGGCCAAATTTTCAAAGAACTACGAATCTGTAGAGAGGCCAATAAAAAAACCCGGCCGTCTCTAGCCGGGAAAGTGTTTTATTAAATATAGATTTATATTGAAAGATTTGAGTTGAAAGTTGAATTTATTAAATCATCAATAAACACTATCCGGGCCAAAGCTCTACAAATTACTGGATTTACACCAGTTTTGGCAATACCAAAACCAGCACCAGCATAGGTGTTCATTGAATTTAATCTTAATTGTCTTAAGTCATATTCCATAGAATTATCGTTGTCGCAAAGGGGAATCTGGGATTCCCCGACCGGTCTGCCCGAGTTAGTTCAGGGAAATCAGGTTTCCCCTTAATATTTAGAACGGGCAAAGAATCAACCGATATCATACTTTAACATGAAAATAATATTTGTCAAATAATCACTTTATTCTATATATAAGAAGACTATTTATATTTGGATTTATTACAAAAAAGCCAAACTTTTTGAAAGTTTAGCTTAATATTACTCCTTTTGCTTATTTCTGCTCCATTGAGCAATAACTGATTCAGCCATTTCTTTGGCTGTTTTTTCATCTGGAGCAAAAATTGATACTATTTGAGGACTGACCTGGACAATAGCCATGGTCGGTCCATCAACCGTCTGAATAGTCACTTTTTCAAAATATTTACCTGAAACTGGTACTTGAAAATCTTCTTCTGTGGGCATGTTCTCCTCCTTAGCTGCCTGATTGGCACAATATCCATTTTACTTATTTTTATCTTTTTATCAAGCTTTTTTTGCTGGATCCTCAATCCTACATCCTAAATCCCAATAACCAATTACAAATTAAGATCTTGTAATCCCGTACAAGTTATCTTTTGTATGACAATCTTGTACCTAGATCTTGTAATAAAAAACCACACTGTATTACAGCGCAGTTGTAAATTATTTTTTATTCATATCTTCTGCCAGTCTCTTAGATACTGCCTCAGCCATTTCTTTGGCAATATGTTGATTTGGGGCCTTCAGCTTAACATTTGTTACCTGAATTGTAACTGTTGCTTCTATTTCTCCATCAACAGTTGGAATCATAACTTTTTTATGAAATTTTCCACTTACTGGAACAGTAAAACGAGTCATTTCAGTTGACATGCTTCTCCCCTTTCGCCCAATTTAACTGCGTCCCCAGCACGTCAATATTGCATTATAAATGTATAAAATAAAAATGTCAAGTACTTCAATTTTTATTCAAAATTCCCAGAGCAGCAATGATTCCAGTTGCTGCAGCGCCAGTAATGTTTCCAGACACGCCTGCACCATCGCCAGCTACATATAAATTTTTTATTGGAGTTTCTAAGCATTTATCTGTTTCAATCTTTGACGATGTTAATTTTATTTCAGGTGCGTATAATAGAGTATGTCCTGAATCAATTCCTGGCAAAACCCTGGAAAGCATTGCCAAACCTTCCACAATATTGGTTACAATTCTTCCTGGCAAAGCCATGGAAATATCACCAGGTGTTACTTCCATTAAACTTGGTTTAATATAACTTTTATTAATTCGCTGCCAGGTACTTCGCCTGCCGTTTCTCAAATCTGCCAGTCTTTGCAAAATCGGTTTGCCTCCTCCGATTGTATTTGCTAGCTGTGCGATTGATTTTGCATATTTAATTGTATTTTCAACTGGCTCTGTCAGCCTAATTTCTGACAAAAATGCAAAATTGGAATTTTCAGAATCATAATTTGAGTTTGAGTGGCCATTAACACACACAAAGCCGTCATAATTTTCAATTGCCACTTTTCCACGTGAGCACGGGCAATAAGTTCTGATCGCATCATCAAATGTTTTTGTATACATTAAATAAATTGTCTCATATAAAAGCTCAGCATGTTCTTTTATAATGCCGTGCGGAAATTCTACTCGTACGCCCACCAAAGCTTTGTCATAATTATATTCAAGACCTAAATTTTTTGCTATATTCTGCAGCCACTGTGCACCGACCCGGCCAGGAGCGACTATGGTGTTGTCTGCTAAAATTTGGCGGCCGTCAATTAAATTTACTCCTTTGCAAAAATTATTTTCTATACGTAAATCTCTAACTTCAACCTCAGCTAGTAATTCTATGCCCTGGCTAATCAAATATTCTTCAAAATTTTTAATTACTGCTGGCAGTTTGTCTGATCCAATATGTCTGGTCTTTCTGATAAAAAGATGAATGCTTTCTTTTTTACATGTATCAACCAGCTGCCTAGCTTTATCTAAATCTTTCGGATAGTATGGCACATCAACTCCAAATTTTGTTAAAACCTGATCAACCTCATCTAAAAATTCCTGATACTGGGACCGGGAATAAAAATTGAGCATTTTTTCCATGCTCAATACTGGCGTAAAGTGAACTTTGCCATCAGAAAATGTACCAGCGCCGCCAACACCGTTCATTACTTCTTCTCTCTGCCTATCCATTACTCTTTTACCTTTTTCAATTAATACAACCTTCAGTCCAGGTCTTTTTTCAATAAGTTTTAAAGCTGCGAACAATCCCGCAGGACCGGCCCCCACAATCGCAACATCATATTTGCTTTCCATAAACTTCTAAACATTAATTTTGTCTATAATTTTTCTAAACCAAACCAAATATTTTGACCTTCTATTTCAAGTTCAATTGAAAATTTATCTTCAATATCTTTTTTCTCATCAAAAATATTTTGAGAAATTGTTTTAGCTAAAATTTCATCTTTAAATTTTTTATCTGCTAAAACTTCTCGAAGTTCATCAGATTTTGTTTCAAAATATATATTTACATTATCATTTATTGTTAAGCCTGCCTTTTTCCTTAAATTATTTATGGTTCGAATAATTTCTCTCATTTCACCCTCTTTTTTCAACTCTGGAGTAATCTCAATGTTTAATGCAACTTTTTCAGGCGCATCTTCAATTGTCCTCCAGCTCCCGCCATAAGTTAATTCTTCAACTACCTGCACTTTTTTTACATTTAGCTCTTCTTTAATAATATCAAGATATGGTTTATCCAATTTACTGTCGACTATTTGCAAGCCTGATAAAACTTGCCGTACCCGAATTGAATTCGTTTGTCTAATAGCCAATCCTACTTCCACAATTTGCTTTGCTTTATCCATTGATATCAAAACTTTTTTATCAATATCATCTCCTGCAGAAACAGGCCAATCCTGCAAATGAACAGATTCTTTCTGGCCAATTCGGTCATAAATAAATTCTGATAAATATGGAGTAAAAGGCGCCATTAACTTGGACAATGTTTGCAAAACCTGAAAAAGAGTGGATAAAGCAGCTCTTTTATCTTCATCACTGCCGCTTTTTATTCTTTCCCTGCTTCTTCTCAAATACCAGGTTGATAACTCATTGACAAATTCTACTATTGGCTTCACTGATCTATTTAAATCGTATTTTTCCATTTGCTGTGTCACTTCTTCAACCAATAAGTTCATTTTACTAATTATCCATTTATCTAATATATCATCACTTTTTATGATCTCAATTTTTTCAGGCTCATACATTTTGTAAAAAGACAAAACATTTGAGGTTAATAAAATCACTTTTTTATAAACTTCATCAACTCCTTTTTCACTAAAACGCAAATCCTCTGCTCGGACAACCGGTGAGCTGATCAAATAAAATCGAAGGGCATCACTGCTGTACTTATTTACAATATCCATTGGATCAGGGTAATTTTGCTTTGATTTTGCCATTTTTTGGCCATCTTCAGCTAAAACCATGCCATTGACCACAACATTCTTAAAAGCTGGTTTTTCAAAAAGAGCGGTTGATAACACCAATAGCGTATAAAACCAGCCGCGAGTCTGATCCTGTCCTTCACCAATAAAATCTGCTGGAAAATTCTTTTCAAATTTTTTCTCGTTTTCAAAAGGATAATGAAATCTAGCAAACGGTACTGAACCGCTTTCCATCCAACAGTCGAAAACTTCAGCAATTCGATGCATTGCACTGCCGCACTTAGGGCAGGGGAATATTATTTTATCAACAATATGTTTATGCAAATCGTCCACTTTTTGTCCGCTCTCCTTTTCTAACTCTTCCTTGGAGCCAATTACTTTCACTTCTCCGCAAGTACATTTCCATACTGGAATGGCATTTCCCCAATAACGGGCTCGGGAAATAGACCAATCACGAACATTTTCCAGCCATTTTCCAAAACGTCCCTGTTTTAAATGAGTTGGCATCCAATATATCTGTTCATTTAATTTGATCATTTTATCCTTAACTTCTGGTACTTTTACAAACCAAGAAGATGTAGCGTAATTCAAAAGCGGTGTATCGCATCTCCAGCAATGCGGGTAACTATGCTCATATTCTTCTGTAGCAAAAACATTGCCATGAGCTTGAAGTAATTTAACAATTTCCTTGTCTGTTTTCATTGGACTTCCCTTAGGTTTTACTTCCTGCCCAGCAAAATCTCGAACCTGATCAACAAATTTACCATCTGGTGTTACATGCTGGATAAATGAAAGATTTTTTTCCCTTCCTAAATTCAAATCATCTTCTCCAAATGCAGGTGCAATATGAACAACTCCGGTTCCTTCTTCAGTTGAAACAAAATCAGCAGTAATAATTTTATATAAATTTTCCTTGTTTGGAATTTCCTCATTAATAAAGTAATCAAACAATGGTTTATATTTTTTATTCTCCAAATCTTTACCTTTAATTTTTCTAACAAATTCAAATTTATACTTTTTACCTGATTCTGGATCTTCAAACACAAAAGATTTGCCTCCTTCAACATATTCTGGAAAATTTTTAAATACCTGTTCTTCAAGTTCTTTGGCAGTAATCAAAAGTTCGGCCACATCCTTGCCAGCTTCCTGCTTTTTCCAAACTGAATATTGCATGTCAGCTCCAACAGCCAAAGCAACATTTCCAGGCAATGTCCATGGTGTAGTTGTCCAGGCTAAAACATATGTAGGCAAACTATCAATTTTTTCTTCAAGCTCAAACTTGCCAATAACTGAAACATCAAAAATATCCATGTAGCCCTGAGTAACCTCAAAATTTGATAAAGTAGTTTCGCATCTTGGGCAAATATGCATACTTCTGTATCCTTCTTCAACCAAACCCTTGTCAAAAAGCTGCTTAAAACCCCACCAGACAGATTCCATAAATTCCAAATCCATTGTTTTATAATCATTTTCCATGTCTACCCAACGGCCAAGACGTTTTACAATTTTCTTCCATTCCTTAGCAAAAAGCATAACTTTACCTCTGCATGTCTCGCAAAATTTATCCACTCCAAATTCTTCAATGTCTTTTTTTGATTTTAATCCCAATTCCTTTTCTACCAAATTTTCAATTGGCAAACCATGGCAATCCCAGCCCCAGCGTCGTTCTACCCGATGACCTTGCATTGTTTTAAATCTAGGAAAAACATCCTTTAATGTGCCAGGAACAATATGGCCATAATGAGGCAAACCGGTAGCAAAAGGCGGGCCATCATAAAAAACAAAAGGCTTGTCTTCTGATCTAAAATCAATTGATTGTTCAAATATTTTTTCTTTTTCCCAATATTCCATTATTTCCTGTTCACGCTCTGGAAAATTTTTTCTATCTGTAGAAAATTTTGACATATATATAATAATTTTTTTACAAATTATGATTTATGAATTTATTAATTAACCTTACTATGCAGTTTAATCCATTCCTAGTCGTTTTCTATAATCCTTACAAAGTCCTTTTATATTATCTTTTAAATAATAAATATGTTGCTTATAATCCTTTGGAATCGTGTTTCCTAACAGATTAATTAAAGGAATGTACTCTTTTTCTGTTTCTAGAATTTGTTTGCGTTGTTTTTCTTCTGAACAACCGTCAAGTGTTCTCAAATTATGAACTCGGTCACATAATTTTACCAACAGCACTCTCCATGTTGCATATGATCTCAAACGAGCCAGATATAATTCCTTTTTTTCCGTAGGATCTTTTGTTAAATATTTAATACCCAATGCAACAGCTCTACCAAAATTTTTCTCTAACCTGTCCTCATCAAGCAACCAGGAATCTTCTACTATATCATGCAATAAAGCAATAACAATTAACTGCCAATCATTTCTAATTTCCATTTCATCTAAAATAATCAGAGCAACTGCTCGTGGATGTTCAAAATACCTTTCTCCATTATCACGTTGTTGTCCACGGTGCCCGTATTTTGAAAAAACATAAGCAGTGGCTACATGCTTTAACTCGCGCTCCAACATAAATGGACGAAGTTTTTTAAGAAATTTATCCCTTGCTGTTAGTTTAGACATATTTTAAAACATAAGTCACATTACTAAATTTAGCATATTTTTTGCTAAATCGTCAATCATATTGTAAAATACTGATTTTTTTGAAAAACAATAAAACCTAATAAAAAATGGCTAATTTTAGTAAATGCTCTACTATTGACTTTATTTAAAAAATATGCTATAATACTATGATAACTTGAGGAGAGAAATATTCCTACCATATATGCATGATGGGCGATAAATGCTGCTTTTTCTTCTTAAAAAGCTTTATCTATCGCCTTTTTTGCTGAAATTTTGACAAAAATTTGGAGTTAAAAATGACTGAAATTACGTTTAAAACAGCTGAAATTGTTACTGCTTTTTCTTCGGAAACTGTAGGAACAAAAGTTATTGACAAAGACCGCTTTCTGGCCATCTTGGCTGAGGCAGTCAAAAACCATGATCCTTCAAACGATCGGGCTGAGGGCCAGCATTTTGTGATGCTGCCTCCTGAAGCCTGCCAATGCGTGTCTGCCGGTGTTGGCCAGCGCACGCAAAATCCTGATGACTATGTTGCCAGGTTGTATCGCGGCAATGTAGAAATCTTCCTCAAACGCGAACTGGCTGCCAAGATCAAAGGATGCGCCTGCGTGGTTTACACCAAGGAAGCATACCTTCGAGATCCTGATGTGCTGGCAAACGAAGCTGAGGTGGAATTTGTCAATGAAAGCGGTGCTACTCACATAATTGTTGCGCCGCTGGCCTTTGCTGGACCGCAGCCTCAGCTCTCACCCTACCGGTTCGTGCACAATTTGGCTGGTGGAAATCGTGAAGCAGAAACGTATTCTGCAGACGAGATACGCGCCAAAGCCAAAGACATCAAACAGTACGCTGATGAATGGTGCACAGTCGCTGACTGACCATTTGTCATCCTGCCTTTGGGAACTTCCAAGTCTGTTCCCAAATCCCTAGAGTTAGCAAATCATTTTACTAATTCTAGGGATTAGATACATTAATTTTAGCCAAAGGATAAGATCATGAAGACCAATTTCGGTGAGTTTGAAGTTGAGATCGTTGAAGTTTACCCCGGCCTTTCAATCATCAGCGGCCTGGCCCACCCTATTGTCTTCGAGGACAATGAAATTCTGGAACCCAATCCAGAAATGGCCCGTCTGATCAAAGCATCAATGGAGGAAAAGATTTTCGGGCATGTCGGAGATGCAGTGCTGGTGCAAGCCACGCCCAAGCCGGACATAGAGAGCCTGAAAGTACTGCGCAAATTTGAGCAGGAAAATCCAGGCGTGAGAGTGGTTAGCTCCATTATTGGAGTTACAGCTTTCCGAAATGTCCTACCTGGGCTGGTAATCTCACCAGTAACCACTCCTGAAACCACCCGAAAGCCGAATTCTGAAAAACGGTGCTTCCGCAACAAATGGAGCTGCTAGTCTCCACCTTTCTCGGGAACACTCACATCTGTTCCCAAATCCCTAGAGTTAATAAATAATTTTATTGATTCTAGGGAAGTCAAAATAAATTATTTTGACTAAGTTGCCAAGGTTTCTCTCTTTTTTGAAAGGAAAAGAGAATGGCACGCCGAAAGGGCAAGCAAACCTCTGCTGCTGGCAAGAGTATGAAATGCGATTGCCAGTTCTGCAAGGCGATTCTGCCGCGCGCAGACTTGACGCCTTTCCAAAAGGCTGATCTTCTGTGCCAGATGGCCAAAGGGAAATGGGTTCCCCAAAAGCCGGCAGAACTTCGCCAAGCAAAGAGCAAAGCTGCCTAACCACCGACAAGGTTTGCTGAATCCCAAATCAGCCGCACGCTAAGTGATGCGCTTAGCTAGCTGGTCCCAGCGAATACGGGCATTTTGACCTGAGCCAATGGCCAGGAATATTTTGGGAGAGCTCTGTACCATATCTCTGGTCATCTCTCCTCTTTTTCTCAGCCTCTATTTAATAGTTAATAGGGATTGAGAAAAGCAAAACAAAAACACTTACTTTCCCAGGTGTTTTTTTGTTAAATATTGACAGTAAGCTTATTGTTTGCTAAAATATTATCTGTAGATCTTAAAAAATATTCCTATTTTTTAATTTTTACATTTTGCTTTTTTATTTTTTTTGGGCCCGTAGCTCAGTTGGCTAGAGCGCCTCATTTGCACTGAGGAGGTCACAGGTTCGACTCCTGCCGGGTCCACCACAAAAAATTCTTGTTTAAACAAGAATTTTTTGTGTATTAAAATATCAAGAGTGGTAATACTTTTGTAGCAGAAAATTACAACTATGTGCCAGCGATTGTATTAAAAAAACTTTTTCATTTTTAAATTATAGTTTTTACTTTTTTTATTTTTTTTATTAATGTAAAAAGTTTTCCACAAATTTTACATTTTACTATTGTTTGTATTTAAAAAAAATTTTATAATTTAAATATGCACCAATCTTTTAAATAAAAATAAAATCAAAAAAATTATTTAAAATTTTCTTCCAAAGGCAATTTTGATTTACAATATATTTCGAAAATATTGTAATCACCTTTGCAGGGAAGGTGAGAGGAGGTGAAAATAAAATTATGCCAACTAAAAAGAAAAGAAAAGCTGCTCCAAAAAAGAGAAAAGCAGCAAAACGAAAACCTGCAAAAAAACGAAAGGTAGCAAAGCGAAAACCAGCGAAGCGAAAGGTAGCAAAACGAAAACCTGCAAAAAAACGAAAGGTAGCAAAGCGAAAACCAGCCAAACGTAAGAAAACTGCGAAAAAGAGAAAACCAGCTAAACGTAAGAAAGCTACTAAAAAGAGAAAACCAGCTAAACGAAAAAAGGCTACTAAGAAACGAAAACCTGCGAAACGACGAAAGAAAAGATAAAATATAAAACAGCCCCATTTTTCCCTATAAATTTACGGGCTGTTTTGTTTTTAAATCGTCGCACTTTAAAGAAGTTTTTCCTGCTGAGGGATAAACTTTTTTATTTCTTTTTTATTAAAAATTTGCACTATCCCAAAAACTCCATCATAACCTGGCTCAACATGAACCTTGCCTTCCCTAACCCTCTGTACAGCTTCAGCTAAAAGTTCATTTTCTTTTTTTAAATCTTCAACAGAAATATCTAATAATATTTTAAATTCACTGCCAAACTTTTTTATTAAATTGTCATAAGAATTCTTAACTTTTTTTGTTGCTGATCTGACTTGAAAACATTCTGCAATTATTTCTTGAAGCGGAACCAAGCTTTTATATGGAATTGCGTTTTCTGGTTTAAAACCTAAAGGACGGTCAGCTAACTCATCTACCCGATAATCAACTCCAAGCACCAAGGGTTTTTTGCACACCGGGCAAATGCCTTTATTTTTTTTCGTATCTTGAGGAGAAAATGAAATTTTGCATTTTGCATGGCCATCCCAATGATATTTTCCTTCTTGCGGATAAAATTCTATAGTATATAAAAATTTACGTCTGTCTTTTTCTTTTATTAAATTATAAATTTCATCATAACTATAATCCTGCAGTTCAAAAACATTGGCTTCTCGACCCAGTTTAGCTGGGCTATGGCTATCGCCGTTAGAAATTAAGGTAATATTATCCAAGGCTGATAGACGCCAGTTCATTTCCGGATCTGAAGAAAGTCCTGTTTCTGCAGCATAAATATTTGGCGTCATATCTTCAAAACATTCTTCAATCGTATCAAATCCCGATTTTGATCCAAATAGTGCAAACCACGGCGTCCATATATGGGCAGGGACAACCATAAACTTTTCATCAATATCTAAAACCATTTCTGTCAGATCCCTGACATCAAGACCAAAAATTGGCCGGCCGTCAGATTTAATATTAAAACCCTTTTTGTCCAGCGTATTTGAAAGTTTTTCAACAGCTTCCAGGCTGGGCGCAAATAAGCAAATATGAAGCCGGCGGGTTTTATCACCTTTTTTATAAATGCAAGAAACTTCATTTGATAAAATAAAATGTGTTGGATTTTTGGATTTATCTTTTTTATGTGTAAACAAGCCCTTGCCGTTGCTAACTAATTCTTGCTTAAGTTCCTTTAAATATTGCGGATGACAAAAATCACCAGTGGCAATTATGTCAATTCCTTTTATTTTTGCCCAATGGCATAAATTCGGCACATCCATTTCCTTTGACGTTGCGCGCGAATATTTTGAGTGTAAATGTAAATCAGCAATAATTTTCATATTATCTTTGATAAATGAATATTCTTCCCAGTTTTATATTTTTTTTATTTGTAGTAATAATTTGACTTGGTTTCCAGCCCTTTACTTGAAATCCATAAGATATAACCTTTGATCCTGGATTAAGTTCTTTCTCAAATTTTTCTTTTAACTGCTCCAAATATGATCCTAATAAATAACAGAATACGATATCAAATTGGCTTAAATTTATTTTTTCAAAATTTTTCAAAACAATTTTTGATTTTGATCTAAAAAATATGTTTTTTAGCTTTGCCAAACTATAAGGCCAGAGATTTATTTCATAACCGATTAATTTTTTAAATCCTTTTTTTTCCAATTTTCTTAAAACCCGGCCGTCCCCACACCCTAAATCAACAATTTTCAAATCTTTATTAAAATTAAAAACATTGACTACATAATTTAACTGTTTTTTTCTCAAAGGAACATATGGAACGCCCTTAGTAAAGGGCAAAACGAATACATTAAATGAAAATATAACTGAAAACAAAATGACAAAAATTAAGGCAATAATTAAAATTGATAAAAGCATACAAATCTATTGTATCAAACAAAAGAAAAAAAGACGAAAGTTTTCGTCTTGTTATATTGAATAACGTTTACTTATATGCTCCCATCTTATTCTAAACCACCAGTTCTGTCAGGATATGTCCCATGAACATCAAATGCCTGTCTTTTCATGCCACCCTGATCTTCAATTTCAGAATCCGTATCCAGATCCACATGTAAACAGGCAACTCGATACCGTCGATCATCTAAAATATTATATAATCTGCCAGCTAATATGTCCACAAAAGCAGGGGCCCGATGAATACCTTTTTGACTGAAAAAACCAAACTTAAATACCTTTAAATTTAGATCAATTTTTTTTTCTTGCCTAATACGTAAAACACGAACAATCATTGCAAAAAGAGCATCCAATTCAGCCTGAGCATGAGTATCATGACCAAATATATACTGTTTAACCTCTTTGTCCAAACCGGTTTTACCCTTAAGGTGGTCCCAGTCTTCAGGCAAACTATCTTCTTTTATAGTTCTCAGATGTCTAAGACTATAAATAAATTCATTTGAAATCTGTAAATCATATGGAATGGGCCCTGGTTCTTCTCCATCACATACCTCTTCTTCATCATCCTCTTCTTCAGTATCAATCAATCGGTCTGGCTTAACACCAAAGCTCCATAATTCAACAACAATTGTACTTCTTGCTTCTTGTATATCAGCACTCATTTTCAATCTCCTTATTAGCGTATTTTCTTGCATTGTTTATGTTCAACTAGCCTTTGGCTAGATTTACCATATATTATAATAAAATGAATAACCTGTCAAATAAAAAAAGAGACACATAATCCTGGCGATGACCTACTTTCCCCTCTAGGAGTATCATCGGCGCTGGAGGGCTTAACTGCTGTGTTCGAGATGGGAACAGGTGTACCCCCTCCGCTAGAATCACCAGGATTATATGCCTCTTTGTATTATAAAATTTTTAATCGTGATACATGTTACATGTCATATGTACATGAAATAAATTTTCTCATTATAGTGGATATGCATTTAACTTATTAGTACAGCTCGGCTAAATACCTTGCGGTACTTACACCTGCTGCCTATATACCTTGTAGTCTACAAGGAGTTTATAAGGAAATCTAATCTTGAGGACAGCTTCGTGCTTAGATGCTTTCAGCACTTATCAAAACCAAACATAGCTACCCAGCAATGCCCTTGGTAGGACAACTGGTACACTAGAGGTTCGTCCTTCCCGGTCCTCTCGTACTAGGGAAGAGCCCTCTCAAATTTCCAACGCCCACAGCGGATAGGAGACCGAACTGTCTCACGACGTTCTGAACCCAGCTCGCGTGCCTCTTTAATTGGCGAACAGCCAAACCCTTGGGAGTTGCTTCGCCCCCAGGATGAGACGAGCCGACATCGAGGTGCCGAACCTGGTCGTCGATGTGGACTCTTGGACCAGACTAGCCTGTTATCCCCGGAGTAGCTTTTATCCGTTGAGCTTCCGCCGTCCTATATCGCACGGTCGGATCACTAACTTCTGCTTTCGCAACTGCTCGACTTGCAGGTCTTGCAGTAAAGCTGGCTTATGCGTTTGCACTATCGATTCCGTTTCCATCGGAACCTAGCCAACCTTTGTAAACGCCTCCGTTACTTTTTAGGAGGCCACCGCCCCAGTCAAACTACCCACCAGATACTGTCTCCACCCTGGATTCACAGGGAAGGATTAGAACTAAAAACATGCAAGGGTGGTATCTCACTGGCGCCCGAAGGCTCCCACCTATGCTGAACATGCATATCTTTAGCCCAATATCAAGTTGTAGTAAAGCTTCACGGGGTCTTTTCGTCCGGCTGCGGGTAATGAGCATCTTTACTCATCTTGAAATTTCGCCGAGTACCTTGTTGAGACAGTCTCCATGTTGTTACGCCATTCGTGCGGGTCGGAACTTACCCGACAAGGAATTTCGCTACCTTAGGACGATTATAGTTATCGCCGGCGTTCATCAGCGCTTCGGATCAATGCTTGCACACATCACCTTAACGTTCTGACACTGGCCAGGCGTCAGCCCCTATACATCAGCTTACGCTTTAGCAGGGACCTGTGTTTTTGGTAAACAGTCACATGGAGTCTTTAGCTGCGGCCCCGCCGGAGCGGGGCAGGCCATCTCCCGAAGTTACGGCCAGCTGTTTTGCCGAGTTCCTTAACAAGGTTTATCTCGTACACCTGAGGCTACTCGCCTCGTCTACCTGTGTCGGTTTGCGGTACGGTTACCCTTAGCTTAGCTCTAGAGGATTTTCGCGGTAACCTGCTTAGTTAGATTGGGCTCGCCATAGCTAACCCTTCTGTTAATTTTGGAATTATGTTCCCGGATTTACCTAGGAACCATCCGCCATCAACAACGTACATAACCAAATTACGCCTAACTTTACAAATTACGTCACCCCATCGAAAACTAAGGATAGTGCAGGAATATTAACCTGCTCGTCCATCGACTACGCCAAACGGCCTCGCCTTAGGACCGACTAACCCTGGGTCGATTTGCGTTGCCCAGGAAACCTTAGACTTACGGTGTCTCGGGTTCTCACCGAGATTTTTGCTACTCATGCCAACATTCTCTCTTCTCCAAACTCCACCGTCTCTCGCGAGTACGGCTTCGCAGTTTGAAAAATGCTCCCCTACCCCTTCCCCGCCAAAGGCGGAGAAAGTCACATTTTCGGTACTAGATTTAGCCCCGTTACATTTTCGATGCAGGACGACTTGACCAGTGAGCTGTTACGCTTTCTTTAAAGGATGGCTGCTTCTAAGCCAACCTCCTAGTTGTATAAGTCATCCCACCTCCTTTCACACTTAACCTAGATTTAGGGACCTTAAATTGTGATCTGGGCTGTTTCCCTTTCGACTAATGGAGCTTAGCCCCCATAGTCTAACTCCCAAGCTTAAGCCTTGGTATTCGGAGTTTGATTGGAGACGGTAGGTTACCCATCCGCCCCCATTCAGTGCTCTACCCCCAAGGTTATACCTGAGGCCAACCCTACAGTTGTTTCGGGGAGAACCAGCTATTACCGAGCTCGATTGGAATTTCTCCGCTAACCACAGCTCATCCCCTCGTGTTGCACGGCGAGTGGGTTCGGTCCTCCATCCAGCTTTCGCTGAACTTCAACCTGGCCATGGATAGGTCGCTCGGCTTCGGGTCTTGTGCCTGCTGCATACTGAAAAAGATAACTAGTGACCAGAAAAAACTGGACACCAGAAAAATCAAGTTCAGTTTACGGACTTTCATCCTCGCTTTCACTGCGCCTGCGCTCTTCTCGAGCTTAGACCAGCAACAGACAACAAACTCGTTGGCTCATTCTTCAATAGGAACGCCGTCATCCCGATAAATCGGGACTCCGACTTTTTGTAAGCGTATGGTTTCAGATACTATTTCAGCCCCCTCACCGGGGTACTTTTCACCTTTCCCTCACGGTACTAGTTCACTATCGATCATAAGAGATATTTAGCCTTACCAGATAGTCCTGGCAGATTCCTACAGGATTTCACGTGTCCTGCAGTACTTGGGAATACTTGTTATACACTTATAATTTGTTTTGCCTACAGGGCTATCACCTTCTGTGGCTGGGCTTTCCAGCCCACTCGACTACAAATTATAAGAAGTATCTTTGCTTGTCAGAGCAAAAACACAAATATCCCGCTACACCTTGAAAACATATGGCCTGACAGCCTTACGCTTGAAATAAACAATGTCCGAAGACAAAAATCAAATCAAGCAAAGTAAACAAGGTTTGGGCTGTTTCCCTTTCGCTCGCCGCTACTCAGGAAATAATTATTATTTTCTTCTCCTCCAGGTACTGAGATGTTTCACTTCCCTGGGTGTGCTTTACTGTCCTATGAATTCAGACAGCAATGTACTGGCTCAACACCAGTACGGGTTTCCCCATTCGGCCATCCCCGGATCAAAGGTTGCTTGCCACCTTCCCGAGGCTTATCGCAGGCTGCTACGGCCTTCATCGCTCTCTTATGTCTAGGCATCCACCTTACGCTCTTGAGTTGCATAACCACTAAAATGAAAAAATTTATATTTGTTGTAATAACTTTTTCTCGACGAATTATTTCAATTCGATTTGTGTTGGTTTAATTGTTAAAGTTCTGACAATTTTATGAAAATAAAAAAGGTATCTGCTGCTCTCAATTCGGGAAAATTCGAGCAAACAGCTACCTGTGGATAAATAAATTGTCTGTAAAACAGTATACATTAATAATGTGTACCTTGTCAAGAACCCGTAATTTAAGGTATAAAAACACTCTTTTTATTGACATTTATTGAAAAGTACGCTATAATTATATAGTTAATAATTGTTAATTGCTTGACCCTTGATATATGAAAAGCCGGGGTGGTGAAATTGGTAGACACGCTTGCCTTAGGAGCAAGTGGGCGTAAGCCCGTGGGGGTTCGATTCCTCTCCCCGGCACCAGCCAGCATTGATTGCTGTCTTTTTTTTATTTTAAATATTGACACATTCAAATTTAACTTATAATATATACTATCAAATTAGTTCATTAAAAAACCCGGAGGAAAAATAATGACAATAAGACAACGCAGTAAAAATCCTGATCTGCTACTGCCAGAAGTGATGGAAGAAAGAGTGAAAAGAATTACTGACTTTTGGGGTTGGAGAATTGGAACGCTTCAGGATCTGGACCGAATCACTGCTTTTATCACTCATCGATGTAATCTTGGCTGTGAATATTGCAATGGGCCTCACCTGACATTAAAACAGGGTAATACGGCTCAAAAAAAACAAATGCTGCAAAACGATCTGACTATTACTCAATTTGAACATTTGCTGCAGCAGGCGCAAACAAACTTTATTAAGCATATTCATTTTACTGGAGGGGAAGCAACATTAAACCCAGATCTGCCAAAACTTATAGAGATCGCTACTGCATTTGGAATTCTTTCTTCTCTAACTACAAATGGCATTGCCAACTCTGATCTCTATAGAGAATTGATTGACAAAGGATTAACAGAGATTAGAATATCCATTGATTCGTATTCTGAAGAAATATTTGATTCCATTGTAAATGTAAGAGGCTCCTTTCAAAAAGTTGTTCAAAACATCAGATTAATCACCGCATTAAGAGATCAGTTTGAAAAAGACATCTTTTTGGTCATAAACGCCTGCATTGGAGAAGCAAATCTTGAAGAAATCGAACATACTTTACAATTTTTAATATCGTTAAATCCAAACGACATTAAATTTTTAGTTATTGCTCAGGATAAAAGATTTGTTTTGGGAAAAAGAGATGAAATGTTAATTGCGAGATTAAAGCAGGCCTTAGCTAAATATCCCAAAGATCAATTTGTTTTATTAAGAGAAAAAATTAAAAGACTTTTTGATCCATTTGCTACTGGGCTTGAAGATCAGAAAACTCAAAAAATAATGACGCATTGTTTTATTCCAATGACGGAAAGAACAATAGACAGCATGCATTATTATCCCTGCTCAATTTATCTGCGATATTTTGGAAAACCTATTGGCGAGCTAACAGATACCTTTGAAGTACAGCAAGAAAAGATTATGGATTTTGTACGCAATCATGATTGCTGCCAAGATCCGATCTGCCTCAAAAACTGTACTAACTGTTGCCGAGTGTTTAATACTCAGACCAATCAGGCTCTGACCTTGGATACTGGTCAAATACTTTATATTTCAGATGATATTACTGAAAGACAAGTCATAGATATGATGACTGAAATCAGGACACTAATAGTTCATGGTACAGCTTCAGACAAAACCTTTATAATTATCAAGCCGCTTGGCTTAAAATATAAGGATCAAATTATTGCTTTTCTAAAAGATAACGGATTGGAAATCGAATCAATGGATGTGGTAAATAAATGGGAAGATTGTGCAACTTTTTTCTACACCTGGCCCTTAACTGAAGAAAATATTCGATCGCATTTACAAATGAAAAAGGGTTTTGATCAAATTGAAAAAGGCCAGGCAATTGTTATTCGATTCAAAAGCAATCCTTCACCAAACTATTTATTAGAACTAAAACTTGAAATCAGAAGGCTGTTTCCTGGCAAACGACACCAGCTTGAAATTGCGGGCAAAACCAGATGGATCAGAATGAATACAGTCCATTCGCCAAATCCTTCTGATGTGCAAAGAGAAAACGCAATCCTTAACGGATTTATAAATAAGTAATACCCGGCAAAACTTTGCTGGGCCTGCCGGCCGAAGCTTTATGCGAAGGCTGGTTTTTTAATCTTGACAAAACAAAATAAAAAAACTATTATTAATTATTGCCAGGAAGGTCCTGGCACTCAATGCGTGCCGAACAGATTGTTCTGTAAAGGAAAAGGCTGTTCCGCAGCGCTGTCCATTCACATTTGAATCGGCAGGAGGAAGCAATGTCACATGATCCAATTGAAAAGCATGAGCCAATTCCAAAAGGTGGGCTAAAACTTTTAGCTCTACCGTTTGTAGGTATTTTAATTTATTTTGGTTCTTTACATGCGCTTACATTATTAAATGCGATGAATCAGTTAGTTATGGCTCTTTCAATTACTCTCACTCTCCTTGCTGTATTAAGTTATCTCTTCATTATTTCAAATAGTAATCCACTTAAATGGTTTGCTGAATATTGGCATAGAAATATTATGGGAAGAAAAATGGTTTTTTGGGTAGATGCTGATAAAAATAATAGAATTAAAAAATCTTTTTTTAATAATAAAGAAATTTATGATTATCAATGTTCTTTCTTAAGTATAACTGAAACCTCTCCAGTCGCTGTAATTATCATACTAGGCGGTTGGAGAAGACACCCAGTTAAAGTAATTATTAATAAGAAAGATATGAGAGGCTGGGGAAAATATTGGAAATTTAAAAAAATCAGATCATGGCCTGGTTATATTAAGGTGATTGATCACCTGGGCAGTACAATCAAATTACCAGCAGAATACTTAGTGGAAATGTTATTAAATGCTAAACACCCACAAGATTTTCATCCTTGGGATCATCAGGTATATTACAAATCAAAAGAATTCCGACAAGTGTCAGCAGAACTTGATGAAACCAAACTCGCTCGGATTAAAGCAACCGATGTTATTATGAATGTGTCAACGATGATTCAAGATACAAGCCGATTTGTCCATTCAAAAGAGGGAAAAAAAATTCGAAAATATATTGAAGATCAATTAATTGAGCTTTTACCAATAAATGATTCAATCCGAAAAAAATTATTAAGCAGAAAAGCTGCGCGCGAACGAGCAGCATAAATTAATACCCAGCAATACTTTGCTGGGATTTTTTATTTGACTATATTTTATTTTATTGATACATATTAATCAGAGTCCTTGAAAATTTCATAATACAGGAGAGCATAAATGTCAGAAGGAAACCTTATTCAAATACCAATATTTCAGGACGATCCTCCTGAAACAGACTATCAAGACCAATGGTTTAATCTAACAATATTAAACAATCCAGATGGACTCGGTTTAATTACTGGCCAAACCGTATTTATTCGCAATATCATTTTAGATAATAAATGCTTTACTGATGCACAACTGGCCGCAGCAACTTTTGCCAATGCATGTATGGCAACAATTTCAGGTGAAAAATTGGCATTGAAAGAGCAAAATTCCGCCATATGGCATCAAAATAGAACTCACCTAATCTGGCAAGAGCTTTGGGAATGCGCAAAACAAAATTACCAGCAAGTAAATCTTACTTTTTTAGCAATGGTTTTATACCTATTTGCTCCCCGCGATTATATTCACGGAACACATAGTTCATTTGAACAAATTTGGGAATCAACACCTTGGTTTGCCAGCGGTATGCACCAGGTCAGTCATATCACATCATCTTTCTCGGAATTTTTTAATAATATATACGAAGGATTTCCCTTTGAGATAAAAAAAAACATGCAAAAGGCAGCACAAAATTATCTTATGGCATTTGAGGATATGAATAATTTTATTAAACGAGGAGGTCTAACAAGTAATACTCAAGAGCAGTCATAACTGCTCTTTTTTAGTAAATAAAAACCCCTACATTATCAGAAATGCAGGGTGCTAAGCTTAAGGCATTAGAAATCCTGTACAAGGACCTGACTGCCTGCTTAGACTATTTGGAGTGCTGAAGGACATTCTCAGCCGCTCAGATTCAAGTCCCCAGTGAAAAGAAATACCTTCTCGAAAGGCACAATTGCCTTTAGGCGCATAATCCGCTCCTGGACAACTAGCATTGAGCTGACTATGCCCGATGATTCGATCAGGATGAGTGAGCATCAATACTGCTACTTCATATGGCCCAAGACCGAATTCATTATCTGCAAAACAGGCACGGGCCCGCCGCATAGAGCGTCCGCGATGCAACATTCCAAACTGGAATGGAATTACCAGGAAATCTCCAGGTGTTTCAGCTTCCAATTTCTGAATTGGAGTCAATGATCGGCTCGTAATACGCAGGTGATTGATTGTCAATTCATGATTTGGCCATGAATCGAACGTCCGCTGAATTGAGAGCAATCGAAGGAACATGATCAAGTTGTTATGATGTGCTGATCCCACAACTGAAGGCTTTGTAATCAAACCCCAACCTTCTGCCCCTTCAGGAAGATCTCTGCTGGCCAACTGATTTATGTGGCTGGCATCAAACTTCTGAAAGAAGTCAACTCTTTTCACCAGCATTGCCAGCTGCTCCTGAACTGAATGAATACGAAAGCCTTTCGGATAGCCAAAATCACTTTCTACTTCTTCATCAGCAAAGGGCAGAACTTTCTCTACCTCTACATGATCGAATGGGTTGCGGTGCTCAAGGAATGCCCGGAACTGAGCTCCAGTGATGCCTTTCCTTCCACCAGTTCTTGTTCCTGCGTTAAGCTGCGTCATCAGCTCTCCAAGCAGCCCGAATGTAATATCCGAACCACTGACAACCATGTCTTCCATGGCTATCCTCCTATGCTGAAAAAACATGCGTTGAAATCCTGGCCAACGCTTCCAGTCCCTTCTCTCTTTGAGAATAGGGAAATTTAGATAAATTCTTGTCTAAATTTCTTTATTCTAAAGATATAATATTATATCATGCTTTCATAAAAAAGTCAATAAAAAATGTCTTATATTACTCTAAATTTAGCCATATATAACACTCTACTATCTACTGACTTAGACCAATAAACATAAATAAAAAGACTACTAAAGTATTATTCAGCAGTCTGTGCCATAAATTTTTTTTCAAAATGATCACAAGCTCTTCTCAATTTCTTTTTAAGCTTTCTTCCTATTTGCTTTTTATCATCAGGAAGTATGTCAATCAGTCGCTCACAAAGAGGAAAGTAATCTTCTCTGGTTTCAATAATCTGCTTTACCTGCTTTTGCTGTGTGCAGTCTCCGAGCGTGCGCAGATTATGCAGCCGATCAGCCAACTTTACAACCAACACCTGCCAGGGAGCAAAATTCATTAGCCGGGAAATATAGCCGTCTTTTGGCTTTTTGGTTAGCATCTTGACCCAGAGAGCTACCTCCCGCCCAAAATTAATCACTATTCTTTCTTCATTTAGAAGATAAGAGTCTTCAAGCATATCATGGAGCAAAGCAGTAGCGATTATTTCCCAATTGTCTTTGATCCCAAGCTCATCAATAATGATTTCTGCTACTGACCTGGGATGTTCAAAATATCGTTCACCCTGATCACGCCGTTGACCCCGATGACCATATTTTGAAAAAATATACGCTGTTTCAATTAGGCCTATCTCGCGCTCAAGTACAAAAGGCCAAAGCTTATTTAAAAATATCTCTCTCCCAGTCAGTTCAGTCATTTTTTGACCTCCTTATAAAAAGAACTATGACCAAGTATTATAACAATAATTGCCAGTCTTGTCAACCCGATAGCCTAAAATCTATAACCTATATAAAGCAACAATTGACAATCGCATATTTGTAATTATTCGTAATCCCCTGACAAAAGTACATGCAAAGCCCTCATCCGTAACCAAGTACTGCAAAGCCTTCTTGCTTTTATCAGACTTGACCCTAATAAAAGACAGACTATTTGATAGCCTGCTTATGAAATATTATATCTCTCCCCTGAAACCATATCAACAATATTCGCAATCTTCATTAGCCTGGAATCAATTAGGTCAAACTCAACTGGTCTACCCTTAATCTCATGGCCTTTTATAACGCCATCTGTTGTAAACCTAATAACAAAGCCACTTGTTAATACGGGAATTGAACATTGATGACTGACCTCTGATCTCTTTGTTATTTTTGTACGATATTGAAGAGGCTGGTCAGCTGCAACTATTCCCACAATTTTATGTCTGGGTGACATATGACTTTTGTGTTTCTGCATCCTCTATATCAGAAATCAAAAAATCACCTCTTTTTGGTTTTTCATCCTCAACACAACAAGCAATAGGCCTTCCTTCTCCGCTAGAACAAATCAATCCATGAAAAGCAGCTTCTATTTCCATTCCATCAATATTAACTTGAATTACCGTACAATATCCATCTCCATTTGACCAAATGCCAATAAATTTTTCAAAAATACCTTTTATTGTTTTCATTGCCAATCCCCTTTGGCAGTTGCTGATTTAAATAAAATATCTCAAAATAAATTTCCTGTCAAATTAAAAAGAGCTATTTGATAGCCCAGTTTTTTATTTTTCTGTTCACGGTTTTATCAATAATTGTACCAGTAATAATATTTTTTCCATTTTCATTTCTAAAAAAGACCTCAATAGTATGGCCAATACTCTTTTTAACACCATACATTCCTCTAACCTGAAAAATACGAAGCTTTCCGAGTACCTCAAGGGCCATCTCTGTCCAAACAATATCCTTATTAACCTTCAAACGACTTTTTTTCAATATACCCAAAGCCCTTTCAGTCATCTTTTTACCTCCTTTAGAAGGTTTATATAAGAATATCAGATAAAAAAATTATGTCAATTGCGGTTTTTATCCTAGAGTGGTAAAATCTTAATACCTACAAATAATAACTTCTTATGCAAACAATTTATATAATCTCAACTGCTGTTTTTGCAATATTATTTATTGTAGCGCTTATTTATTTTTCAAAAAAACTTAGCTTACTTAAACCTGAAGAAAAAGAAGATGATAAAAGCATGCAGCTGATGCAAGAACAATTAAAAGAAATCCGACAAACAATGGATTTTAAACTTAATGAATCGCAAAAGCAAATCCAAATGCAGTTCGGCCAGAGTGCAAAAATTATTAAAGAAGTGACTGAACACTTAACCAAACTTGATGATACCAACAAACAAGTAATGGGATTTGCTGAACAATTACAAAGTTTAGAAAATATTTTAAAAAATCCAAAGCAAAGAGGAATTTTAGGTGAATATTATTTAGAAACTTTGTTAAAAAATGTTTTTGCGCCAAATCAATATAAAGTTCAGTATAAATTCAATGATGGTGAAATCGTTGATGCAGTAATTTTTGTCAAAGACAATATTATTCCAATTGATTCGAAATTTTCTCTGGAAAATTATAATAAGATTGTTGAAGAAAAAGATCCTGCCCGGCATGAACAATTAGAAAAACAATTTAAGCAGGATTTAAAAAACAGAATTGATGAAACTGCCAAATATATCCGGCCTCAGGAAAAAACCACTGACTTTGCATTCATGTTTATTCCATCTGAAGGAATTTATTATGATCTTTTGGTAAATCAGGTTGGAACCATTAAAGTTAATACTCGTGATCTAATTGAATACGCTTTCAAAGAAAAGCATGTGATTATTGTTTCACCAACTTCATTCTATGCATATTTGCAAACTGTAATCCAGGGCTTGAAAAAAATGCAAATTGAAGAGCAAACAAAAGAAATTATTAAACGAGTTGAACAGCTTCACAAGCACATGTCAGCTTATGAGCAATATATGCAACGGCTGGGCAATAATTTAGGTACAACTGTAAACGCCTACAATACTGCTTATAAAGAATTGAAAAAAATCGATAAAGATGTGGTAAGAATTACTGGAGCTGAAGGCAATATTGACCCAATGCAATTAGATAAACCACAAAACGAATAAAAAAAGTCAGATCATTGTCTGACATCATTTTTTTTCATTCTTTTTTTATTGCCTCGCTCGCCCTTATTAAAAACAAAGACAAATCCCGAAAAATAGCTGCCGCTTCGAGATCATTTAGTGGCACAAGCTTAAAACTTTTTTTCTCTCCAGCATAAATAATTGTAAACTGGACATTATTAACTTGCATAACACCAAAATCAATATCACCGCTTTCAGCTAAATTTTTCATACAGGTTAAAACGCAATTATCACAAATATGAATATTTCCAGGTCCAGCAATTAAGCGTTTTGCATCGCTTTGCGCTTGATTACAAAAAGAACAATTTAATGGCTGCTTTGCCATGATCACCTCCTTTTAATGAATATCTAATTTAATCAAATTATTAAAAAACTGTCAACACAAAGCAAGTCCAGCAAGAAAGTAAAAAAGCAAGACAAGTTTTCATATCCTTTCACTTATCTCGCTTGTCTTGCTCGTCTCGCTAGTCTTGCTTATCAAAAAACGCCGAATTATTATTCAGCGTCTGAATGCTCTTCTTGAAAAAGATCAATCTGCTGATAAAGCTTTTGCAGCTCAGCTTCTTTTCTTTCAATCTGCTGCTGCAGCTCCTTAGCCTTGAGTGACTTCAAAAACCTGCAAAGTTTATCCCATGGTGGAATAGTTTGTTTAGTACCTTGAACTGGAGTGAAATAAAATCTCTTTACTTCTTCCCCCATTCTTACACAAAAACCATCATTTTTAATTTCAATAGTAGCCACATCAACAAATTCGTCAGGTTTGAATCCTTTATTAATTAATTGTTCAACACATAACTTAACACACCCGGAACAAATACATCCATCTCCAATAAATGCAGTATGTTTCATGGATTTGTTGCATAAACAACATTGTCCTGATACCATTGTTTCCTCCTATTCCCAAAATTTACGGACATTATAATGTAGCAAATTTTAGCACTTTTGTCAATCCTGGCTTTATTATTTACTTGACACTTTCAAAATTCTCAGTTATTATAATGTAAGTCATATTAATGACCCCAATTACTCATTACCCATTACTACAATATATGCCAATAACAACCAAAGGTAAAAAAGCATTACGATCAAGCCAACGAAAAACGCAAAGAAACCGCGTTGCTTTAGCGAATATAAAAACTTTAAGAAAAAAGACCAGGAAAGCAATTGAAGTAAAATCAAAAGATGCTGAAAAAAATATTAAGGAAACAATAAAAGCAATTGATAAGCAGATTCAAAAAGGCAGAATTAAAAAAAATACCGGAGCCAGAATGAAATCAAGGATGGTAAAAAGTTATAACAAAACAAAAGCTGCCGCAACCAAATAATTTTTTTATTTTTTTACTTTTTTTTAAATTTAAAAGACCAGCATGTGAGCTGGTTTTTGATTCTCAATTATTCAATTATGCTCATAAACGAAATCAAAGCGGAAAAAACCGCAATAGGAAGCATTACAATATAAATCAATGATTGTCCTGCGCCAATCCAAATCAATCCTTTATATATTCCCAAATCAATACAACCCAATAAAGCTGGCAGACCTATTGCAAAGTATACTATATTATCACGCCAAATATCTCCTTGTTCAAAATTATAGTAATATTTACTGCATTTTCTATAAAAATAAACTGATATTCTCTTTGATATTATTCCCAAAGCACATCCCAGTACCACGCCAAACAAAGTCCATATCCATCCGCCGAAAAGAAAATGTGTCATGAATGGACATGTCAGAACAAAAATAACTTTCATAACTCTAAAAATATTAGCTATAGCTATTAAAAGTGGGTATCTATAATTAGAAAGAACTCTGATCATGGTCAGCCTCCTTTTGACCTTGCCCTTGTCAATAATATCTTTATGTAAAATGAACTATTTGTCAATAAAAAAATCCAGCATGTGAGCTGGTTTTTGGTTAACCGTTGGCAATAAGTTCTCTTGCATTCTCTAATGATATTTCCCGAACAAATACTTCTGTATCTACTTTATTAAATCCTAATGATTCGTATAAACCCCTGGCTGCCTCTCTTTTAGGATTGCTGGTAAGAACAATTTTTTTTACATGATTAATCGCTGCCCACTTAATTAAAGTTTGCATTATTTCTTTTCCTACTCCCTTACCTCTAAATTCTATATCTACGATTACATCTTCAATCCTGGCAACGTTGCCATTCAAGGGCGTCAGATATAAAACTAAAGCGCCAAAGCCAATGATTCGTCCATCCTGTTCAACAATTAAACAACGACAATGATGATTGGAAATCAAATGATGTATACAAAAATGTTTACTATCAATTTTTTTCTGAGAAAGCTGTTCAAGCAATCTTATCAATCCATTTTTATCATCTCTTTTAAGGAGCCGAAAGTTCACGTTCCCTCCTTTTTGAAATAGGGTGCTAAAAAGAACTGTAACAATGCATTGAAATATTGTCAATAAAAAAACAGCGTGTAAGCTGGTATTTGGTTTTGTGGTTTTGCCTGTTCTGCGTTTTTGCGTTTATAATCCCATCACAAACAAATCAAACAAAAGCTGAGGAGACCAGGAAGTTGACTTAAATTTTTTTTCAATTGCCAAAAGCCTTTCATAAATCTTTTCAATTTCTTCTCTACCAAACCGGTCAGCCTGACCCCAGGTCTTTTGGGCTACAAAAGGGTGCATTTTTAATATTTTAGCTGCTTCGCCTGATGAGCGCACTTCGTTTCTCTCTTTTAAATCCTTTATTAATAAAATGTTCCGAAATTGTCTGGTCAGCATGGTTAATAAATAAAATTGATTGGCGCCGCTTGAAAGCTGATCTGAGAGAAGCTGCGAACTTCTGGCTTTATTTCTCAATGAAATAGCATCAACAAACTGAAAAATGTCATCATTAAACCTGCCAATTACCAATTGATCAACATCACTTTCAGCTATTTCTCTTCCCTGGCAATAACTGGCTAATTTTTTGATCTCTGCTTCAATCTGCCAAAGGTTGTCTCCGACCAATACCATTAATCTATTTACCGCACCATTAGTAATGGTTGCGCCTGATTTACTGGCCTGGTCGTTTATCCATGGCATGAGCTGGCCGCCTTTTGGGTTTTTGTGCTCTTTTATCTCAGCTTTTCCTGCCTGCATCAGAGCTTTCAGGCTTTTTGCCAATATGCTACGGTTGTCAATCTTTCCTCTTTGAGAAATGATAACAAAAAAACTCTCCGGCAGATTTTCCATGCTTTCAATAATTAATTTCTCAATGTTTTTATCTGTTTTTGAAGAAAAAATATTTTTTAAAATAATTAACTTGTTTTGACCAAATAATGAATCTACCTGCATGGCATTTTTTAATGTCTGCTCAAGCCTGTCTTTGCTTGTTTTATCTTCAAAATCAATTTTTACTATATTTAATGAACCAAATTTTTTATCAAAAACCTCAATCCATTTCTGGATCTGCTTTGAAATTGCCCAGTCATTATCGCCATACCAGGCAAAAATTTGTTTTTGATCATTTGACATAAAATAGATTCTTCATGTAATCTAAGGATAAACCAGGAGGGGAACCATGTGGATACCTGCATTTGCTATCCTTATAATCAGTGGGGTTATTGTATACTTTTTGTGGGAATTTTTCAAACGAGCAAAACGCCATCTAAAATTAACCAAAAGAAAAAACTGGCAATTAAAACAAATTTTCTTCTGGCTAATAATAGCCCACATCCCAATATCATTTGCTTCAGTTATTATCATTCTAGTTTGTATTATTCAAGCTTGTTAAATATAAAAATAGTCTTCATTAGACTATTTTTTTCATGGCACTTCCACGGTGTCATTCCTGCGTAGGCAGGAATCCACCCTTCCCGTATTGTATAAAAAATAATGGCTATATATATTGTTAAAATAATTTTTCCAAATCTCTCCAATTATCCCCGACTTCGGTTTCAACTGTAATCGGCACACAATACCCAGATCGTCATTCCCGCGAAGGCGGGAATCCACATGCCAATATTGTATAAAGATTAATAGTGGTATTGTTAATATAATTTTTCCAAATCTCTCCAATTATTTCCATATTCTGTTTCAACCGTAATTGGCACGCAGGTTTTGTGAATCTTTTCCATTTTATCATCAATAACTTTAGCAACTTTTTTTAATTCCTTTTCTGGCACTTCAAAAACCAGTTCATCATGCACCTGAAGCAATATTTTTGTTTTTGGGCTAACTTTTTTTAATTCTTGATGAACTTCAATCATTGCAATTTTTATCAAATCAGCTGCTGTACCCTGTATCGGCGTATTAATGGCTTCTCTTTCAGCTGCAGCCCGAATCTGATGAACACCAGAATGAATATCTGGAAAATATCTTCGGCGGCCAAACATGGTTTCTGTATAGCCATTCTCTTCTGCAAATTCTTTTATCCCTTCCATATATTCCTGCACGCTGCTAAATGCTTCATAATATTTATCTATAAACTTTTTTGCTTCTTTTATTGTAATGCCTGTTCTAGCAGACAAACCAAATGGTCCCATGCCATATAAAATACCAAAGTTTATCATCTTTGCTTCTCTTCGCATTTCTTTTGTTACTTTATCAAGCTTAACTCCATTAATTTTAGCAGCTGTTTCAGAATGAATGTCTTTGCCAGCTTTAAAAATATTAATCATATTCTGATCTTTGGCTAAACAAGCCACCACTCTTAATTCTACCTGAGAATAATCAGATGCTACAATTTTATGACCAGGGCTGGCAATGAAAGCCTTTCTGATTTTCGTGCCAAGATCCGTTCGTTTTGGAATATTTTGCAAATTTGGCTCAGAAGATGATAGTCTGCCAGTGGCTGTAATCGTCTGATTAAAACTGGTATGCACACGACCGTCTGGTTTTATCAATTTTGGCAAAGCGTCTGCATAGGTTGATTTTAATTTTGCTAATTCCCTATATTCAACAATTAATTCAATGATCGGATGTTTACCCAATAATTTTTCAAGTTCACCAGCAGCGGTGGAAATCCCTGTCTTTGTCTTTTTCAATCCAGCAGTTGGCAGCTTTAATTTTTCAAAAAATATTATCTTCATTTGGGAAGGAGAATTGATATTAAACTTTTCTCCAGCCTGCTTAAATATTTTTTTCTCTAGATTCTTAACTCTTTCATCAATCTCCTTGGAAAGCTTTTTCAAATATTTTTTATCTAAAAGTATGCCGTTTTTTTCCATTTCTGCCAATACATAAATTAACGGAATTTCAATTTTCTGAAATAATTCAAATAATTTATTTTCTTTTAGTCTTTTTTCTAAAATCTTATACATACGAAATGAAATATCTGCATCTTCGCACGAATATTCTGAAACCTTTTCCTCAGGCACATCAAACAATGAAATTTGCTTTTTTCCCTTGCCAATTAGTTCTTCAATGGTAATCATTTCATGACCCAGTTCCCGAAAAGCCAGATCATTTAAATTATGACCGCGTGATCCAGGATTTAATAAATAAGAGGCAATCATTGTGTCAAAATACAATCCCTTTGTTTCCAAACCGACTTGACCCACAACTTCATAATCAAATTTCAGGTTATGGCCAATCTTTTTTATTGATTCATTTTTAAAAATTGGTTTTAATGTTTTAATCCAGGCTGGTTTATCTAAAACATAATAAGCTTCACCTTCTAACCAGGAAAAACTTATACCTAAAAGTTTACCAAAAAAAGGATCAAGCGCGTTGGTTTCTGTATCAAAGGCAAATTCTTTTTGTTTTGATAATTTTGTAAAAAACTTTTTAAATTTTTCATCAGTATCAACAAGCTGATAATCCAGCTTTCCCTTAACTTTGGCAATCTTTTTTTCTTCTTTTTGTCCGGCAATCTCAATTTTTCCCAGCCTATTCATCAAGGTTTTAAATTGCAAATCCTGGAAAAGTGAAACAACCTCATCTTTATTAAACGGTTTCACTTTTGTATCTGATAGCTTAAATTTTAAAGGCACATCATGAACCAAAGTGACCAATTTTTTACTTTCAAATGCTTCTTTTTTATTATCTTTTAATAAATTGATGATTCGCGGCCGCAATTTTTCCACTTTAGCAGTTTCTTTTTCTATCTCTTTATATAAAATTTCTAATGTTTTAAATTTCGTCAGTAAATCAATGGCTGTTTTTTCTCCAATTCCTGGAACTCCAGGAATATTATCTGAAGGATCTCCACGTAAAGCCTTAAAGTCAATCATTTGATCTGGCCCTAGGCCACTGTATTTTTGTTTAACTGCTTTTTCATTATAGGTGATAGTTTCTGAAATACCTTTATGCGGCATGTAAACTTTTGTGTTTTTATCAACCAACTGTAAAGCATCCAAATCACCAGTAACAATAATTGATTCAACATCAGGTTTATCAATTGATCTGCGGTCGACTAATGTGGCAATAATATCATCTGCTTCAAATCCTTTTTTATCATAGTATGATATGTTAAACGCATCTAAAACATTTTTTACATCATCAAATTGCTCATACAGCTCATCTGGCTGCTTTTCCCTCTGTGCTTTATATTCCTTATACGCTTCTTTTCTAAATGTCGGCTCCCTGCGATCAAATGCTACTGCTATATAATCAGGATTCAAATCAGGATAAAGCTTTAATAAAATTGACGTAAAACCATAAACAGCATTAACCAAACGGCCATCTTTGGTAGTTAAAGGAGGCAAAGCATGCCAGGCACGGTGCAGAACAGAATTACCATCAATTATTACAAATTTTGTCTTTTTTGATACCATATAAAATCAATAAAATTATATCATTTTCACCTTAAATTTACCACTTTTTTAAAATTAAAAAACCTTGATTTTTTAAATCAAGGTTATATGTCTTTATTTCCCTGCTTGCAGGGTAACAAAAAAGTAATTATTGTCTGCATCAATGAACTCGTCATACTCTTGGGTAATATACCCAGGATTTGTATAAACGAAGTGATGCAACCCCTCTTTCAGGTCAACGTTAAACGGAGCAGTATCAACATAAGTGTCGTCAATGGTCACTGTCGTATTCGGCGGTGTGGCAACCACTGTGACTTCAATCGTTGGTACTGTGTCAATCACTGCAAACACAGTGTTGTTGGTTTCAGAAATATCGACCTGCATAGAAACAGGGTCATATGGCTCGACTGTGAACACAAAGTCATGTAAACCTTCAGACATAGAGTGCTCACAAGGAGTGACACAAACATCAGGCACGTCGTCAATCATCACCGTTGCTAACTGCGGATCAGAATTGATACTGACCAGCACCTGAGGCGGTAGTTCTGTCAATGTGGCAAAGACACTGTTGTTCGTATCAGAGATGTCTTCATTGACTGTTTCGGTTTCATAACCATCGAGTGTAAAGACAAACTCGTGCGTCCCTTCAGTCAGAGACTGAGTACAGGGAGTAACACATATGTCTGCCTCACCATCAATGGCCACTGATGCTCCCTGTGGGTCAGAGTCGATGTCGACATCCACTTCAGGAACAGGCAATGCTGTCAGAGTGACGAAAACCGTATCATTATCCAGGTCTACCACCTGAGTAACGCTCTCTGGCTCATAACCATCAAGAGCAATGTCAAAGGTGTGCTCACCAATCAACATTGTCTGAGTACATGGTGTGGTGCAAAGATCCAGCACCCCGTCAATTGAAACTGTTGCCCCTTGGGGCTCAGAATCAATTGTCACTTCCACATTTTCAGGTGGCAACTCAACTAAAGTGGCAAAGACACTATTGTTAGTATCAGAAATGTCTTCTTCAACCGTGGCTGTCTCATATCCATCGAGAGTGAAAACAAACTCGTGCTGCCCAACAGTCAAAGACTGAGTACAAGGCGTAGTGCACGCGTCTGCCTCTCCATCAACGGCCACCGTTGCCCCCTGGGGATCAGAGTCAATGCTCACCTCTACTTCAGGTGGAGACAGCTCTGTCAAAGTGACGAAAACCGTATCGTTTTCTACATCCACCACCTGAGTGACGCTCTCGGGTTCATAGCCCTCAAGAGCAAAGTCAAAGGTGTGTTCACCGATCATAACTGTTTGAATGCAGGGTGTATCACAAATATCCAACACCCCATCAATAGAAACCGATGCCCCTTGCGGATCTGAGTCAATGCTCACCTCCACTTGGTCTGGGGACGTTTCTGTCAGAGTGACGAAAACACTGGAGTTGGTTTCAGAAATCTCTTCCTCAACCATTTCCATGTCATATCCCTCCAAAACAAAGAGGAATACGTGCGTTGCGGCAGTGAGTGTCTGTGTACACGGAGTGACACAGACATCCTGCAACTCATCGATAGAAACCGATGCTCCAGTCGGATCAGAGCCAATGCTTACTTCAAACTGCTGAGGCTCTACATCAACCGGAATGTCTTCAGGTACGTCTACGACCACTTCATCCTGTACTTCTGGCTGCACGTCTGGTTGTACGTCAGGCTCAACATCCTGATCAACATCAACCAGCTCTGCAGCAATGTCGCCTTGAGTATCCAACTCAGTTGCAGAATCAGGGTGGATCACATCGCCCGCGATCTCAACCACCCCCTCATCACATGACAGAATGAAAGAAAAGACTGCTAATAGGGCTATTTGCTTCATTTTTTCCTCCCATAGGTTAAAAAAGCCCTTGGTTCATTGTCAAACAACACGTTATAGCAATTTAGCATAAAACGTAAATTTTGTCAATTCCCCAATTAAAAAACCTTGATTTATGAAAATCAAGGTTAAATGTCCTTATTTCCCTGCTTGCAGGGTAATAAAGAAGTAGTCATTAGCTGCATCTACATTTTCATCATACTCTTGGGTAATGTACCCCGGTTTTTCGTAGACGAAATGATGCATGCCTTCTTTCAAATCGATGACAAAAGGCGATGTATCAACATATTGATCATCAATGGTTACCTGCGTCTGTGACGGAACAGCAACCACTGTGACCTCAATTGTCGGTACAGTGTCAATAACTGCAAATACTGAGTTATTCACCGCAGAAATACTCTCCTGCACCAATACAGGATCATAAGTATCTACAGTGAAAACAAAGTCATGCAGTCCCTCTGTCAAACTCTGCTCACACGGGGTTTGACAAACGTTCGGAACGCTGTCAATTTCTACCCATGCTTGCTGAGGATCTGAATTGATCTGGACCAGAATCGTATTGTCTGCGACCAGATCAGCATGTACAGTATTGTTCGCTGCATCAATATCCTGATTAATCGTCTGGGGCATATAGCCAGCCAGCGAAAAATCAAACTTGTGACTGCCTGGCAGCAAATCATAAGTAAAGCTTGTCGTATCAGTATAGGCTCCGTCATCAATGACCACTGTTGCGCCACTCGGATTGGACGTAACAGTAACAGTCACTGGAAGAGGAGTCATAGTAACAAACACACTGGTGTTGGTAGATGAAATATCTTCACTCACCATCTCATCTTCATACCCAGCCAGGGTAAACACAAAATTATGCATACCAACAGTAAGCTGCTCTGAACACGGAGTGGTGCAAACGTCTGGCGTGCCATCAATCGAAACTGAGGCACCCAATGGGTTTGAGGTGAAAGTGACGAAATGTTGCTCAACAACCTCAGTCAATGTCGCAAAGACCGTGTCATTGCTGACAGAAATATCTTCACTGACTGTTTCGTCTTCATAGCCTGTAAGCGTAAACACAAACTGGTGCGATCCTTCAGTCAAAGACTGGGAACACGGCGTAGTGCATACATCTGGCGTACCGTCTATGGCAACTGACGCACCCGACGGCGTTGAATCAATGCTCACCAGCACTTCATCAGGCGGCAGCTGCGTCAGAGTTACCGAAACTGTGTCATTGCTGACAGAAATATCTTCACTGACTATTTCATCTTCATAGCCAGCCAAAGTAAACACGAACTGGTGCGATCCTTCAGTCAAAGACTGGGAACACGGCGTAGTGCATACATCTGGCGTACCGTCTATGGCAACTGACGCACCCGGCGGCGTTGAATCAATGCTCACCAGCACTTCATCAAGCGGCAGTTCGGTCAATGCCACGTAAATGCTGGTGTTTAACGCAGAGATTTCCTCATTGAATGTTTCTGGCTGATAGCCATCAAGTGTGAAGTTAAACTCATGCGACCCAGCCGTCAGTTGTTCTGAGCATGGCGTGCTACAGACATCTGGCATACCATCAATGGAAACTGATGCTCCCATTGGGCTCGAGCTGATAGTGACTGAAAATGTCTCAACAATTTCTGTCAAAGTGACAGAAACGTTGTTGTTTATATCTGAAATATCATCGTTTACCGTCTCTGACTCGTAACCAGTGAGAGTAAACACAAACTCATGCGGACCCACCGTCAAAGACAGCGAGCACGGCGTAATACATACGTCTGGCGTGCCATCAATGGCAACTGACGCTCCCGGCGGCTCTGAATCAATGCTTACCAGCACTTCATCAGGCGGCAGTTCGGTCAATGTGGCAAAGACACTGTTATTTATATCAGAAACATCTTGACTGACTGTTTCTGCTTCATATCCATCTGCTGTGAACACAAACTCATGCGGTCCAATCGGTAGAGACTGGAAACACGGCGTAGTGCATACATCAGACGTATCATCAATTGCGACAGACGCCCCCTGCGGCTCTGAGTCAATGGTTACCATTACCTCATCAGGCGGCAGCTGGGTCAGAATGACAAAAACGTCAGCGTTTGTAGCAGAGATGTAATTGGTAGCAATCTCTGGCTCATACCCATCTAAAGTAAAGCTAAAGGTGTATTCTCCCTCAACCAACAGATGGGAACAGGGAGTAGTACACACATCCAGCGAATCATCAATCGAGACACTGGCGCCTTCAGGCTCAGAGTCAAAATTGACTTCAATCTCATCTGGCGGCAACTCAGTCAAAGAGACTGCGATGCTGGTGTTTGTTTCAGAAATATATTTCTGAGTAGTCTCAGTTGAATATCCGTCCAAAGTAAAGACGAATTCATACCAACCTTCTGTCAGCACTTCCACACATGGCGTAGTGCAAACATCCTGGCCATCAATGGCCACAGCTGCTCCAGTAGGATTGGAAGTGATAACCACTGAGTATTCAACTGGTGGCAATTCAGTCAGTGTAACAAAAACACTGTTGTTGGTTTCAGAAATGTCTTCGCTGACTGTTTCGGTTTCATAGCCATCCAAAGTGAATTCAAATTGATGCTCTCCTACTTCCATTACCTGAAGGCAAGGAGTGGTACAGGCATCAGCTTCTCCATCAATGGATACGCTCGCACCATGAGGTTCTGAATCAATGTCAACTTCAACCTCGCCTGTAGGCAATTCAGTCAAAGTGACATGGATATAATCATTTGCCTCACTAAATTCATGCTGAACAACTGCAGTATTATAGCCAGTGAGAGAAAATTCTAAGGTATGGGAACCTTCTTCCAGTGGCTGGTTAAAGCAAGGCGTCTGGCAGACATATTCTCCATCAACAGACACATCTGCACCTGCTGGTGTAGAATTGATATCTACAGACAACATCACTGGTGGAATTTCAGTCAATTCGACAAATACGCTAGTATTTGTTTGTGAAATATAGTCATCCAACTCCTCTGTTTCATAACCTGAGAGAGTGAATGCGAAATGATGCATGCCTTCTACCAGATTTGTAGCACAGGGAGTGGTACAGACGTCAACATCCTGATTAATCGAAACAAGCGCGTCTTGCGGCATCGAATCGATAAATACCAGATATTCACCTGGCAATAGTTCAGTAAGTTCGACGAATACGCCGAAGTTTTCTTCAGTAATCTCTTGATCTACTGTCAAAGGCTCATAGCCTTCAAGAGTAAAAGAGAATTGATGCATACCTTCAGGCAACACCACATTCATGCAGGGAGTGGTGCAGGCATTGGGCTCACTGTCAATTGAGACAGACGCCCCCTGCGGCACAGAATCAATGACCACTGGTACCAAAACCAATGGCTCTTCCTGCAAAATAGCGTAAACCAGATCAGTGGTTTGGCTAATCTCCACATTAAGTGTCTGATCCTGATAGCCATCCTTGGAAAAATGGAAGCTATGAGGACCTGCCTGCAGGTGGAGTGAAAATGGTGTAAAAAACTGAGTCGTTCCCTCATCAACTGTAACCAGCGCAGCAGCTGGCTCAGAGTCAACAAAGACCTTGATCAATGGAACGACTGTATCTTCCTGGATATCCAGAACAGGCTGTTGATCTTCAGCTGGAACATCTTCAGTTCCTACCTCTTCCATATCTGGCTGAGCCTGTTCTTCAAAAATATCAAAATTTTCAATATCATTTTCTTCCATATCTAGGCCATTTGTAACATCATTTGTTTGAACTAAATACGTATCTACGGTTGTCGGCGTAGAACCGCATGAAAGTACGAAAATACACGAAAACAGAGCAAATTTCCTCATTGCTTCTCTCCTTAAGCCCTTATTTAGGCAGTTTATTGTCAAAGACCTGTAGTACCTTATTTTACTACAAAATTAAAAATTTGTCAATCATTACCTCTATCTATACTAAAACACCCCTCTCATTAATTTATGACTGTTTTTTTTATTAATAATTACAAAAAAATCCTGATTATTAACCAGGATTTAGATACTTTTTATTCCATATCAATAAATACATAATTCTGCTCAGCAGATACTTCTGTTAGCACTTCAATACTGTCATAAACCAGGTTTCCAGAAAAAAAATGCCAGCCCTCTTTTAAATATACTTGAAACGGAGTGACATACTCTGTTTCTCTACTGTCAATTAAGACAGTCACTCCTTGAGGAGCTGAAGCTACAGTGACAAAAACTTCTGGTACATTTAAAAATTCTACTAAAAATAAATTATTGCTATCAGATATTGTTTCATCAAGATATAAAATATCATAGCCTGGTAATGAAAAAACAAAATGATGAGGATCAGGACTTAATTCAACATGACAAGGAGTCTGACAAACATCAGGCTGATTGTCAATTTCCACCCATGCCATCTGCGGATCTGAATAAAGCAATACTTTTTCTGCATGTTCAAGTATTATTAATATTGTTTCAGTGTAACGATCTATAGGTGTTTCGAAAATTTCAGTCCTATATCCATCCAGTTCAAATAAAAATTCATATTCTCCTTCAAGTAAATTAATATTAAAAGGGGTGATATAAACATTTTCAAAATCATTATCAATAGTAACCATTGCTCCTTGAGGATTAGAATTAATGAATACTTCATACTCTAAAGGAATAAGTGATTCTAATTCTGCAAAAAAACTTGTATTGTGACGATTAACTTCAACCACTTCTGTGTAATCATGGTAGCCTTCCAGTTTATAGTGCAGCTTATGCTCACCTTCAGGCAAAGTAACCTCAAATGGAGTAAAATAATTTTCATCCTGACTTTCATCTATTATTACTTGTGCGCCTGTTGGATCTGAATCAATATTTATTGAAATTAATTTGCGTAAATCAACATCAACAGTGCCATGTCCCAAATCAATATCATGAATTATTGTCATTTGTTCATATCCTTCAAGTGAAAAAATAAATTCATGCTCTCTATATGTTAATTTTATTTCGCACGGAGTCTGGCAAACATCTTCTTCCCCGTCAATAGTAACTGAAGCACCTTGAGGAGATGAATTAACTTTTGCATAAATTTCTTTTATGGTTAAGTCAAAATGTAGTTTCTCAGTATTTCTCCCAATAGTAGTCCACGCTCGCATTGATTCATAATCTTCCCTTGATATTCTTAATATTAAATTTGTTGGTCCTGATAAAATCAATTCAAAAGGAGTAATGCCAATATGATTTGGCTCTTCTGACACGCTTCGATGCCGATGATAAATTTCAACAGATGCTCCTAGAGGTTCTGTAGTGAAAGAAACTGTAATACTTCCTCCTCTATCATCACTACAGGCCATAATAAATATCATGTAAAAGAACAGTAGTTTCTGCTTCATATTCATTGCTATCCTCCCGGTTAAATAACCGTTGCTATATTAACAATTATAATAAAACATCAATTTTGTCAATTAAAAATCCTGATTATGAATCAGGATATGTTTATATTATTGTTATTTATTGCAATTCTGCAACTGGTAGAAAAAGCTCTTATTGCTCTGTGAAACTTCAATCTGCTCACTAACCGCATCACAGGGCGGTTTTTCAATAAGCAGTTGGCGGGTTCCTGCCTGAACCTCTCCAGAGAACGGAGTAGTGCCAAGGCTATTCCCATCAATGGACAATGCAGCCATCATTGGCACAGAGGAAACAGTAATGGTCACCATTTCACCAGTGCTTTCCGGTGTGAGCGTCACAGAAACAGTGTCTCCATCCGCTGACACATTCTGCTGCACTGTTGCTGTTTCATAACCGCTGAGCGTGAACACAAATTCATGCGTTCCCTCTGTCAGCTGCTGAGAACAGGGTGTGGTGCAGAGATTCTGAAGACCATCGATCGCCACA
>Ga0180432_10000821_pt1 | contig 50298 bp, 37 predicted proteins | sample SS_ome_10_FD_132414 | JGI IMG/M metagenome (GOLD analysis project Ga0180432, IMG submission 132414) | Hypersaline lake sediment archaeal communities from the Salton Sea, California, USA - SS_1_MS_2 metaG | ecosystem: Environmental > Aquatic > Non-marine Saline and Alkaline > Hypersaline >...
ATGAGGGCAACCGTCGAGCAGGAACCGAGAACGTGCCGTTCGCGGTCGCGTTTGCCAAGGGATTGGAATTGGTGCACGCGAGTCGGGAGAAGAGCAACCGGCGACTGGGTGCCCTTCGCGACAAGCTGATACGAGGGGTGCTTTCGGCGATTCCGGACTCGGAGCTGACCGGTCACCCCAGGAAGCGCCTGCCCAACAATGCGAGCTTCGTGTTCCGGGGAGTGGAGGGCGAATCGATTCTGCTCAGCCTGGACCTGCTGGGGGTGGCTGCCAGCAGTGGATCGGCCTGTACCACTGGGGAGGCTCAGGCTTCGCACGTTCTCCTGGCCATGGGTATTGCTCCCGAAGTCGCTCATGGCAGTCTCAGGCTGACCTTGGGCAGGGAGACCAGCGAAGAAGAGGTCGACTACGTGGTGTCGGTGCTGCCCGATGTGATCGAGCGTCTGCGCAAGATGTCACCTCTATATGAAGCGCCAGGACGAGGTGGCATAGAGATGCTTGCCAAGGCAGAGCAGGCCGCCGGAGAGTCGTGACGCGCAAGGATCGCTGACACGAACGGAGTGGTATTTATGTCGGACTTACTGTATACTGAAGTTGTGATGGATCACTTCCAGAATCCCCGCAATGTCGGGGTTATCGATGACGCCGATGGCGTGGGCAAAGAGGGAAGTCCCGTCTGTGGTGATCTGATGGAGTACTACATCAAGGTCGAGGACGGTCGAATCGTGGACATCAAGTTCCGCACCTTTGGCTGTGGCGCTGCTGTGGCCAGCGCGTCTATGGGGACGCTGTTGGCCAAGGGGATGACTCTGGAAGAAGCTATGGAACTCACCGATGGGCAGGTCATCCAGGCGCTGGGCGGGCTCCCTGAAGTGAAGACACATTGCTCCAACTTGGCTGCGACTACCCTGCACACGGCGATCAGAGACTACCTCAGTAGACATCCGGAGGTGAAGCTCAAGGCAGGGGAGTGCCAAGGATCGTGTGAGGCCGGATAATCTCCGAATTAGTCTGCCGGCTGAGACGCCATTCCTGTGTCTCAGTCATTCCTCGGTGGCGACGGCAAGGTGCCCGGTATCCCCACACGGTCCTCTCTGGACTCTGAGAGATCTGCTTGAAAGGAGGCTGCGGCGTGCCTACTATGCTACAGGACTACCCGCGCCCGGTGGAGGACAACGGCTGGGGCTTTCATGACAGCGGTGGCTACCACAAGAAGCCCAGTGATCTGGCCGGCTACGCCGAGTATCTCTATGAAACGTTGGGAACCCGCTGGTTCAAGGCGCTCGTAGGTGGGCGCAACAAGGTCGACCAGGTCGGTGTCTATAGCGTCCAGGGCATCGAGGTCATTGTTCGTTTGTGGTCCGATCGGCCTCATCCGCATCACATCGTGTCAGCGGACGACGTCAGGGCGTACGTCGACGCGGGCGCACACTACTTCGAGTGGGGCAATGAGCCCAACCTTACAGCGGAGTGGGATTCCGCCGCGTGGGCATCGGGAAACGTGGTGGTCAAGGTGTGCGAGCAGTTTCTGCGCAATGCAGATGTGATCAAGAGTGCGGGGGGCATACCGTGTTTTCCTGCTCTGTCCCCCGGCGGTAACTACCCTCACCGTGCCTTCTATCGTGAAGCGCTCGAGTGGCTGGATACGAACGGCCATATCTCGGATCTAGCCAACTCTGCTATCGCCATCCACAATCGTCCACTGAATCACCCCCTGGATTTCGTCGACGATAGTGGTTGTCACTTCCTGGACTATGAGTGGATCGACGGTCTCGTTGGTCAGCACGTGGGACATAGTCTTCCCCTGTTGGCCACCGAGGCGGGCTACGAACCGGGGTGGTGGCAGGACACCAACTATCCTCGTATCGATCTGCAGACGCATTCGACCTACAATGTAGAGATCCTACGATCCTTCGGCCCACACGGCCTTTATCGATGGAATGATCCTCTGTTTTGCCAATGCATGTGGTTGCTAGACAACTTTGGCCATCCGGTATTCGCGGATGCTGTTTGGCGCAACAACCCTGTCTACGGGAACAGGCATCTGCCCGCACTTGATGCACTGGAGGCAGAGTGGAGTGCCCGTCCGTTTGTCCGGTCCTTCTGCTGGGAGACGCCTACGGACTACAGCGGAGCTGTGTGGCGAGGTTCCCCCAATCTGTCCATTCGTCCTGATGGGGTATCACCGGACGTCTTGGTGCTTCACGCCAGTGGCGAGGATTTCCAGGCGGCGTTGACCAGGCTTCGCAGTCCCGAGAGTGGTTGGTCGGTACACTACCTTCTATCTCGGAGCGGCAAGGTGTATCAACTCGTGAGAGAGGCAGAGGCGGCCTGGCACGTTGGCGATGGGGAATGGGACGGCAGGGCGGATGTGGACAGCTTCTCCATTGCGGTGATGTTGGTGAATCTCAATGATGGACAGGACGCGTACCCAGAGGCTCAGATGGAGAGCGCAGTCGCGTTGACACGGTATCTGGCCGACAAGTATGGCATCCCGGCCGAAAACATAGTGACCTACAACATGGTGAAGGGTCAGTCGGCCCCGGATCCAGTTGGCCTGGACATTGTCTCTTTCCGAGCCACGGTCTTTGAGATCGAGCAGGAGCCGGGTGACGACGCGATACGTGCATTCGCTTGGGGGGCCAGCGATATTCCCTACGATCCCCAGTCCCCCTTCGTGCTATACGCGAGAGAAAACAGCCTGGGTCATCCGGAGACTCGAGAGTTCGAGTTCGAAGAAGAAGGGGTGACCTATTGCGGACAGGGCTACAGCCGGGCGATCGTATTCCACCCGGACAGCCAGCCTGATGAGATGAGCGAGATTCGGTGGTGAAGGTACGGGCTAGGCCTGGGAGGTAACGGTATGCCAGTCTATGAGCCAGAGATCATTTGTGGGACCAGTGCTGCGGCAAGCGACCCTGCGCCCAGGCGTCGTCGGAGCCTGCCCTACCAGCCGGGGGTGAGTAGCGAGCCCCAGTATGAGGATCTGTATCATCTGGACTTCTTCCAGTCCGAGCGCGAGGGTTACGAGATCCGGTATCTGATCATGCACGACACGGAGGGATCAAGGGAGTCGGCCGTAAGCTGGTGGACGAACCCGGAGAACTCCTACCAATCCAGTGCCCACGACCTGATAGACAAGAAGGGAGTGATCTGGCGCTGCGTGCCCTATGAGAAGGCGGCCCATCACGTCGGCTACAGTCACATTGCTGGATACAACGAGTACAAGGCGGACGCCGATGCGTGGGTGCCGAATGCCAATTGGGCCACTATCGGCATCGAGCTGGAGTATCCGCGCTGGCCCGACAGTCCGCCGTACCCTGGCCCACAGTTGCAGAGTGCGGTGGCACACGTTCGGTCATTGGCGACTCAGTATGGGATTACCAGAGACCGGATCTTCCGCCACGCGGACATCGATACTAACGGCAAGACCGATCCTCGCAACTTCCAGTGGGACTGGTTCCTGGATCAGGTCTTCTCGGAGGTGGAGCACATGCTGGATACAACCGCGCGCCACGCTGCCTGGAACTCCGGCGGCATTCCCTATAACCCCGAGGCTGCCTTTGCCAAGTATGCTCGTCTGCACGATCTTGGCAAGCCCGAGACCGTCGAGTTCGATTTCGCCTTTCAGGGGCGGGAGTACCGCGGACAGGGCTTCAGCAAGGCCATCGTCTACTGTGAGGTAGGGCTCTGGAACGATATCAAGGAGCTGAGTTGGTAGGCCCGAGCGTAGGGTGTGGGAGCGATGGCTCCTGCGCGGTTGAGGTCTCGGGCGGCCTGAGTGCGGAGCGGGTGGCTGGCGGACTGACGGGCCGCTCGAGTGACGGTGTTGCGGCGGCAGAGTCGGGCCCGGGGACTGGGAAGAGAGTCATCGTTGCCATGAGTGGCGGCGTGGACAGCGCCGTGGCCGCAGCCGTGCTTATGGAACGGGGTTACCAAGTGAGCGGCGTGACGATGCGCCTGTGGTCCGGTGAGGGGAGTTGCGGCGACTCTCGCCCGGCGGCACCGGAGGACGATGCCCGACGCACTTGCGATGCGCTGGGCATTCCTTTTCGGGTGGTGGATTTGCGCGCTCCCTTTCGGGAGCACGTGGTGGACTATTTTCTGACCGAGTATGTCCGAGGACGGACTCCCAATCCTTGTCTCGCGTGCAATCGGTACATCAAGTTCGGCCTGCTCTTGCAGGAGGCCCTATCCCAGGGAGCGGGTTATCTGGCTACGGGGCACTACGCACGTGTGAGTCGGTACGGTGGCGGCTTTCGACTTCTCCGCGGATTGGACCGAAGCAAGGATCAGTCCTACTTCCTGTATATGCTGGGACAGGAGCAGCTAGGCCACCTGTTGCTGCCGTTGGGTGATCTCACAAAGACGCAAGTGCGCGCCATGGCCCGAGCGCGTCAGCTACCGGCGGAGGGTAGCTCGGAGAGCCAAGATCTGTGCTTCATCTCCGGTGGGGACTATCGTCGACTGCTACTCCGCCTCGCACCGGCGAGCGTGGTCCCAGGCCCGATCGTGGACTCAACCGGTGAAGTGCTGGGTCAGCATAGGGGGCTACCCTTTTACACGGTTGGGCAAAGGAAAGGTCTGGGAATCGCGGCTCCCGAGCCTCTATACGTCATCGGCCTGAACGTGGCGCAAAACACCCTGATCGTGGGGCCGTCGAACGAGTTGGGGCGCACGGTGCTTGTGGCCAGAGAGGTCACGTTTGTGTCGGGCCTCTTCCCGAGCGAGCCGCTCAGGGCTGAGGCAAAGATCCGCTACCAGTCGCGCCCGAGGAGCGTGGTGGTGGTGCCGCGAGGAGAGGGGCGCATCGAGGTCACTTTCGAGCGGCCGCAACGCGACATCACTCCAGGACAAGCCGTGGTCCTGTACAAGGGGCCGGTCGTTCTCGGCGGTGGCATCATCGGCGATCAGTGTCTGTGTGACTGCGGGGTGGATGCCGACAGATGATGGCTCTGCAGAAGGGGCGCTGCGGGGATGGCTACCCGGGAGCACGCGCGCACACGGTTGGAAGCCGGACGCAGGTGAAAGGAGAGCAGTCGGATGAGTCTGCTCGTATCGCCACCATTTGTGCTGTCGCTGGCTGTGGCAAGCCTCTACGGGGGTGTGTTCCACCTGATTTGGGGACGCTCGTGGGGTGAATTCGTCCTGTATTGGTTCACTGCCATCGTGGGGTTCGAACTGGGTCAGGCTATTGGCGACGCAGTGGGGCTGAATATCGTCATGGTGGGGCAGGTACATCTGCTCGAGAGTTCGCTGGTGTGCTGGGCGGCGATGTTCGTTGCCAAATGGCTGAAAGTGTGATATAATCGGCGCTTACCAAGGAGGGCTCCATGTGGGTTGCCACTGTCCGAGACGTAGCCATTATCTTGCTGGCAATAGAGTCTCTGGTGATAGGCGTCCTCTTGAGCGTGCTGCTGTGGCAACTGAGAACCCTGAGCCGGATGCTCGAAGAAGAGGTCAAGCCGCTGCTTGACTCTGTCAACGAGACCGCAGGCACTGTCAGGGGCACGAGCAGCTTTCTAAGCGATACCGTGGTGTCGCCTGTGGTCGAGATCGTCAGCACACTGGCCGGTCTCCGGCGGGGCCTCAAGGCGCTCGGTGGCGCACGCCGCGGCGATGAGAAGACTGACGGCCAAGGGTGAATGTGCGCTCTGGCCGAGATAGGTGAGAGGGATCCGGGAGGAAACGACATGAGCAGAGACACTGGAGCGGCGGATTTCCTGGCAGGCTTCGTGATCGGAGGTCTCGTGGGGGCGGCGGTCGGTCTGATCTTCGCTCCGCAGACAGGCGAGGAGACCCGTGCTCAACTTCGAGAGAAGAGCATCGAGCTGAGAGAGGTTGTGGACGACTTCTCGACCGAGGCACGCAAGCAGGCCGAGAAGCTTCAAGAGGTGGCGCAGACCTCGCTGGGCGACCACCTGGAGAAGGGGCAGGAAGCGATTCGAACGCAGAAGTCACGGGTTCTGGAGGCGGTTGAGGCGGGGAAAGAAGCGGCGGTCAAGAAGAAAGAGGAACTGTTGACCCGGTTCGAGCAGGAGAAGGGCGAGACCCCCGCCGAGGCCTAGCTCACACCTGGTCGCTCACGCGGTGACATGATCTGTACAGAACAAGGCAAGGCGCGCCGCCTTGCCTTGTGCGCATGTGGCGCAGACGAGCCTGAAGAGGGGCGCGCGTGCGCATTGTCGTCGTCCCCTAGCACTCGGTCAACTGGCGAAGTGCTAAGGGCAGTCTGGTCAGCAGATCGCTGGCCACCATTCCGGCCGTACCGACCTCACGGGATGCTCGCTCGGCTGCCAGCCCGTGGATGTAGGCAGCCGCTACCGCTGCATCGTAAGGGAGTACCCCTTGGGCCAGTAGCCCCACTGCCGAGCCGGCCAGCACATCTCCTGTTCCCGCCGAGGCCAGCGCAGAGTTGGCGAAAGGGTTAATGGTTGCCCGTCCGCCGGGCTCAGCAATGACCGTGAAGGCCCCCTTCAGCATGACGATCTGGTTCCACTCCTTTGAAGCCGCGCGGGCTAGCTCGATGCGGTTTGACTGTACCTCGGACACGGAGCAGCCCAGCAGACGGCTCATCTCTCCCGGGTGCGGCGTCAGTATGTTATCATGGCTTAGGGTCTTCCACCATTGCGGAGTCTGTGCCAGGGCGTTGCAGCCATCCGCATCGATGACCGTGGGGGGCAGGGTTTCCCCCTTCGCAGCCTGCCGCCTCGTCCTGACAAAGCCCAGCCCTTCGCTGCTTAGTCTTTCTCCGGTCAGCAACTGTAGAACAAACCTGGCTGTCTTAGGATCACGCCCCAGTCCAGGGCCCACCAGCAGGGCAGAGTAGTAGGGAATGTGATCCCGCAGTACTCTGCATGCCTCGGGTACCAACGCCCCCATGGAGTGGGGCAGCAACAGGAACGTTGCCTCCGTCAGCTTGCTGGCCAGAACTGGGTGAAGGCTCTCGGCCAGTGCGAGCGTCACCAAGCCGGTGCCGGTGCGAGTGGCGGCGGCGGCGGCGAGGTAAGGCGCGCCTGTGTAGTTGACCGAGCCGGCCACTATGAGAGCTTTCCCGAAGGTGCCTTTGTTGGCGTTCTGTGGGCGGGGAGGGAGGACGCCCCGTATCAGCTCCGATGTGGCCAGGCGGATGGGCACATCCTCGGCGAGGCCACCCGGTATTCCGATGTCCGCGATGATGAGTTCTCCCAGATGCGATGCGCCTGGATAGAGGAATTGTCCGCGCTTTGGGAAGCCGAACGTCACCGTTATGTCGGCGACGGGCGTGACGGGATCCACTGCCCCGGTGTCGCAGTTCAGGCCCGAGGGAACGTCCACGGCTACCAGCAGGGGCGCTCCGGATCGGTCTGGAGCGTCCGGTTCATGGAGACGGCAGAGCGCGCGCGCTTGGGCCGTGGGGGCGCGTCGCGTCTCCAGCTCTTGGCCGATAGCGTTCAGGACGTCTTTGAGATCGCCAGAGATAGGCCTGGACACGCCGGTGCCCAGCAAGGAGTCCACCAGTACGTCCGAATCGCGCAACAGATGTCGCAGCACTCGCAGGTCCGGGTCGCTCGCTCGCGATATGGTGGGGATACCTCTCTGGCGCACAAGTTCGAAGTTGGAGTCGGACCGCACGTCTCGGTGCCACATGTATACGCTCACGTTGGCGCCCCAGTCACGAAGATGTCTGGCCGCCACGAGACCATCGCCGCCGTTGTTGCCCGGCCCTACCAGGATGAGGATTTGGGCGTCGACAGACGTCAACGCTTCCTTGACCGTCAAGGCGACCGCCTTGCCGGCATTCTCCATCATCCGTTCATAGGTGTGGCCGGCATCGTTGGCCTCCCGTTCGATGCGCCGCATTTCCTCTACCGTTAGGATCTTCATCCGTGTTCTGCCTCCGGTGTGCTTCTGTGGACGAATCCGCTGCCATTGTACGCCGCGCCAATCATGGTGTCAAAGATGAGGGGCTGCCAGATGTGGTCTGAGAAGCGATCAAGACTGCAGAGCTGCCTCCCGTTGTCCGTTCTTACCCAATGTATACCTCCCGTTAACCTTCTGTATACCTTGCCGCGGTACAATAGGTGGGGAAACTTGCGGCACCACGGGGAGTGTGTCGCGGCGGTTTCGAGTTACGTGAACACTGGGGGAAGGGAAGAATGAGTCGAAGTCTGCGCGCGTGTCTTGGGATTGGATTGCTGGCCACCTTGCTGCTGATAGTCCTTTCGGGCTTCTGGGTCGGATCCGGCGAGGATTTTCAGGGTATCAGTCTGGGCTTCGCTTGGGGTCTGGTGGCGGCCTACAGCGTGGATGCCGTCAAGAGAAAGCAGGCCAGAGGACGCAGCTAGCTACGGAGTTCTGGCGCAAGAGGAGCTTCGATCCGGCCCGAAAGTCGGTCCATTGCGGAATCTCGAGCGCCACGGTGGCTAGGGTTGGTGCGGACGGCCGTGCGCATGTAGGGAGTGTGTATGGGATTGGACCTGAAGCATGTCTTTCCGACTTGCCGGCACCAAGGAGACCGGCATGGCCTCATGGGGAGTGAAGCCATGTGATGGATGGTCTTTTCGTCTCTTGGGGGGATAGGGATTGCGATGCGTCGAGATCTGCGCGCGTGTGTCGGAGTGGGATTGCTGGCGACTCTGCTGCTGATAGTCGTGTCAGGGTTCTGGGTAGGCTCCACGCGAGACTTCATAGGCATCAGTATGGGCTATGCTTGGGGTTTGGTGGCAGCCTACTCCGTGGACGCCGTCAAGAGAAAGCAGGCCAGCAGACACGACTGACTACTGTGTGGGAAGTGGCCGGAGATTCCGGCGTGGCCCGAGGCTTTGTGTTGACAAGGCCTCGGGCCATGTTATAATCCATGGGCATGCAATCCACTCCAGGTGTACTCACATAGGAGGATACTCATGAAACTGGACTATAAGAAGACGTTCCTATTGGGTTTCGGGTTCTTCGGAGTGAGCGTCGTTTGGTCGGTGTACAATTCCTTCGTGCCGATTTTCCTCCGGGAGTACGCCCTTCCTTGGTGGCTGGTTGGCTTCGTGATGACGTTTGACAACATCGCAGGCATAATCATCCAGCCGTACGTTGGCCAGTTGAGCGACCACACGCGGACTCGCTTCGGCCGTAGAATGCCGTACATCATGATCGGCGCGCCCATTGCGGCTTTGACTTTCGCACTGATTCCCGTGCTGCATACCGGGTTGCCTCACACCGGGACCACTCTCGGTCTTATGACGGCCATCATCGTTATCATGAACATCGGCATGGCGATCTTTCGCACACCGGTGGTAGCACTAATGCCCGACATCACTCCCTCTGCCCTGCGAAGCAAGGCCAACGGCATCATCAACTTGATGGGAGGACTGGGCACGGCGATCGCGTTCTTGATCGGCGGGGTGCTGTATAACATCAACCAGGGAGTGCCCTTCTATGCGATGACGATCCTGATGGTGCTGGCGGAACTGCTGGTTGTCAACATCATTCGCGAGCCAAAGGAGTTCACCGTGGCAGCGGGGCAGAAGGCCAAACCCCCAAGCTTCGGTGACTCGCTTCGCGAGACGGTGCAAACGGTAGTCGATATCGCGCGCCAGGAGGAGAAGAGCGCTCTCTTCATCTGCCTCGCCATCTTCGCCTGGTTCATGGGCTACAACGCCATCGAGACCTTCTGGACCTCCTACGGCAAGGAGGTGCTGTACGCCTCTCAGATCGCCAGCGGCGCTCTGACTGCGGATCAGGCCGTTGCCAAGGCAACCACGCTGCTTTCGGTGGTGCCGATTGTGTTCCTGGTGATGTCCTTGCCCGCGGGCTTCATCGCTACCCGGTTCGGGCGCAAGAGGACGATCATCACTGGCCTGCTGCTTCTGGCCGTCTTCTGGCTGGCCATCTTCTTCGTTCAGAACATGATGTTCGTCTACGCTGCGCTGGTGTTCTCGGGCATCGGATGGGCGCTGATAAACATCAACTCGTTGCCCATCGTGGTGGATCTTGCTTCGGCGGCCAAAGTGGGGTCGTATACCGGCCTGTACTATTTCTTCTCCATGCTGGCCGCCACACTTTCGCCTCCCATCGTTGGGTGGCTCATGGACGCGTTCGGCCTGTCGGTGATGTTCATCTTCACCCCTGTCTTCATGTTGCTGGCTGCGCTGCTCATGCTGGGAGTGAAGCGAAGCGAGCCGGTGCCGGAGGTCCCTGGTGTGAAGCCCGCTGCGGTGGGGGAGGCCCAGTCCTAGGCCGTATCATCGCGGCGGTGAAGCGCTTGCCTTGAAGAAGGGAGTGCCAACAGGCACTCCCTTCTTTGCACGTTGTGCTCCTCAGTTGGCCCCCGCGGTTCTCTCTGCCGGCCGGTGCTCTCCCGTGAAGGATCTGCAGGAGATCAGCGGCTACTTCTGTCAAGCAGCCGCGGGGGCTTGACAAACACATAGACATTGTGATATACTGTATTGTGCAACCGGTTGCATCAATATTGCGCAAAGGAAAGGCAACAGTGGCTACGACGATAAGAGATATCGCTGCTCGAGCGGGGGTCTCCCCCTCTACCGTGTCACGGGTCTTGAACGATCGTCCCGGCATCAGTGCCCCAACTCGCGAACGGGTGCTCCAGATCGCGCGCGAGCTGGAGTTTGCTCCCTCCATGGCGGCGCGCAGCCTGGCCACGGCGCGCACGTACAACATCGGCTCGATTTGCTTCAAGTACGGTGGGCCGCCGGCCGACCTCGGACTCAGCAACGTGGCGTCAGGGACGCTCGAAGGCATAGATGAGGAGCTGACCAAGCACGGCTACCATGTGCTTACCACCTACATCGATGAGGAGGCTGTGAAGGGATTGGAAGTGCCCGACATGATACCTCAGGGCCGCGTGGACGGGCTGATTCTAAGCGGGCCGGCCATCTCCTCGCGCTTCATCCTCCATCTGCGGAACATGGGTCTCCCCATCGTCCTCATCGACAACCTGTTGAAGGAGACGGCCATTGACTGTGTCTTGTGCGACAACGAAGGTGGCGCCTATCAGGTCTCCCGACACCTCATCGAGCATGGCCACGAGTACATAGTGTTCCTCTCCGGTCCGGCACACTGGCTCAGCAGCCGTGAGCGTGCTGTGGGCTATCGCCGAGCGCTGCGGGAAGCGGGGCTTGAGCCCCGAGTCGTGTTCATGCCCAGCACCATCGTGGACACCGGTCGTCAGGCTATGCTCGCGGCCCTGGAAGAGCATCCCGATCTGACCGCAGTCGTGGCGGTGAACGACGCTACGGCCGTGGGGGCCATACAGGCCTGTCAGCAAGCCGGGCGCATGGTCCCCGGTGAGATTGCAGTCGCGGCCTTCGATGATGAACCCTGGGCACAGATGCATAATCCCCCTCTCACAACTGCCCATATCTCTTGGCGGGAGATCGGCATTCAGGCTGCCAGACGGATAGTGGATCTGATCGAGAGAGAGGAGCAGGTTCCGATCCAGATGCGGCTGGCTGTTCAGCTAGTCATCCGCGAGTCGTGTGGATGCCACTCAACTGCGGATTGATGAAAGGAGGGATGATATCGACCGATTCCAGATGATTGCGTGTCAGTCAACCGTTTGCGTACCCTTTGGGTAACAGAAAGGGAGGAGAACACAATGTATGGCAAGGTGTTCCGCAGATTGTGGGTCTTGATTGGCGTGCTCGTGGTGGTAGCATCCCTGGTGACTTCCTGCAAGCCGACCACCGTCACGGTCAAGGAGACGGTCGAGGTGCCGGTCAAGCAAACGGTCGAGGTACGGGTCAAGGAGACCGTCGAGGTGATCGTCAAGGAGACCGTCGAGGTGCCGGTGACCGCGGCGCCACCTGCCGCAGAGCCGGTCTCCGTTCTCTTGTGGACCGCACCCAACCCGCAGCAGGAAGCCTACTGGAAGGGTGTAACAGACGACTGGAATGCCACTCACCCCGATATCCACATCGAGTGGGAGGTCATTCCTGCCGGCGGCAGTTCTGAGGAGGTTCTGCTGACCGCCATCGCCACGGGTACTGCCCCGGACATCAGCACCAACATCTTCTCCGGATTCGCCGCTCAGTTGGTGTCCTCCGGCGCTGTCGTCGCCCTCGATGGGGAATTCTCTGACTTCTGGGACGTCGTCGAGGGGCGGCACATGCGCAACATCCTGGAGAAGGGGTGGGGCTGCAAGGGGCACTACTACGTCATGCCGCTCTACAACAACGCGATGCGCTACTGGTGGGGCAAGGCCATGCTGGAAGAGGCCGGCATGAGCGAACCCCCTCGGACGTACAGTGATGTGCTTGCTCTGAGCGAAGCGGTCGGTGGGTCGGGCGAACGGTACGGTATCGCGTATCCCAGCTACAAGAACTGGTGGGATCGCTGGTTTGGCTACCTGACCCTCTACTACGCTGCTTCAGGCGGCGCGCCGTATATCGACCTGGAAAAGAACGAGGTTCTCTTCGACAACGAGGCCGGGATGGCGGTGTTGAGCTTCATGGAGGAGACCTTCCGTTCCGGTTACGCGCCGACCGAGGGTCTGGTGGACCCGTTGCAGAACGGCCTGATAGGTGGCATGGTGATGGGGCCCTGGTCCATCGTCCCCTTCGCCGAGACGTGGCCTGACTTCGAGTACGTCGTCACGGCGCCGCCTGTGCCCGACGACTTCCCCGAGGGCGATCCCGTCTACACCTTCGCCGACACCAAGGGGATGGTGATGTTCACCCAGTCCCGGCACAAGGCAGAGGCCTGGGAGTTCATCAAGTGGTACTTCTCCGAAGTGCAGCACGATGTTGGCTGGCTGGAGGCCACCAACATGCCGGTGGTGCGCGAGGACATCACTACCAACCCCGCCTTTGACGCCTACTGGGCGGATCATCCGGTGGTCAAGGCGTACGCCGAAGGGGTGCCGTACTCCGTGCCGCCGGCCCTTGTCGCCACCACGATCGAGGTGCAGCGCATCATGGGTCGCGAGATGATCGAGCCGGTCTGGTTCGGCACCAAGAGCGCCGAGGAAGCGATGGCAGATGGAGTCGCGGCTATCGAGGACTATCTGACCCTGGGGCAGTAGTAGTCGACTGCAGCGTAAGACAGGGCCGGAGCCTCTCCCCCGGCCCTGTCCTCAATGGATAAGGAGCTAGCCGCGATGACAGCAAAGGCCGAGCCTCCCGCCCTCGAAGTCAGACCGGCCAGTAAGAGCGCCAGCAATCGGATAGGCTATTTGCTGGTAAGCCCCTACGTGGTCTACAACGTGGTTCTTTGGTTCTACCCTTTCGTCTGGGGTTTCATCATCGCCTTCCAGAAATGGAACATCATCTCACCCGAACGGGAGTTTGTGCTCTTTGACAACTTCGTCGCCGCCCTTACGAACACGCAGTTCTGGAACGCGCTGTCGGTCACATTCAAATTCTGGGCCTTCTTCCTGCCCACCGTTACTATCGCCTCGTTGGTGCTGGGCATGCTCCTCCAGCGCGTCAACCACTTCCGGGGTCTCTTCATCGCCGGCTACCTGGCTTCCTACAGCATGGCCGGCGTGGCCTACTCTGTCGTCTTTGCTCTGCTCTTCTCGGGCAACGGCCTGATCAATAAGTGGCTGTGGCAGATGTTCCACGTGCGCATCCCTTGGTTTAGCGACCCACGCATCGCCATCTTCTCTATCGGGTTGCTTGTCGTCTGGAAGTTCATCGGCTACTACGGTCTCATCTTCCTGTCTGGCCTGCAGGCCATTCCCAGAGAACTCTACGAGGCAGCCGCCATGGATGGTGCGAATGGCTGGACGCGCTTCTGGCGCGTTACAGTGCCCTTGCTCAACCCGTGTTTCACCGTCATCTTCGTCTTTGCCACCATTCTGGCGTTCGGCATCTTCACGGAACCCTTCATGATCACTGGCGGCGGGCCTCTGGGCAGCACGCAGACCTTCAAGCTGCTCATCTATCAGAAGACCTTCGAGAACCTGGAAGCCGGCTATGGCTCGGCTATGGCCATTCTGATGGCCGCCTTGAGCTTCGGGGCGACCTCGCTGGTGCGCAAAGCCATCGAGCGAGAGGTGGTGTTGTCATGAGGAACCACAGACGATTGCTGGGGAACATCGGTCAAGCGCTGATCTATCTCGTGCTCACCGTAGGCGTGTGCTTCTGGCTCATTCCCTTCGCCTGGATGTTCCTGGCCTCCTTGAAGCCCACGGCGGAGATATTCACTCGCCTCTGGCCCACTCGTTTCACCCTGGAGCACTATGAACTCATCTTCAGGGGCGGGACGGCCCTCCGCCGTCCTTTCCTGCGCAGTGTGTTCAACAGCTTCAGTGTGGCTGCTACGGAGACCGCCGCCATTGTCGCGATCGGTGCGCTGACCGGCTACGCGTTGGGGCGTCTCGAGTTCAAGGGGCGAGACCTGCTCTACAATACCATACTCTACCAGATGATCTTCCCCGGGATTCTGTTTCTCATCCCAACCTTCTTGCTCGTCATGAGGTTGGGATTGGTCAACACCTATCTGGGCATGGTCGTGCGCTTCCTGGCCGATGCGACGGCCGTCTTCCTCTTCGCCCAGTTCTTCAGGACCATCCCCCGCGACCTGACTGACGCGGCCCGGGTTGACGGCGCCGGCGAATTGACCATTCTGTGGCGTATCGTCATCCCCCTGTCGGGATCGGTGACCGCCTTCGTTGCCCTTTTCAACTTCCAGGCTCGCTGGAACGAGTTTCTGTGGAATCTGATCGTGGCCAGAAAATACGAACTGATGACCTTGCCGGTGCTGTTGGCCAGTTTCACGCATGAATACGGCGGTGGTCAATACGCCGGCGCACGGATGGCCGGCGCCACCGTGCTCACCTTGCCGATGCTGATTCTCTTCGTGCTGGCCCGCCGCTACTTCGAAGAGGGGGTCGTGACCACCGGCCTGAAGGGGTAGGTCTTCTCTGTCAGGGTGAAGGGATAGGTGGTGGTCTCTCAGGCACCTGTCCCTTTGATTTGCCACCTGTCGCCTCGGCGCAGTATCCCGCGCCTGCCGGGGACACATTCACATTTGGGGGCAGCCGGGTGTGAAGATCCGGGCCGAACGAGCCAAGCGTCATGGGTCAGCAACCAGCCCCGAAAGGACCTTGCTCTCGCGGGACGAGGCTTCAGCCTTGTGCTGTGGGTGTGCTTGCCCTGCAAACACAATCGCCTGATCGTCGGCTTGCTGCCACTACGACACACGTCGAAGACAGGAGGCTGTTGATGAAACTGCAACGCTACGAAGGGAATCCTATCCTCGAGCCCGACCCGCTGCATGAATGGGAGGCGCTCAATGTGTTCAACGCCGCCGTCGTGCACCACAACGGTCTCTCCCACATGCTCTATCGCGCACAGGGTCTGGATCGCGTCTCCCACATCGGTTACGCGGTGAGCGAGGACGGCTTCCGTTGGTCACGGTTGGACAGACCGGTGTTCAGTCCGGCGACCGAGTTCGAGACGCGGGGTGTAGAGGATCCGCGCGTGAGCCGCATCGGCGATACCTTTTACATGGTGTACGTTGCCTACTCGGGGACCTTCTATCAAATCGCTCTGGCCCGATCCCGGAACCTCATCACCTGGGAGAGGGTGGGCTTCCCTTTGCCTGGCGAACTGAACAAGGATGGAGCGCTCTTTCCGGGGAAGATCGGTGGGCGCTACTGCCTGCTCCACCGCCGCCCCCCCGATATCTGGATGGCCTACTCCGACGACCTGCTGCACTGGACGGACCACCAGATCATCATGCGGCCGCGCCCACATAGCTGGGAGGCGCTGAAGATCGGCGCCGCCGGACCGCCGATGAAGACGGATAGGGGGTGGCTGTTCATCTACCACGGCGTGGGAGAGGACATGGTCTATGGACTGGGCGCCGCGCTGCTGGACCTGGAAGATCCGGCGGTGGTTCTGAGACGGCAAGCCGAGCCGATTCTGGAGCCGCTGGAGGAGTGGGAACAGCAAGGCGATGTGCCCAACGTGGTCTTCAGTTGCGGACAGGTGATGCTGCCCGATTCTCTTCGCGTGTACTATGGTGGTGCCGACAGGGCTATTGGCGTGGCCACGGTGGACGAAGAGCGACTGCGCGCCTTCTTGGATGGGACCGAGTGAAGGGGAACGCAAGCAGCCTGTGTCCCACGGAGGAGCACCGGGTCAACGGCTCGTGCAGGCATCTGCGGGGCACGTCGCGGCCAAGATCCCGCGATGGAGCCCGGTGAGGAGTCCGAAGGAGCTGCCGAATCCGGGATCGCAGAAGCTGGAAAGCTCCTCGGCGGTCATGGGTCCGTCTCGTCTGGCATCGTGATCGCGGCCGAGAGGGTTATTGGCCCATGAGCTGTGTGGGCACACGCGACGACTGAGTTTCCGCGCTCTTCGAATACCCCAGGTGCGTCGCTACCAGAGCCTCTGGACAGAACGTCCAGCCTCGGGCGCCTGTGGTCCCACTCGCGATAGAGGCTCCGGATATCCCTTCACGTCTCATGCTGCCTGTGCCGGAAGTCGCTGTCGCAACCGGAACCCCACCGTCTGACGCGCTCCTTGAGCTGGTTGGCGACCACGGACCGTGTAGTGAAGACGATCTGCCGGTGCTTTGCCCCCGCGCAAGTCTGACTTTCCTAGGCTCGCGGTTTGTGCTATGATTGCTGCGTGAGGTGAGCACGATTGCACGGGGTGCCGGGCGGCGCGTTCCCAGGTTCGCGCGACAGCACCGGAGGGTCAGGAGTAGGTCTGTGAATCGGAACCTGTACATCACCATCGAGGGGCCTATTGGTGTCGGCAAGACGACGCTTGCGCGCCTCATCCGCGAGGAGTTTCGGGCCGAGTTGCTCCTTGAGGTGTTCGAGGAGAATCCCTTCCTCAGCGACTTCTACGCCGATCGGGCACAGTACGCCTTCCAGACCCAGATATTCTTCCTTTTGAGTCGCTACCAGCAACAGCACAAGGCAGTTGCGAGGATCCTCCGTGACTCGTCGCTCATCAGCGACTATGCCTTTGCCAAGGATAGCCTCTTCGCGCATCTGAACCTGCACGACGACGAGCTGGCAACCTACGAGCGCCTTCACAATGCCCTGGCGGAGAACATCATCGTCCCTGACCTGATGGTCTATCTGCGCGCCGAGACGCAGACGCTCATGGATAGGATCGCCATTCGTGACAGGCCGTACGAGCGGCAGATGTCCCGAGGATATCTGGATGATCTTCGTCAGGCGTACGAGGAGTTCTTCCGTACCTACACGCAGACGCCGGTTCTGATTCTGGGGACCGATGATCTGGATATCGTGCACAACCCCGATGATTTGGCCAAGGCTGTGCAGAGCATTCGTACGGTACTGGGGCGGGGAACGCATCAGAGGGCACTCCCACGCATGGATGTCGCTACTTCCCTGCCGGACGTTGAGGTCGTGGATGGCATGCGGCGGCGGCTGGCCGACCTTCAACGCTGGCATGAGGCCGAAGAGGCCGGTGCGAGCATTCCCACCGATCTGTATCGCAGCTTCATACAGTTGCAGGGCGAGATGGGAGGACTGGCCAGGGAGTTGGCCGAGGTCTGGGTAGAACAGGTGGCCCTGGTCGATGTGGTGGGCAATCAGGCGGAGGCGCTGGAGCGCGCCGCTCAAGAGCATCGCGGTGCGCTGGAGCACGAGTTGGCCGCTTGCTTGTCGTATCTTCTCAGAATGGCGAACTACACCGGAGTGGATCTGGAAGAGGCCTACCTGAAGAGGACACGGGTGCAGGAGGCGAAGTCCAAGGGCTAGTCGGCCAGATTCCGTCGATCGACGTTCACACGGAAGAGGAAAGGGGTTCATGCGCAAGAAGTTCATTGCCATTGCGGGGAACATCGCCGTGGGAAAGAGCACCCTCACGGCTATGCTGAGTGAAGTACAGGACTGGAAACCGTTCTACGAGGCGGTCGATGAGAATCCGTATCTGGCGGATTTCTATGCCGACATGAGCAGATGGAGCTTTCACTCTCAGGTCTTCTTCCTGTCGCGCAAGGTGCAGTTGCATCAGGCGATCCTGGACTACCCCGGCACGGTGGTGCATGATCGCAGCATCTACGAGGATGCGGAGATCTTCGCGCGAAATCTGTTCCTTCGGGGCTTCATGGCCGAACGCGACTACTGGACCTATCGGGAGCTATATGAGTCGCTGACTTCCTTCCTGGCACCACCCGACTTGGTCGTCTACCTCAGGGCATCGGTGCCCACTCTGCTTCATCGAATCGCGCTGCGCGGCAGGGAATTTGAACGCGAGATCTCTCCGGAGTATCTGGGGCAACTGAACGCGTTGTATGAGGAGTGGATTGAGAACTTCACTCTGTGTCCCGTGCTGACCGTCCCGGCGGATGAGCTGGACTTCGTGAAGTACGACGCCCACATGGAGATCATCTCTGCCAAGATCTGGGATAAGCTGCGAGGCAAAGAAGAGGTGGTCTTCCCCTAGCAGACGGATTCAGCATGTCGGTAGGAGGAGGAGCCACGCGGCGAACTGGGACGGCACGACAGCGACCGGATGGGCGCCAGCCCGTGCCACCCGGTCCGGGCCACAGAGAGGCCTCCAAGCAGCAGAATCGATCCTCTGCGCACGGGCGAGGCGTCAGCGGTGATGATGACGCCGACCAAGATGCCTCGTCCTTTCTACTGTAGCCGCTCCCAGACTCAGAGCCCAGGTGGTAGCGCTTCCGTGAATCCCGGCCGGCTCGCGCCTAGGCGAGTAGAGCGATGATGGCTCGCATGAACTCGGGCAAATCGCCGGGCACCCGGGATGTGACCAGAGTGCCATCGATCGTCACCGGCTGATCCACCCATGTGGCTCCGGCGTTGATGACATCGTCCTTGATGGCGTAGAAGGACGTGACGGTGCGGCCGTCGAGGATTCCGGCCGAGACGAGTACCCACGGCCCGTGGCAGACCGCTGCCACCACCTTGCCCTGTTCCCACATGGTGCTGACCAGGCTCAGGATGGACGGATAGCGGCGCAGGCGGTCTGGCGCGAAGCCTCCCGGCACTATCACGGCGTCGAAGGCGTCGGCGCTCGCCTCGTCGGCTGCTAGATCCACTGTGACAGGGTAGCCATGCTTGCTCTGGTAGCTGGGGGCGCTGCCGGTACCTACCACCTTCACCTCTGCCCCCTCTTCCCGCAGTCTGAGAAGTGGATACCAGAGTTCAAGATCCTCGTATTGTGTTTCGGCCAGCACGGCCACGCGCTTTCCACTCAATCTCATGGTGCTCTTCTCCTTGTCTTCTCGGGGCAATCCCTTCGGCTCTTCTGGCATCGGATAGTCTGCCGGGCCGCCGCGCTGCTACCTGCCGAGGCGGCGGCAAGCCCTCTGGCTGGGCAGGATATGCCCAACGCGCCATCCGCCGAGGGCAGAGTGGGGAGGCCTGCTTCGAGTTCGCGGTCAGTTTCGGGACCTGCGCCGCCGCCGGAACAGCCCGGCCGTCGCAGCGAGTGCCAGGACAAGCACGAGCGGGTGGGCGCTGGCCCAGAGAACGGCACGAAACCCCTGGCGCACACGATCCGCCCTCCTGGCCGCGTCCAGGGGTGGGGAAACGGGCTGATCCCAGTCGAAAGTCCTGAGCCCGGTCAGGAAACCCTGACCAGCGCATCCCTCCAGGCTGAAGACGAACAGGTCGTCGCTCCACCGGTTCGCCAGACGCAAGTCGCGAGAGAACTCGTCCCAGTTCAGGGGACGTGGGTCTCCGAGCCCCTCGATCTCTACACCGCCCCCGGTGCTCCCTACGCCGATCACCTGAGCTTGCGGCGCGTAGCTCCACAGGATCCCCTCACCCCCGGGGCGCACGAAGCTGGAGTAGAGCATCACCACTTCGGTGTCGACGGACAGATCCACCAGGCCGGCGCACCGGCGCAGCAGAGTGGAGCCGGCCGTGCGTTCGTCCAGAATGAAGGGAAGGACGTAGCTGGTGACGTGGTAGCCATCCGCTCGGATTCGAGACACTAGCGCAGCGTACTCAGACTGGGCGCGCTGCAGACCCTGACCATCCAGTGCCCTGTGTATCAAGCCGGGCAGTGCTTGGCTCCAGTTTCTGCTCAGCAATGAGTGGAGTTCGCGCTTGTCGGGCTCGATGTCCAGGCCGATACCTTGCCAGTGCAGGTCGTGCTCGTCGCTCCAGGCGCGGAACTCATCGTAACGCTGACGTGCCTCGCGAGCATTCCCCAGGTTGAACCAGTATCCGTCTTCTTCCGACAGGAGCAGCCAGGCGGTGAGGGGTATGCCTGCGCGGTTCAGATCTCTGGCAACTGCGGCCCGCTCCGGGGACAGGTCGAGGATGCCCAGGGCTACCGAGGCTTCCACGGTCCGTAGGTCGTCCACCACAGAGGAGTCTGAGAAGAGGGCCTGGAGCGCGTGTGTCTCTAGTTCGCAGGCGAAGGTAAGGTGTGGCTGCATCGAGTGCACCTCCGGAGTTGGAATGCCGATGTGCAGACAGGTGAGTCGTCGCTCGGCCCGCCGGCTACGTAGGAGGCACTGCCCCTGTACCCCACGCGGCAGGTGGTCGGCTAACCGGCTAAGATTGTATCATCGCCGGAACGTGGGTGTCAAGGGGCACGTCTCGGTCGGTCGTCAAAGCCGTATTGGCTGATGGGTCCCCCTGCGGATCGATGTTGAGGTGACTCATGCGAAGCCGGCCGTGATCCGGCGGCTACCGGGAGCGCGATGCATCGGACATCGGGATTGGCGGTGGGTGCCGCGAGGGGCGAGCGCAACGGGGAGCAGCGCCGCAGGTTTGACACTGCTAGGGTTCTCTGCTAAGGTACCGCAGATCATATGTTCGGGTGGAATCAACCGGGTAGCCGGGGACCAAGGAATGATCTGAAGATGCCCACAGGGGAAGCGATCCGCATGACCGAATGGACTGTCGTGGCCTGCCTGGCCGTAGCTCTGGTCTGCCTGCTGTGCAAGTACATCAGACTCAGGATGCAGATGGAGAGACGCGCGTGGGAGGTCTTCGAGGAGTGGAGGGAGTCCGAGATAGAATCTGAGGTCGAGTCGCGTTTGCACGAGTCCGAGAGAGGAATCAGGGAAGACGCCATCAAGAAGAGTGAGGCAGTGATAAGGGGCAGGGTGACGGAGACGTTGATTCCGTTCTTTCCGGACTTCAAGTACAACTCGAAGGATGCCAGGTTCCTGGGAACGCCCGTGGATCTCGTGGTGTTTGACGGACTGAGCGAAGGCAGAATGAAGAGAGTGGTCTTCATTGAGATCAAGAGTGGCAAGAACGCAGGGCTGTCGACCAGGGAGCGGATGGTGAGAGACTGCATTCGAAGCAGAAGAGTGGGCTACGAAGTGATCCACCATCGGGATCGCCAGGGTGGCGAGGACTGACGAGGGGCGTTGACGAGGCGATGTGGAGAGAGATCGAGAGTCTGTTCCGTGGCCTGTGTGCACAGGAGGGACGCGAGGGGCTGCTGGCGGCAGTGCCGCTGGTGGACGTGAGCCTGCTGCCCGCGCAGGCGGAATACCTGAGCAGAAAGCTGATGCACCTGGCTGTCCCGGTGGATGGGGTCTCGGCATTGTCTATTGGGATGGCCTACCACCCTGCCGAGATTGAGGCGATCCCTCCAGAGTGGACCGGCCGAATACCCTCGGGCAGTGAGTGGCACGAGTACGCCCGGGCCTACGATCGTCTGAACGAGTCGGTGAACCGGGTCTCTTCCGCGCTGGCAGCGCAGTACAATGGTGTGGCCGAGTTGGCGACGCTGGATGGCATGGCCTGCGCTGTGACTCACGTGAGTGACTATTTCCCTCACTGCGTCTCTCACCGCGCGGTCGCCGAGGCCGCCGGCCTGGGGTGGCGAGGAAGGCATGAGCTAATCGTGACGCCAGAGTACGGGCCGGCCGTGCGGTTGGCGACGGTCTTCATCCCGCAGCGAGTGGAATCGCCTGCACGGCACCTGGGCGGCTGTGATGGCTGCAGCGCTTGTCTCGACTCCTGCCCAATCTTGCGAGAGGCCGGTGAGGGGACGAGTCAGGATTCCTACCGAGAGAAGTGTCGCCGTCGGATAATGTCACTGGGTTTGGGGGCCGAGGTATGCGGCATCTGCGTCAGGAGTTGCTGGGGGGCGATCACGCGGTAGCGACGTTCTCGCGTCTGCAGTGCTGCAGACTCGGCCTGGGCCGTCGTCCCAGCGTTGATTTTGGATGCGAAGTTGGATATAATGTGCTTGTGGCTACCCATTATGGTGGGGGTGACAAGGCGGACTCGTTATGGCTCCATGGTGTTGTCACCGCCGACGGGTAGAGGTCTCGGCGGGTGGCGTGGTGCCGGGGAGAGTACTCCGACGTTGGCTACTCGCAGGATCGTGTTGGGCGTCGGTGGGGTCCGACGTGACCGGGAGATCGGGGTCACGGTGGAAGGGGAGTCGTATCCATGGTTGAAGCGACACCTGTTCGCATTCTGTACATGGAAGATGATCCGGGTACGGCACGGCTGTTCCAGAGGAGACTCGAGCGGGCGGGCTACGTCGTAGACATCGCCTGCAACGGCGAAGAGGGCCTGGCGAAGTACGAAGAGGGCACGTACGACCTGGTAGCAGTCGATCAGAGCATGCCGATTCTCAGTGGTCTGGAGGTGATTCGCACTTTGGCCTCGCTTGGGCCATTGCCCCCCCTAATCGTGATCACGGGTAGCAGCGACGCCCGGTCCGCTGTCGAGGCGATGAAACTGGGTGCGAGCGACTACATCGTCAAGGACGTAGATGGCGAGTACCTTCAGCTACTCCCGCCTGTGATTGAGCAGGTACTTCATCAAAGGGGCCTCGTTGAGGAGCGGGAGCGGCTCATCGCTGAGCTTCGCAAGGCACTGGCCGAGGTCAAGGCTCTGAGCGGGTTGCTACCGATTTGCGCTGCCTGCAAGAAGGTTCGCACAGACAAGGGCTATTGGGAGAGCATAGAGGTGTATATCCGAGACCATTCTGAGGCCGATTTCACCCACAGCATCTGTCCAGAGTGCTCCGAGAAGCTATACGGCGATTTCCTCAGAGAAGAGGCCAAGAAGAAGGATGGCACGTGATCCGCGAGTCGCGACGCGGTTGCCTGTTGCTGTGCATGAGCCCGGTGTAGTCACCCCCGCCCGAGTGTTCCAGTCCCCGTAGTCGGCTATTCAGAAGGAGAACAGGCCATGCAGGTTGACCTGCTTGTGCAGAATGCTTCGCAGTTGCTGACCGTTGCTGCCCAGGGGCCCCAAGCAGGAGCCCGGATGGGCGAGCTTTCGATGGTGCCGGATGGAGCCGTGGCGATCAGCAGGGGGCGCATCGTTAAGGTAGGCCCGACGCGGGAGGTCAGGAGGGACGTTCGAGCTCGCAGAGTCCTGAATGCTTCCGGGCGCGTCGTACTGCCTGGCTTCGTCGATCCGCATACTCATCTCATCTTCGCCGGTTCAAGGGTGGGCGAGTTCGAGATGCGGGTCTCTGGAGCGTCGTATCTGGACATCATGGCCGCCGGTGGTGGAATCATGAACACCGTGCGAGCCGTACGAGAAGCCTCCGAGGATCAACTCCTTTCGCAGAGCCGCCCGCGGTCGGATGACATGCTCTCCCACGGCACTACCACGGCCGAAGTCAAGACGGGGTATGGCTTGAGCACACAGGACGAACTGAAATGCCTTGAGGTCATCCGGTGTCTGGACGCGACCCATCCCTTAGATCTGGTCCCTACATTCCTGGGCGCTCACGCGGTGCCCGAGGAGTATGCCGGACGAGGCGATGCCTACGTCGATCTGATCACGAGCGAGATGTTGCCACTGGTGGCGCAGTCGGGACAGGCCCTCTTCTGCGACGTGTTCTGCGACCAAGGTGCATTCACTCTCGAGCAGAGCCGCAGAGTCTTGCTGGCGGCGCGAGCACATGGACTGGGATTGAAAATCCACGCCGACGAGTTCGCATCTCTCGGGGCAGCGAGGATGGCGGCTGAACTGGGTGCGGTTTCTGCCGATCATTTGGTGCGAACGCCTCGTGATGAGATGCACGCGCTGGCAGAAGGTGGGACCATCGCCGTCCTGCTGCCGGGCACGCCCTTTGGGCTCGCTGAGCAGCACTTCGCTGCCGCGCAGGAATGGCTGGCAGCGGGGGCCGTGGTTGCCCTGGCAACGGATCTGAATCCGGGTACCTGTTACTGCGGTTCCATGCCCTTTATGATGGCTCTGGCATGCCGCTACATGGGGCTTACGCCGGCTCAGGCGGTTGTGGCGGGAACTCTGAATGCCGCCTATGCTGTCGGCAGAGGCGAGAGGATCGGAAGCATTGAACCGGGCAAGGATGGCGATCTGGTGATGCTGGCAACCGATGACTATCGGGACCTGGCTTATCGCTTCGGCACCAATCTGGTTTCCACTGTGGTCAAGGCCGGAAAGGTTGTTGTCGAGAGGGATGCATGAGGTCAGAGGATGTGGAGCTGCCGGAATGACGTTCGGGGCGGGGCGCGCCGATTGGTCTTCTGTGTGAGACGGGGCCGCACGCTCGATGGGTTGTCGGTCGTATGCCCTGTGGCGGGAGGGAGTCGGTGTCTGTGGGGCTGTGTGGTGGCAATGGGACTGAGCGGGGAGCTGGATAGATGAGAGTGTCTTGTGTGCAGATTGAGGCCCACAACTTGGCGGATGCGGAGAGCGGCTTGCAGCGGGCACTGGCAATGATTGACGAAGCCGCCGGTGAGGGTGCGGACCTCGTCGTCCTGCCAGAGTGCTCTTACCCTGCCTACTTCCTTGGAGGGAAGGACGAGTATCGGAAGGCTGCCGTTCGCTCGTGGGTGAACCTGGAGGAGCTCCTGGGGGGGAAAGCTCGGGAGCATCGCTGTCACCTGGTGGTCGGACTGGTGCGCCCGATGGAGGACGATGAGTACCTGTCGAACGACGCCGTCCTGTTCGGTCCTGGCGGGGAAGTAGTGGGCTCCACGGCCAAGAGCTTCCTGTGGCATTTCGACCGGTACTGGTTTCGCAAGGGCATCGACTATCCGGTGTTCGATACTGCCATCGGGCGAATCGGCCTCATGATCTGTGCCGACGGAAGGATGCCGGAGATCGCCCGAACCCTCGCCTTGCGGGGCGCCCAGATAATCGTGGACCCAACCGCACTGGTGACGGGCGGCGGCGACCGGAGTGCCCTGTCCAACCCGCAGGTCGAATACATGCTCCCGGTGAGGGCTCTTGAGAACGGCGTGTGGATTGTGGTTGCCAACAAGGTCGGCTTGGAAGCCGACACTATCCTCTATTGCGGCCGCAGTTGCGTCATCAACCCCGGCGGCGAGAAGGTCGTTGTGGGTAGTCCGGACCACGAGGAGATCGTCTCGTGCCAGGTAAGGCTGTCCGAGCGGGCAGGTCTACCCGTGATTCGACGCCCTGCAACGTACGGTTTGATCGCTGCCCCTGTGTCGGGACAGCCTATCGGCAACAGCCTGCGCGAGGCGATCGTGCCGGACGCAACCGTTGCCCGAGCCGCCGTGCTGCAACTACGTCACGGGCGTTCGGCCGCGGAGTATCTGCACAGGGTGGAGGAGACGGCCGGCAGACTGGCTCAACAGGATGTGGAGCTGATCGTGCTGCCCTCGGCTATGGGAACCGACCTCGATGGTGACGACTCTCAGTCCGCGGCGACCAGGAGGGCTGTGGCGGTACTATCGGGGCGTCTTGGGGTAGGCCTGGCCCTTGGTCTCACGGAGTACGATGGAGGACGCAAGTATCGAGCCTGCTTCCTGTGGGACAGCGGGAGACTGGTGGGTAAGTACCGCAAGGTACACCAGAGCGATCCTGGCTTCACGGCCGGAGAGGACCTGGCTGTGTTCGAGACGAGATTCGGACGCGTGGGCGTCATGCTGGACGAGGAGGGTATGCTTCCAGAGGTCTCCCGCTGCCTGATGTTGATGGGAGCGGACGCCATCGTGTGGGTGGCGCTGCCCTCGCAGTGGCCGCTCAGGATACTCGCCCGCTCCCGCGCAGATGAGAACAAGGTCTACGTGGCTCTCGCGGCACCGATCGGGGGGGGTTCTGCCATCGTGAGTCCTGGGGGTAGCCTGGTGGCGGCTGCACTGCCGGATGTCGAGCAGGCCATCTCTGCCCAACTGGTGTGGGTCTCTTCCAGGTACAAGGCCATGGCGCCTGGCACGCACGTTGTCTGGGATCGGGTGCCGCAAGCGTATGGAGCGCTCGTCGAGGAAGAGGGGGCGGACCACTCTCGCCTGGGTTGAGGCCTCAAATAGGCGCTACGGCCTCGAAGAGACGGGACTACGAAGGCAAGCTCACGCCGCAGGGGGATCTTGAGGCCGGTTCCGTGGAGTAAACGGGCGGAAAGTGGTTGTGGGGTCGGTCTGAGGAGTTCCGAAGAGGCCATCCCGGGCTCGACTTGACATAGTCCAGTGCTTGACATATCTTTGCGTTTGTGTTATAATATCAAGCGATGGGCGCGACTGGCCCTGAGTGTGCGGGGTTAGGGGAGTCTGGCGCTAGGGGGGAGAAGATAGGGCGCTCGGGCCTGGCACGGGACGTGGACCTGAGCACTCGTAGCCTTGTATGGCACAAGCGAACAGGATCTCGACTGCGCGACAGACTGACTCCCGCCGAGGCACTTGCATCGGCGTTTGTTTTGTCGCCGACGGCGCGAGATCACATCACACAAATACGAGACATGGTCCTAACGAGACATGATCTCTTGAATGAGGGGATAGGGCAGGTTGATGAAGGGTTTGGAGTCTAGTGATAAGGAGTCTGGCAAGCAGCAGATCGAACATCTGGTCAGCAAGGCAGAGGCGCAGGGATTCATTACACTTGACGACATTCTGGAGGTGTTCCCCGACGCCGAAGAGAGCATTGCTGAGCTGGATGAGCTGTTCACACGGCTGAACGGCGAGGGCATACAGATACTCTACGACGGCACTGTGAAGGAGCTCGAAACCGGCTCTGCTGGTGCCGAGGGAAAACTGAAGAAGAAGGGACCGACGGCGGACCAGTTCGATCTCAGCGAGATCGCCAGCGACGATACCATCAGTCTGTACCTCAAGGAGATGGCCCGGGTACCACTGCTGAAGGCTCAGGAGGAGGTCTCTCTGGCCCGGCGGTTCGAGCAGGGCCGCAACGCCCAGGTGATCCTGACCAGGAACGGGTGCACCCCAGAGGAGAAGAAGAGGCTACGCCACCTCGTTCATGAGGGAGAGGCGGCTCGAGATCATCTGATCAAGGCTAATACCCGACTGGTGGTGAGCATCGCCAAACGGTACCTGGGGCAAGGAGTTCCCTTCCTCGATCTGATACAGGAAGGGAATCTGGGGCTGATCAAGGCAGTGGAGAAGTTCGACTATCACCGCGGCCACCGGTTCAGCACCTATGCCACTTGGTGGATTCGCCAGGCTATCACTCGCGCGTTGGCCGATCAAGGGCGCGTGATTCGGCTGCCGGTTCATCTTAGCGATCGGATCCGCAAGGTCTATCAGATCGCGCAGCAGCTTGAGCAGGATTGGGGGCGCAAGCCCTCTCCAGAGGAGATCGCCGAGGAACTTGCTCTGCCGCCGCAGAAGGTACAATGGATGTTGCGAGTCTCTCAGCGTCCACTCTCGCTGGAGAAGCCGGTGGGAGAAGAAGAGGACAGCGAGCTGGGCAGTTTCATTGAAGATGAGACCACACCTACTCCTACGGACACCGCGTACCACCACATCCTGCAGGAGAAGCTGGAAGACATCCTCACCAGCTTGACTCCTCGTGAGGCCCGCATTCTGCGGCTGCGCTTTGGGCTGCAAGACGGTCGGAGCTACACCTTGGAGGAGGTGGGGCAGAAGTTTGGGCTCACTCGGGAGCGGATCCGCCAGATTGAGCACGAAGCTCTGGACCGGCTGAGGCACCCCAGTCGTAGCCGTCAACTCAGAGACTACCTGGGATGATGCCCGGCCGCGATAGACCTCCGTCTTGAATCCTGGTGGCAATCCCGCAAAGGCGTCGGACGGGGCTCGATGCTTCAGTTTGCCCTTGGAACGCAAGGCGGCTCGAGCCCTGGTATGGAGGAGTGCCGGCAGTTGGACGAGTCCGTCGGCAGAGCCGGTCTTGGTCGAGCTTGGTCACTTCAGGATGGGTCCACAATGGAGTTGCCTCGTGTTGTCTGCCTTCGAGCGTGCGCCTGCCCTCATCGGAATCCTGCTCTGTGTTTCACAGGGAGGGAGGGGTCGAACGACGAGGCTTCGCCCTCGTGCAGTGATGATGATTGCCCCCACGAGCGAGGCCGGAGCCAAGTCGGCCTGCCTGGGGACGTGGACGGCTTGCCGGTGCTGACCCCGTATCCATTGGTCGCCTTCGGCGTCATAGCTGACATAGGAGAGCGCGTCTCCAGGCAGGCTCCCATTGAGAATGAAGTCACTCCGTGACCTTGAGGCGGTTTCAAAAAACTGTTGTTGACTTTATGGGGAGATTGTGCTATTATATCAAGACCTTTATAGGAATGTAGACTTGTTGGCACAGTGGATTCTCCAGTAGGAAGCGGGGAAAGCCCGTGCTTCGTCTGTGTCTCCAAGGCTCGGACGTGCCTGGAGGACAATCGACTGTGCAGGAGCGCATGAATATAGCATAAGCCACGGTGGGACAAGAGAAGGGCACTCGTGTCTGGCGGCAGTTTGGGGCCCACAGATGCGGATGTGCCGGCGTGAAGTCATAGTTCTCCTCAAGCACACGCTACGGCGAGTGATGGTTGCGGCGACAGAAGGGAGAAGTGATCATGGCAACTCAACCTGGCAGGTGGCGGACGATCTCCGGAGTCCTCATTGTTGGTCTGATCGCCACGGCGTTTCTGGTGCTGACCTGGGGCTCGGTGAGCGCCCAGGACTCGGGGGGACACGACTTCGTGCCGGAGTGGCTATGGCACTTGTTGGGGCCCCCGGCCTCCACTCACTCCTCCGTTAGCGCGAGCCCGGACTCCCTCCGGGCCGACGGTCTGACCACGTCTACGCTCACGGGGCAGGCCCAAGATGCTCTGAACGCCCCCGTGGCTGACGCCTTCGTCTGTTTCACGACGACGCTGGGCACCATTGACTCCGGGATGGGGTACGTCGAGGCCGAGAGCACTTCCGTGGTCACCGAGCCGGTAAGCCCGATCGGATGGAGCTACTTGTCTGCCGTCGGCGGCGCCAGTGGCGGCGTGTACATCGAGGCCAACCCACCCTATTCTCCCACATCCAAGGTGTCCTGGGCCTTCACGGGCGAGGCCGTATCGGTGCGGTACTACCAGGCGCCGGATGCCGGCAAGTTCAAGTTCCGCATCGACACCGGTGGTTGGCAGACGGTGGACGCCTATGCGGCCTCCGGGTCCTGGACCGAGGTCTTCACTCAGACCACGAGTGGAGCACACACGGTGAAGGTCGCCGTGCTCAGTGGCCCCGGTTCCAAGAATCCACTGTCTAGCGGCTACTTCTGCCGAGTGGACCTGTTCCGGACCGGGAAGTTGACCGACGTTGCCGGCAGCGTGACCGGGACGCTGACCTCCGCCTACTTCGTCAGTCCTCCATCGCAAGCTGCCACCGTGATGGCCACGATGATCAAAGACAGCACGTCTATCACCACTACTACGTTGGTCACGATGGTGGCATCGGTACCTACCACGGTCACCGTCGAGGTCGATGCGCCCAAGACCATGCAGGTGGGAGCCAACACCTTGGGAGCCACGGCCGTCGTAACCGATAACTTCGGTCTACCGGTGGTGGATGGTACGATGGTAGGATTTACGACCACTCTGCCCATCCGGGCCGTTACTCCCTATGACTACGTTGAGGTCGAGGATCCGACCGAAGTCACGCAAGTTGGCACCTGGACTCTCGTCACCGACACGCGATATAGCGGTGGGAATGGCCTTGAGGCCTTCTCTGGGAATGCGCCCCAGGTGGTCTGGAATTTCACCGGGACCGCGGTCTCGCTTGTCTATCGACGAACGGGCACTCCCGGTGCCGGACGCTACGTCGATGCCGATGTGGATGGAACTTCCTCCCGCACCGTGGACCTGACCCTTGGTGATGCGTCGGATCCCTGGCGCAACGAGATCGTGCTGTTCAACAACCTGCCGTCGGGCGGCCACACTCTGACGGTTTCGAAGCAGTCCGCGTCGAATGCTGTGCGTTTGGACGCGCTTCGCTCGGGCACCACCACCACGGGAGGTCAGGCGATAGTCGCGTTGACTTCGGTGACAGACACTGGCACTGTGGACGTCTACGGGGACGTGCCCTACGGCAGCGTGACGGAAGGTGCGCGAGGCTATGCCGAAGGTTGGGACACGCTGACCATCCTGGCAGGAGCCCCGCATTCTGCCGTGTTCGTGGGGCTGCCGTACACCACCAGTTGTGGTGCGCTGTCTCTGATGGACGTGAAGGTGCGGGTGCGGGATCAGTTCAACAACCTCGTGCCCAACGCTTCTGTTGCGCTCGACGCCAGCCTGGTCGGTACATGGCCGGGTGGCAATCCCGTTCTGACGGGCGGCACAGGCGTGGCCGCCACGACCTACCGGGGCAATGAAGCTGGTACAGGTGTCATGACGGCAACGGTGAACTCGGCAGTCGTTACCACGACCTACGACGTCTACCCCGGCAGCCCGTACACCTTTACCATGGATGCGCAGCCACCGGCGATCTATGCCAGCGGGCTGCACACCTCAACCATCTCGCTCCACGCGGAAGATCAGTGCGGTAACGACGTCGCCAACTGTACGATGGTGACTTTCACCACAACGTCGGGCGACTTCCCAGGACCGTCGACGACGATTACCCGCCTGACCAACGCGGGGATTGCCTCGACGGTACTCACTTCGACCAACTGCCTCGTGACGGCTACCATCACGGGCCAGATCGACGGCCTGACCGACACCCTGCAGGTTCCCTTCATTGGGGGGCCGCCGTACGACCTGACCTTCATGTACGGGCCACAGACGTTCAACTGCGGCGTGACGGACACGGTTAGGATCAGGGTTCGGGATGAGTGGACCAACAAGCTGCAAGGCGAGGAAGTCACCATGAGCAGCACCCAGGGTGGATTCTTCACTCCCAACCCTGGGACGACCGATAGCAACGGGCGCATCGATTTCGTCTACGATGGCAGCATCCAAGCCGGGGTGGGCACCATGCAGGCGGTGGTGACCAGCAACGGGCTATCCCAGACCGAAACGCTCACCGTGACCATGGGTCCACCATCACTCATCACCGTGACCGCGTCTCCGACGAGCATCATGGCCGCTACGGGCGGTGCCTACACGTCTACCGTCTGCGTGGACGCTGAGGATGCTTGTGGCAACAATATGGATGACGGGACCGTTGTGACTCTTACCACCAATCTGGGCACATGGTCTGGTGGAGGAGGCACCATAACCACGACATCATCGGCCGGCCTGGCGTGTGCGGTGCTGGAGTCGACCAACACGGTCGGCACGGCCAACATCACGGCGACAGTGGACTCGTTGACCGGCACCGCGTCGGTGGACTTCGTGCCCGGACCCGCGTTCTTGATCGCCGTGAGGCCTTTGGGCGGTGTCACGACTACTTGCGGAACCACGGTAACGGTCAAGGGACGGGTAAGGGATCAATGGAACAACTTCCTGCCGGTCGGCACGCTTGTGACTTTCGCGGACAGCCTGGGTGGCAGCTTCTCGCCTAACCCCGCAGGCATGCTCTCGGATGGCTTCGCGTATTCGTCCTACACCGGGAATACCTCCGGGGTGGGCGTCATCACCGCTACTCACGGCGTCCTCAGCGACAGTATGCCAGTGACGGTGACGGCCGGCTCGGCAACACAGGTGAGTCTCGCCCGCAACCCCATCGTCATCGCGGCCGGCGGAGGAGTCTCGGTGATAACAGCCACGGTGAGCGACTCGTGCGGGAATGCGATCGGCGCAGGTGAGGCCGTGACCTTCACCCACGATAGTTGGGGTACTCTGAGTGCGGGGCCGTGGAGTACTGACGCCAACGGCCAGGCCTCTTGTACGCTGACCGCTGCGTGGCCACCAGGGCAGGTGAACGTGACGGCCACCGCCGGGTCGGGCGTTGCGACGACCTTCATCTACTTCGCCGGTGCAGCCAAGAAGGTTGCGCTCTCGGCGGATCCCACCTCCATCGCGGTAGGAGGAGCTACCTCCAACATCGAGGGCAACGTACGGGATGCCTGGGACGTGCCGGTCGTGGATGGCACGCAAGTGGTCTTCGAGACCAGTCTCGGCACCATAGGGAGCACCATCGTCACCAAGACGACGACGTACGATGTGGTGGAGGATAAAGCCCTGGCCACTGCGGTGCTCACATCCGGTATCCAGGCGGGCACCGCCTACGTGACGTCCACCGTCGCGTACGGCACCAAGTCTACCACGGTGGAGTTCGTGCCGGGTGGACTGGCCACCTTCGAGTTTGATCTGATCAGCGACCAGACCGCCGGCGTTCCTTTTGCCATCACCATCCGAGCGAAGGACGCCTATGGCAACCTGGCGACGGGCTATCTCGGTCCTGCTGCCCTGACAGAATTCCTGGGCACCATCAGCCCCACGGTAACGGGGGTCTTCAGCGGAGGATCGTGGACCGGGCTCGTGACGCTGACCAAGACGGGCACCACGTGGATCACGGTACAAGACGGCCTGATACAGCAGTCGAGTGGCGTCTTCACCGTGAATCCGGGACCACCGTTCTCCATGGGACTCAGTGCTTCGCCGGGCTTCATCCCGCCGGACGGCGTGACGCCCTCGACTCTGACGGCGATCGTCAAGGATCAGTGGAACAACGACGTGGCGGATGGCACGGTGGTTGCCTTCAGTACTACGCTGGGCAATCTCAGCGCGCCTTCGGCGACTACCTCGAGCGGAGTAGCACAGGTTACACTGACCGGCTCCACGCCCGGTACCGCAACGGTTTCGGCGGCTTCGGGCGCGGCGAGTGACTCGGACACTGTGGAGATCACGACTGCCATCCCGACGGCCACGCCGACCAGTACCGGCACGCCTGGGCCGACGGCGACGTCCACGGCGACCGAGACGCCTGGCCCGTCGCCCACGGCGACTGCCACAAACACGCCAGGGCCGTCGCCCACGCCTACTGAGACGAGCACGCCGACTATCACACCGTCGCCTACTGCTACGGGCCAGGCGGTTGTGAACGGGCATGTGGACCTGCAAGCGCGGCCTGCACCGCCCAATAGCCAGTGGGAGGTAGTGCTGGATATCGAGGTGAGGAACGGTGGAGTGTTCACCTACACCTTCAGCGGGGTGACGACCGATCAGTCGGGTGACTTCTCGGTTGGCGGCATCACGCCAGGGATCTACGATATCTGGCTGAAGAACTTCCACACCTTGAGTAACCTGAAGCAGAACGTGACCCTCAACGCCGGCCCGAACTCGGTGGACATGGGTGAGTTGCAGGATGGCGATGCCAGTGACGACAACATCGTCAATATTCTGGACTTCGGATGGCTGAAAGTGCAGTTCGGGACCGCCGGTCCGGAGGCGGACTTCAACCAGGATGGTCTGGTCGACATAGTGGACTTCGGAGTCCTGAAGGTGAACTTCGGCGAGATGGGGGATGTCATCGTGACGGCGATGTCCCCTGGCAGGTCCTCGACACAGAAGACAGAGCGGCTGCCGTTGGGGGACTCTGACATCGGTGATAGCCTTGCTGCTTTGCAGGAAGTCGCCTTCGTGATGTCTCCGTCAACCGAGAAGGTTGCTGTCGGTGAGGAGTTCTCGGTGGACATCCAGGTGGACGCAGGATCGTGTGCGGTGGACTCGATACAGGCCTACGTGAACCTGGACCCGGTGCGTTGGGATGTCGTGGATATCGTCGACGGAGAGGTTCCCTCCAATCTGTCGAAGCACTATGATTCTGCCAGCGGACAGTTGGGCTATGCGTGGGCCTCGCTCGACTCCTCCGTTGAGGGATCCTTTACCCTGTGTACTATCAAGCTCAGAGCCAGGCAGGCGGCGGACGGGTACATGGCCATCACCTTGGATCCCGAGAAGACCAAGGTGAACGTCGGGATGGTGTCGTTGCGCAAGATACTGCACGATACCGGCGTGACGATGGCTTCTGGTATCGACTCGGCCGGATCGAACGGGGCTTCATCTCGCTGAGCCTGTTGTTGGGGTGCCTCGGCCGGTGGCGCCAGAGAGGTAGGGCAGAGTGCCCATCTGGCGCCACCGGCATACACCTTCTATGGACTGCGGCGGTCGTGTGAAGCAGGCCGAGGCTTTGCCTGTGCTTTTCACGTACGGCAGGCAGTCCTGAGCGTGTGTCAATCACATTGCTGGTGAATGGACTGTTGATGAGCAAGACGATCTTGCGTTTGGCAAGCCTGATGCTTCTCCTCGTTGTGGCGACGGGAGCGTCCGCAGCTCCTTTGCGGCGGGATGCCGCCGGGTGTGTGGGGGGACAGGACCCCCCGCCAACAGGAACGGTCACTGTCGGGCTGGATCCGGCTTCCGTGGCGGTGATTCCGGAGAGGGTCTTCTCGATGGACATCGTTGTGGATGCTCGCTCGCGAGCGGTGGACGGGGCTGAAGTCCACATGGACTTCGATCCAGACTACCTGACGGTGGTGGATGAGGTTGGTCAGCCGGCATCCGGGATCATCGGGGGGGTGGCACTTCCGTTTCAGATCGAGAACACCGTGGACAACTCCTTGGGCGAGATCCACTACTCGGCAGGCAAGATATCGCCGGGTGCAGTGCAGATCCCGTTCGTGCTGGCCAGCATTCGCTTCCGCGCCGAGGAATTGGTCCCCCATACGGAGGTGACCTTTCGGGTGGATGGGTATAGGGCCACCAAGGTGACGATTGGCCTCACTCTGGTGCCGATTCATGCGATAACGGATGGTGCAGTGCGCGTGTTCGTCCATCGGTTTTACATACCCTTGGTAGTCAGGGAGTGACGCTGACACTCTCGAGGGTGCGCACACGTTCCAGGTTCAGGCAAAAGGAGGCGCAAGCATGGAAAGAGCAGACCTGTCCGGATGCGGGGCGGAAAGAGCGAGTTGGGCAGGAAGAATGGCGCGCTGGATGGAACGCCGTGATGGGCAGCGGGTCTGGCCTGGTGCCGTGCTCGTCGTTGTTGCCCTGGGCCTGATGGCAGTGCTGGTTGTGTCGAGCCCCGTGTGGGCTTCAGAGCCTGTGGAAGGGTACGTCCAATCGGCGGGCGTTCACATCGGGTTCAATACCAGCAGCAAGACAACTTGGGTGGGCAAGACCTTCAGCCTGGACATCAAGATTCGGACCTATGGCCAACCGGTGGATTCGGCTGGGGCCTACATTGACTTCGACCCTACACTTCTGCAGGTTGTCGATGCGGACCCGTTGACGCCCGGGATCCAGATCCAGCAGGAAGTCGGGTTGAATACCCTGATGTATAACAACGTCGACAACGTCCTGGGGCACATCGACTACGGTGCGGCCACGGCGCCCACCGGGCAGCCGCTCACCGGCACCATCACTCTGGCGTCCGTCGAGTTCCAGGCGTTGGCTCCCACCGGGGGGACACCTCTGAGCTGGAGCTTCACCTTCGCCAGGCAGACGATGGTGCTGCTGGGCATCGTGGATCAGCTCAGCACGTGGAGTGACAGCACAGTGATCATCGGGGGAGCTCCGTTCACCGTCACCGCCACCGCCGATCCGGCAGTGCTTCCGGTCGGCGGGGACATCAGTACCGTGTCGGCGTACGTTGAGGATGCGTTCGGTACGCCGGTGGTGAATGGCACACCGGTGACGTTCACGACGAGCGGTGGTGACTTTGCCGGTAGCGCTACGATCGTGGAGACGACCAAGGACGGTACGGCGACGGCTGAACTCTCCAGCGGCACGATGGCAGAGACGGCGACCATCACGGCAACCGCCGACTCCGTCTTCGGGACCACTACAGTGACCTTCGAACCGGGACGACCAGATCTCGTTACCGTGGAGGCCAATCCTGCCAGCATTCGCATCGGCGAGTACCAGCAATGGTCCTCGGTGATCTCTGCAACGGTGCGGGATGAGTACCTGAACCTCGTTGAGGATGGATGGGGAGTGGAGTTCACGGTCTCGCATAACGAGCGAGGGGAGGCCTCGCCTCGCTGGCAAGATACGGTTGGGGGCATGGTCACCAGTACCCTCTACTCCAAGCAAACCACCGGTGTGGTGACGGTGACGGCCACGAGTGATTGGGTGGGTGGATATGCCGAAGTGCAACTCACCCCGGGATTGCCCTACACGATCACGGTGAGCGCGGATCCGGCGCTTGTCTACGTGGGTGGAAAGCAGACAGTCATCACAGCCGACGTGTGCGACATAGGCGAGTATGCTGTGGACGACGGTACGGTGGTCACGTTCGAGACAGAGCTCGGAGACTTCGCCGGGCTTACGGTTTCGACCAGTACTACAGTAGATGGCCTGGCCTCGATCGTTCTGTCCTCGCCTGACCTCGTGGGTACGGGCGTGGTCACGGCTACGGCGGACGGCGTGAACGGGTACGGCAGTGTGACGTTCATACCCGAGCAGCCCGACAACGTGTCCATAAGCGTCGACGACACCTACCTGCAGTTCGGAGAACCCGGGCAGTTCAGCACTGTGGTTAGGCTCGAGGTGTTCGACGAGTACGGCAACCACGTCTCGGATGGTCACACAGTTGAGTTCCACTGTGTTCACGGTCACTATGCTCCATCGGGATTCGATAGAGCTGAGGCGGTGACGCACAACGGCTTCGCAGTTGCGACCCTGTACTCGCCGGCCGTAGGGGTGCCTCGGTGGGATGACATATGGGCGAATCCACCGGGAGTGCCCGCGGACTGGACCCAAGTGTACTACGATGTCGGGCCGCCGTATCAGATCAGTGTGATCGCCGATCCGACCGAGATAGCGCTGGTGGGTCGCACGAGCGACATCACAGCCACCGTGCGCGACATCGCGGGGAACCTGGTGGCTGATGGGACCTCGGTGAGGTTCGAGACCAATCTGGGTCTGGTGTCACCTCTGGTTGCCACGACCAACATGGGTCAGGCAGGCACAACGCTCACGTCCGAGACAACGTCTGGGCGCGCGACGGTCACGGCCTGGTCAGACTCGAAGTCCGGCGGCGTAGACGTGCTGATTCTCTCGGATGATCCGTGGCACGTGGGAGTGTACGCGAATCCGCGGGAGATTCCGGCCAACGGAGTATCGGTTTCTAATATCGAGGCCCGGGTCAAAGATGGGTACAACAACGTGGTGACCGACGGGACCATCGTAGTGTTCCGCACGACCTGGGGACAGATCAACGGCGGGGACATCTATACGACTACGACCAGCAGCGGTAGTGCCTTCGTGGTCCTCCAGTCCAGTACGTCGCCCGGTCTGGCCACGGTGACCGGCTCCACGCTCAATGGCCGTCTGGGACGGGCGTATGTGAACTTCACGGACGTGACCAGCTATCCTGTCTATCTGCCCATCGCGATGAAGCGCTACTGATCGCTAGCAGCGTGAGGGGCGTATGAGAGAGCTCTCGGGGGGCGGTCGACCAGATCCCTGAGAGCTCTTCTTGTTGCCCAAGGCTAGATCGAGAAGGCAGCGCGGTGGTTAGATGAGCCGGACCCCATCTGCTGGATGACAGACGTAGACCGAGGGGACTCTGCCGGTGGCAGCCTCGTATTCCGAGGCAACGTGAGCTTGAAAGTGCTCCACGCTCTCAGGTCGGACCGCACTGACGGTGCAGCCCCCGAACCCTGCCCCGGTCATGCGCGAGCCATAGACAGCTTCGAGTTGTAGGGCTGCAGTGACCATGACATCCAGCTCGGGGCAGCTAACCTCAAAGTCGTCCCGTAGGCTATCATGAGATTGGTTCATCAGTCTGCCAAACTCGGCCAGATCGCTGGCCTCCAGGGCAGCAACTGCTTCCAGGACGCGCCGGTTCTCGGACACCACGTGGCGACAACGCCGACGCACGGCCTCCGGGAGTTCGCATTGCCGCCGCTCAAAGGTGGGCCAATCCACGTCGCGCAGGGACTTGACCCCCAGTACACGGGCTCCCTCCTCGCACTGCGCGCGTCGCTCGTTGTAGCCTGAGGCCAGCAGTTCGTGTTTGACGCGCGTGTCGCAGATGACGATAGACATGTCAGCGGGTATCGGTACGAGGCGGTGGTCGAGACTGCGGCAGTCGATGAGCAGCGCGTGGCCAGCCCTGCCCAGGGCGCTGACGAACTGGTCCATGATCCCGCAGTTCACGCCCACGAAGGTGTTCTCGGCTCGCTGACACAGCTTCGCCAAGGTGACGAGATCGAGATCGAGGTCATTCAAGGTACGGAGCGCGTATGCAGTCGCTACCTCGACCGCGGCGGAAGAGCTCAGACCGGAGCCGATGGGCACGTTGCCCCCGACGACGGCATTGAAACCCCGCAAGCGCTGCCCCGCTTCCTGAAGCACAGTGGCTACCCCGCGCTCATAATTGCTCCACTCCTGATCGGTGTCACGGCAGATGCTGCGCAGCGAGAAACTGACGTCGGCGTTGAAGTCCGCAGAGTGGATCTGGACGAGGTCGTCTTGGCGAGGCGAAGCGGCAAGGAATACGCTGCGGTCTATTGCGGCGGGGAGTACGAAACCCCCGTTGTAGTCTGTGTGTTCGCCGATGAGATTCACACGCCCGGGGGCTGCGACAGTGATGGTGGGCGAGGATCCGAATCGCTCAGCATGACGGGCGATGATAAGGTTCACAAGGGCTGGATTCTGTATCTGGGAGACGCTCTGCGTAGACATATGGTACCTTTTGGCGTGATGCCGACACGACAGGTAGGAGTCGGCGACGGTGGACAGCGGGACGGTGATCTGGCTGTCCACGGGCTAGTAGAGTTGACGGCAGATGCCGTCTGCATCGTGCTGCCTCGACTGGGGTCTCGGCGGGCTGCGGGTACCGGGTCATCATCGTGCTGACCGCCAGTCGACCCGGCCAGCGGTCTCAATGGGGCAGGATAATCGTTGGAGGGGGCTCATCCTCGTCGCGTTCTGCAGGCTGGGGGAGCAAGACTCCGCCTGACGACACCTTGAAATCCTTCGCCTGTTCGGTCTGCTGTGTGGGGGGAGTCCTGCGGAGATCTCCCGGCAACATGATCGGCGAGTGGTCCGGCACCTGGCCCGACTCCTCGCTGGCTTGGGATGTCTTGGCTTTGGAGGATTCGTCGGCAAGCGCCTTCTGCTCCAAGGCCTTCTCGATCCTCTCACGTACTCTGAGACCGTCGTAGTAGTTGGATGCTGGCGCCGTGGCCGCGCGCCAGGACTCGGCCTGGTCGCCAAGCAGGTAGTGATTGAACAGGTAGCTGGCGTCGCGAAGAAAGTCATCCCACGCAGCCGTGTAGCGGGTCTCGCTGAAGTGATCGAACTGGGCCTGTGCGTAGTCCTTCAATGGCTCTTCGGCTTGGGCCGGGAGCAGGGCTGCCGCCGTGTCGAGATGCGGCCGATCCGGCAGAGCAATCACTCTGGTCAGAAGGAGGTCACCGGGCTTTGCCAGTCTGCTCCAAGTGTTGTCCAACACGGACTGCTGGCCGGAGCGAAGTAGGTCGAGGAGCAAGACCCGAGTTCCAGTGTCAACGTCGAGCAGTCGGTACAGGCAGAGGCGAGATGCCTGCCTGGCCTCCAACAGACTGCGCTGTAGAGGACTCAGTTGTGAGCTCTCTGCCTGGGAGAAGAGGTCTATGATCCGCTCTCGACCCTGACTGGTACGGTAATCGGTAGTATACCAGTCGAAGAAGCGGGCCATGTCGAGGGGAGTGAGTGCAGAGATGGCGTACGGTGCCTGGTTGTTGTTCCAGAACAGTTCGAACGCGGACGACAGATCCGTGCGAAAGATGGGAGACTGCGAGAATCGGTACAGCCTTTCCATGAAGGCGGATTCTTCTTGGCGAAGGGTGCGCTCCTTGACGGTGGCCGCTCGGTCTTTGAGCATGCAACAGTGTTTGAACTTCTTCCCACTGCCGCAGGGGCAGGGATCGTTTCTCCCGGTCTTCATGGCTACGATTGAGTCTCCTCTGGTGATCTATCGGCACCGAACCCGGATGGTCTTCCGGGAGGAACACACTGCGTCGTCAGGATGGTGACCGTGCGAGTTTCTAGTCCAAAACGATCGGTGTGCTCAAGTCAGTGTCCGCTCCTTCAACTATCCCAGGGCCGGGCATGGCTACTCACCTGCCCGGCCCTGATTGTAGCAGTTTCGGGGCCAGCCTGCAAGTTCAGGTAAGGGAAGAGGAGGATCTGGGTGAGCGAGTAGACTGGTGGGAATGGGGGGCTCCTGTGGATTGGCGGGGAGCACATGGTGGGGGTGGACGCTACGCCTGCATGATGGCCAGCCACGGAACGACACGCCGGGCCTGCGGGTCAAGGAGGTCCGGCCTGTGCTAGCCGAAGAGTGTTCGACACTGAGCTTGATGCTAGGCCGGGATTGTGGTATCATGGGATGCGCACGGTTAGCGCTCCAATGTCGCTGAAACACGAGAGGAGACTTCTGGCGGCGAGCGGGAGTCTCTTTGTCGTGATCGGAGGCATCGGTCTGCGCTGAGCGGGAAGGTCAAGGACGAGTCGGCGGTCATGGGAGGGCTTGTCACTCTGCTTCAGCGTTGGACTGGGCCGGACAAGGGGCTTGATCTGGGATCGGCGGTGGACGCGCATCGCGGGTGGCGATGCGGTGACCGGAGGACGCGCCGGGAGCTCCTGCTCGCGCCGCGTGAGAGGCTGAAGGTGCCAGTTCCCAAGGTGCAGCAGGTCAAGGCATACACACGGGTGATCGTGTCCAACGTGCGGCGCCAGTTGGGGCCGGATCTGCTGGCTGCCTTGACGGTAGCGTTGGTAGGTATTCCCCAGGCGATGAGCTATGCGGCGATCGCCGGAGTCAACCCCGTCTATGGACTCTACACTGCGGTGATCCCTGCCGTCGTCGGATCGCTTTTCGGTAGCTCGCATCATCTGATCACCGGGCCCACAAATGCGACTGCACTCGGAACCGCCGCGGTTCTGCTGGCTCGTGCCGGTCAGCCGGACTATGTGGAGTACGTGTTCGCCATGGCCCTTCTGACGGGTGCGGTGCGTCTCACTCTGGGCCTTCTTCGCCTGGGAGGCATCACTCGGTACGTATCCAACTCCGTGCTGACCGGGTTCCTGTCGGGAGCTGGTGTGCTGATCATCATCAACCAGCTTCACTCGCTGTTGGGCTTGAGTCGCCCCGCGGGCGAGAACACGCTCGGGGTGCTCTCGGACGTTTGGCAGCACCTGCCCGATGTCAACTTGCACGTGCTGGCGATCAGTGTGCTCGCGATGGGACTCATGTTCCTGGGCGTGAAGATGGGCCTCAAATTCGTTCGAGCATTGGTGGCCATCGTGGTGGCGAGCGTTGTGGTTCAAGTGCTGGGCTGGGACTCGTTGGGAGTCCCTCTGGTGGGCGGGATGGGCACTCTGGAACAGGCGAGGCTGGGACTTCACGTTCCGTCCGTTTCGGTGCAGGATGTGGCCAGCATGCTTCCTAGCGCCGGTGCGTTGGCGCTGCTCAGCTTGGTGGAGTCGATGTCGATCGCGAAGACGATCTCTCTGGCTTCGAGACAGAGGATCGATGCCTCTCGCGAACTGGTCGGCCAGGGATTGGCTTCTCTGGTCGGAGGGTTCTTCAGATGCATTCCTTCTTCTGGATCACTCTCTCGGAGTGCGGTGGCCTACAGCAGTGGTGCCAGGACCCGCTTGGTCGGAGTGCTCTCGGGGTTGTTCGTACTGGTGGCGGCGGTGGGCTTATCGGGCCTGATCGGCTACATCCCGGTCGCTGGTCTGGCGGGAGTGGTTGTGGCTAGTTCGTACCGTCTGTTCGATTTCCAGCATTTGAAGTTGACCTGGCAGAGCCGCGAGGCCAGTCGGCTCATTCTCATGGTGACGTTCGTTTCCACTCTGTTGATGCCCTTGCATCTTGCCATCTACTTGGGAACACTGCTCTCCATCGTGATCTACCTGTTCGAGAGCGGGCGCGTGGAACTCAGGTATCTCGAGGTGACTGATAGTGGAAGCTTTGTAGAGCGTGACCTCAAGGAGATGGGAGCAGAGATGTCGCCGATCGCCGTAGTGGAGATAGTGGGCACACTGCACTTCGCCGCGGTGGACGAGATGGAATCCGCTCTCATGGAAGTGCTCGAGGCCGGGGTCAAGGTGATGATCCTGCGGGTTCGCCATCTGCGTCTGTTGGGAAGCACGGGCGTGGCTGCGCTGAAGAGGATAGCTGATCGGGCCAGCCAACGTGGCGCTTGCGTGTTGATGGTGGGGGTGACCGATGAGATCGGCGAGACCCTGGAGTCCAGTGGCGTGACGACCGGCGAGGGGGTGATCACCGTCTTCGAGGCACACGACGCTCTGTTCGAGGCGACCCACCAGGCATTGGATCGCGCGCGGGAACTGGTTGCGAAAGCGGAGGAGTAGCGCCCCTGGGCGACGGTCGGCTCGGCAGGAGGCGGCGCAAGACACAACGAGACGTGAGCCCGAGGGCCCACGTCTCTCTATGCTGGCGCCAACCACCCATGGGGCGGTAGCGTGCTAGGGTTCCATGAAGCCCATTTCATCGAGGGGCCAGTAGCGGAGCCACGCCCTCCCGACGATTTGGTCGAACGGGACCATGCCGAAGAAGCGAGAGTCATTGCTTGCACTACGATTGTCGCCGAGAAGGAAGACGTGCTCGGCGGGAACCTGGCGTGCGGGCATGCTCCCATAGGTGACGTTGTTCAGATAGGGCTCCTCCAGAGACTCTCCGTCGATGTACACGTCTCCATCGTGGATCGCCACGGTCTCTCCCGGCAAGCCTATGATGCGCTTGATCAGAGGAGCGGACTGCCTCCCCTCGATTTGGAGCACCACTATCTCGCCTCTCTCTGGGGGCCGAACACGATATGACACTTTCTCGATGATCAGTCGCTCATTGTTGTGTAGACTGGGCTCCATGCTCTGGCCTTCAACGCGCGTGGCCTGAGCCAGGAATGCGTTGATCAGCAGGACTATGATCACTGCAGGGATGATGCTCTCCAGTGACTCGCGTAGCCAGGATTTCGCTGACTGGGTCAGAGATTGCCGCCCTGAGTCCGCCGGTTGCTGCTCGCTCGTGCGGATCTGCTCATCCGGAACAGACTGTCCGGCCTGTTCCGTGGGATCTTCGGACCTGTCGTACATACAGAGTGCCTCTCAAGCTATCGTGGACATGATCGAGTCCACTGTCCGGCGGCCGAGCACTCTGCTCGGCCGCTCGGGTCTAGCTTCTGCGCTTGTCTTCTTTGCGGGGACCGCGGTAGGGACGTCGCTGGCGAGATTGGTTCGAGCCGCCCCGATTGCCGCTGGGCTTGCGATCTCGGTCGCGGGCCTCCTTGGCGGTCCATCCTTCGAGAACCGCCTGGCGGGAAAGCTTGATCTTGCCGTCCGGGCTGACGTCGATCACCATTACCATGATCTCATCGCCGAGCCTGACCACATCCTCCACGCTGCGAACGCGGTGCTCAGCCAGTTGTGAGATATGTACCAACCCGTCCTGACCGGGCAAGATCTCCACGAAAGCCCCGAAGTTGGTGATGCGTACTACCTTGCCATTGTAGACTTTGCCCACTTCGGGTTCTGCCGTGAGTTCGCGGATCATCTGCTCAGCGCGGCTGCTCGCGTCGCCGTCGGCGGAGGCGATGTGAACTGAGCCGTCGTCCTCTACCTCTATCTTGGCACCCGTCTCCTCAGTGATTCGCCGGATCGTCTTCCCTCCAGGGCCAATGATCTTGCCAATCTTGTCCGGGCTGATCCTGACGACTGTGATGCGAGGTGCGTAGGGTGACAACTCAGGCCTGGCCTGGCCCATCGTTTCCTGCAGCTTGCCCAGGATGAACATTCGAGCCTCGTGAGCCTGGGCCACGGCCTCACTCAGGATCTTATGATCCAAGCCCTTGACCTTGATGTCCATCTGGAGGGCCGTGACGCCTGCCCTCGTCCCGGCGACTTTGAAGTCCATGTCTCCGAGATGGTCTTCCATCCCCAGGATGTCGGTGAGAATGGCGTAGTCGTTGCCTTCCTTGACGAGACCCATGGCGATTCCTGCCACTGGTGCCTTGATCGGCACTCCCGCGTCCATGAGAGCCAGGCTGCTGGCGCAGATGCTGGCCTGGGACGTGGACCCATTGGAGGACATCACCTCCGACACAAGCCGGATGGTATAGGGGAACTGGTCCTCGTCAGGGATTACTGGGAGAAGCGCTCTCTCTCCCAGTGCGCCGTGACCGATTTCCCTGCGCTTGGGACCTCTCAGGAACCTCACCTCGCCAGTGCTGTAAGGCGGGAAGTTGTAGTGGTGCATGAACCTCTTGGAGCTCTTAGAACCCAGACCGTCGATGATCTGCTCGTCCCGAGCCGTACCCAGGGTCGCGATGGTCAATACCTGTGTCTCCCCCCGGGTGAACAGGCCTGAGCCGTGAGCCCGAGGCAGCAGGCCTACCTCGCAACTGATGGGCCTGACCGTGGTGAGGTCGCGGCCGTCAGCGCGTGTCCCATGGGCAAGGATCTCGCGACGGACCATGCCGGTGACCACCTCGTCGAAAGCCTTCTTGATGTCCTCTTCCTCGAACTCCTCGCCGAGAGCTTCGATGGCCTCATCGCGCAGCGCGCGGCGGGCCAGGCCACTGGCCTGTTTGCTGCCTGCTTCCACCATAGCCGAAAAGACCCGATCGGCCACGATCGAGGAGACGGCTTCGAGAAGTGCCTCGTTGCTTGTCTCGGCGGTGAAGGCGATCTTGGGTTTGCCAATCTCTTCCTGCATCTTGTGCTGCATCCGGATGACATCTTGTATGGCGGCGTGGCCTCGCTTGAGGGCCTCCAGCAGGATTTCCTCCGGGACTTCCTCAGCACCTGCCTCTACCATCGTTATCGCATCTGCCGTCCCGGCCAAACGCAGATCTACGAGGCTGTCCTCCATCTCGGAGGCGGTGGGGTTCAGAAGGTACTCCCCATCAGCATACCCCACTCTGATCGCCCCAACCGCGGCTTCCAGAGGAGCGTCGGAGATCATGAGCGCCGCCGAGGCGCCAATGATAGACAGTATGTCGATGTAGTGTTCCTGATCTGCGGAAAGAGCGGTGATGATGACCTGAATGCTGTTGTGGAAACCCTTGGGGAATAGCGGTCGCAGGGGTCGATCGGTGAGGCGACACAGTAAGATTGCTGCCTCGCTGGGGCGTCCCTCTCGTTTGAAGAAGCCTCCCGGGATCTTGCCCGCGGCGTACAGACGTTCTTCGTAGTCGACGCTGAGAGGCAGAAAATCGACGCCCTCTCGTGCTTCTGGGGACACGGTCGCAGTTACCAAGACTACCGTGTCTCCGCATCGCACCACGACTGCTCCTCCAGCCTGGCCCGCCAGCCTCCCAGTCTCCACTGTGATCTGGGACCCGCCCAAGGTCGCGGTATATGTTTTTGCCATTTGAATCGTATCCTTTGTCCTTTCAGAGCGGAAACGACGGCCCAGGGACTGGGGGCTGCGTCGGAGCGACTCCGGCCCAATCCCCAATTCCTGTGCCCCTCCGCTCTCCTACGTGTTTGTCGATTCTGTGAGCTGCTGCTTGCCGCGGTCTGTCACTCAGAGCGCGTTACATAAGCAAACGAGTAGATGGCGGCACTGAACTCCATCTACTCGCCCATTAAGCTCCTCACTCGCCAACTGAAGGCATGCTCACTTACGTAAGCCGAGACGAGCAACGATTTCCCTGTAGCGCACCGTGTCCTTTTTCCGAAGGTAGGCCAGGTGACGACGACGCCGCCCCACCATCTTGAGAAGACCGCGACGCGAATGCTCGTCTCGCTTATGGATCTTCAAGTGGTCCGTCAGTCGGTTTATCTGAGTGGTGAGCAGCGCAATCTGCACCTCAGCAGATCCCGTGTCCTTCGGATGAACCCTATACTCTTCTATAAGGCTGCCCTTCTCGCTCTTCACCAGAGCCATGTGCTAGTACCCTTTCCCTTCTTTCGGGAGAGACCAGTTGGCGAACTAGCGCCGATTATAGCACAGCCTGGCATACAGGGCAAATCCGCAGTGTGGGCTGTTGAGCCGTTCTCTGTGCTGCTCTCAGGCATCTCTGGAGGGAAGGGGCCTTGAACGGTGGGTGGCCCACAGAAGCGTGCCCAGCATTAAGAGGAGTGTGACCGCGCTGATGAGAGCGCCCCACTGGAGCGAGCGGGGACGATAGCGGAATTCGACGGTGTGGTCTCCGGGCGGCAGCGCAACCGCACGGAACAGGTAGTTGGCTCGCAGAATGGTGGCCTTCTCGGGCTCAGCGTCGGGCTGGCCTTGGTCTGTGCGTATGAGCGCTTCCCAGCCGGGGTAGAAGGCATCGGCAAGCACCAAGTAGGCAGCGGACTCAGAACTGGTCTCGATTACCACTCGCTGATCCGAATACTCGCGCATGGTGACGCAATCGCCCTCTGCAGCGGAGCCCTCCTGCAGGTTGGCGCCTTGGCTGAGGAGTACCTCCTCCCGAGGATCGAAGTCGCTACGGTCGAGCATGCGGAGGGTCTCGTGGTCGTCTGCCACGACCCGGGCGGTGTGGACCAGCCAGGCACGGGGCAGAGCGTCATGGACACGGTAGATCGCCGCGTCCTCGCTTCGGTACGCGAGTGTATGGTGGCCTTCGCCAGTCAACTGCGACAAGAGGAGCACCTGGCCGCCGTCGGTTTGCAGGAGGACTCGCTCGACCCGCAGATAGGCTACGGGCACCCTGGGCCGTACGCTGATCTGTGCGATTTGCAGGCAGGCTGTCTCATCGCCAGCCTTGGTTGCCCTGGTCTGCCCCCCCTCAAGAGTGAACGAGGCGGCATAGACATGACCCTCGTGCGGTTCGGGCGGGAATCCGGACCGGGCGGGCCAGCTTCGAGCCACAGGAGCCCTGGCATGCTGCACGTTCTCGATCACGTCCGAGCGGTCGTAGGCCCACTCGGATGTCTCGCAGCCCGCCCGCAGCGGCAGAATCGTAGCATCGCCAACCGTGTCGACCAGCCACAGGTCTGCCACAACCTCGCCCTGCGGTCTGTACGCAGAATGCCCCAGGTAGGACTCCACTGTGACCGAGACGACCCGAGTAGGAGGGATATCCACGGTGCGTCCAACCAGCGTTGGGGCAAACGGGTCTTCCAGGTCGTAGAACTCCGTGGACTCGTCCACCGGCAGCAACTGGGGGATGACGAAGTAGCGGACGTTCAGCAGGTTCAGTCTACGAGGCGTCAAGTCCTCAAGGTACGTGCTGTAACGGCTGGGAAAGAGGGGCAGATACCCGTTGGCACTCTGTACCCCATGTAGGATGGACAGATTGGGGTACATCGATTCGCGCATCACCGATAGCACGGGCAGGATCTCCTCGTGCGTATAGATCCGGTACGGGCTTTCTTCCGTAGGCAGGTAGTCCAGTACCTTCGGAGCCCGCAGGAACTCATCGCGGGGCATGGTGTCGTTGTAGGTCCGCCCATAGACTGCGTTGAAAGCGAAGAGATCGGTCGCTGTCAGCAGGAGAGCAGCCAGAAGGAGGAGCGAGCGCTGCAGGCGATGTCGCCATGCCAGTCTGACAAGAACAAAGGTAAACAGGATGAACAGGGCGGGCAGGTAGTGCCACATCTGGATGAGGTCCTCCACGGACGAGGCCTGCCTGACAAGGATCATAAGGCCACCGATTGTGGCGAGGAGTGCGCCCGTCACCGCGGCGCCTGCGATACCGGAATGGTCCGCCTTCTTGGTGAAGTCTGCGAGCCCCTGCAGGCCGATGGCAGCCAATACGGAGCATGCAAATGCGAAGAGGTGGAGGAAACGCGCCGGAACGCGGAAGAGATTCAGGATCGGCACGCGGGCCAGGTAGGGGTACAGGGGGTTCCAGCGTCCGAAGGCCAGAAGCAAGGCTATCAGCACGGTCGTGCCCCAGAAGCCCGTGGAATGCGGCCCGGCCTGTCGGTTCCTGTGGCGCAGCACGGGAGCACACATGGCTAGAGCCAGGGGCAAGATCCCGATGTATGCGATCGATTCCACGGATGTACTGGGATAGGGGTTGCCCTGAACGAAGGGTACAACAAGCGTTGCCAGGTAGAAAGGATGGAGGGAGAACGAGGTGAAGTAGTCGCCCTCGAGACCCCCGGCCCGTTGCGAAAGGGTGGTCAACTCATAGGTTGGTATCAACTGCACTGCTGCTAGCGCTGCCCCGAGGAGAACTGCCAGAGCCACGGGCCAGGCCAGCCGGACAGCCTGAGGTAGCCGGGATCGTCCTTGTTGGGCCGAAGAGGTTGGTGCGCGCGATCGGCGTACGCTCTCAAAGATGGTGTACGCGGCAAGGAGCAGCATGTTGAGAAGCGAGATCTGAGGATGCCCGGCCAGGAATTGCACGGCCACGAGGAGGGCGAGAGCCGTGGTCCAGATCACGTATCTGGCCCAGAGAGCCTGAGACGAGCGTTCCTCCCGGGTGTGTGGACGGGCTCGAATCGCGTGCCGAGTCACCAGCAGCAGGTAGGGCAGCCAGGCGGCCACCGAGACTATGCTAACGTGGTTCAGGTGAGGCACCATGAACCCGCCCAGCATGAAGGCGACGCCGCCTATGAGGGAGGGGCCGCGCTGTAGACAGAGCGATCGACAGAAGAGATACATGCCAAGGCCGGCCAGCAGGAAGTGAGCCAGGATGGAGAGGTTGAGGGCGATCTCCACGGGCAGAAAGCTGCACAGGATCAGGTTGGGGGGATACAACGCGCCCACCTGCCCCTCTGCCAGGACCGGATAACCTCCCACCAGGGTGGGCGTCCATAGGGGGAGGGTGCCCTGAGCAAGCGCCTGGGCGTACGCTGCTCGAACGGGGTAGTAGTGCCGGTAGATGTCGCCGAAGTAGAAGATCTCCCGCATCGTTGTGGCTGGCCAGAAGGTCATGGCAAGCAGAAGTGGAAGTGCCAGCCAGATCCATCGATTCCACGCGCGGGTACGCGTCATCGTCGCTGCCACCGTCAGTCCACGAACCTGTACTTGATCAGTGTCCAGATGGCTCTGAAGCCGTCCCTCCACGAGATCTTCTTGCCTTCGTCGAACTCTCGGCCGGTGTATGAGATGGGCACCTCGTAGATGCGATGCCCGCGCTTGAGGACTTTGGCCGTCAACTCCGGCTCCAGCTCGAACCGCTTGGCGTGCAGAGGGAGTCCCTTGATCACATCGGCCGAGAAGACCTTGTAGCAGGTCTCCATGTCACTCAGGATCGAGTCGTACAACACATTGGTGATCAGGGTCAGCAGCTTGTTCCCAACGGCGTGCCAGAAGAGCATGGCCTTGCGCGGTCCCCCCAGGAAGCGGGAACCGTAGACCACCTTTGCTCTTCCTTCCTCGATGGGAGCGAGAAGCGCGGCGTAGTCGCGTGGATCGTACTCCAGGTCAGCGTCCTGGATCAGAATGATATCGCCGACGGCTTCGGCTATGCCCGTGCGGACGGCGGCTCCTTTGCCCTGGTTCTGAGCATGGAAGAGCACCCGAGTGCTTTCCTCGTTCGCCTCCTCGCGCAGAACGTCTCGGGTCCCGTCTGTCGACCCGTCGTCCACCACTATGATTTCTTTCTCAATCGGTATCGCCCGCACTCGATTCAAGATTGTGCGGACGGTGGCTACTTCATCATAAACCGGCATGATTACCGAGAGTCTCAAGATAGTGTCCTCCAAACGTATGGTTAACCTGCCACTCCGAAGATGTCGAATCTGGCGAGCCGCGAAGGCGGTATGACTGGAGCTTCGCCGCTACCTCGATCGAGGAGAGCCCATGGGGGGTCAGCCTGCGGCAGCGGTCCGGTCAGAGACTCTGGTCTTCTCACTTCGTGGGTTGCGCACATGCGGCCGCTCGGCCAAGGAATGCCCTCCGTGCTCTGCCGGGTATCCCGATCAGACTGCCCGTCCGGTGCCAGACCCCTGCGACTGCTGAAGGACGCCGTCTCTGGAGGCTTATGCTGGGTGGGATCTCTGCGTTGGGTAGAATGGTGACACCTGTCAAGCCGCTGCCACCCGGGCCTTGTGACCCATCGCTGAAGAATCGCTCGATGCAGCTCTTGGGCTCCGTCTAGTCGTCGTCCGCCGAGAGGGCCGGCCGTATTCCCAGGTGCACCTGCCCTTTCGTAAGGAGCCTCAGTAGGATCTCCGGAGGGCGCCTGTCGATTCGCTCGTACAGTTCCTTCGTTGTCAGGGGTTGGTTGCCATTGGCAAGGAAAGTCCGAAACACGCTCTGGATGATGGGTGTGTCGGGCCCTATGTAGCCCGGCTTGAGGCTGCAGCAGGTTCGCAGGCTGTACCAGAGGGCGTCCTGTTTGGTGACCTCTCCGGTTTCGGGGTCGACCCAGTCGGCGTCCCCTACATCCTGCACTGACTCGTAGGCTCGCCGGCACTCTGGGCACAGGGAGTCTCTGAG
>Ga0180432_10000823_pt1 | contig 50252 bp, 59 predicted proteins | sample SS_ome_10_FD_132414 | JGI IMG/M metagenome (GOLD analysis project Ga0180432, IMG submission 132414) | Hypersaline lake sediment archaeal communities from the Salton Sea, California, USA - SS_1_MS_2 metaG | ecosystem: Environmental > Aquatic > Non-marine Saline and Alkaline > Hypersaline >...
GGTGATCGTGATTACCCAGAAGGGCCGCGACCCGCACACCCACCGGGTCGCGGCCCGCCAACCCTTCCCCGTCTCCGTGGTCCACGCCCTGCACGAGGAGGTCGGGGGCTACCCGCTCTGGGACGTCTGCGCCGAGGCCCGCCAGGTCTGGCCGATGGTTCGGGGCCAGTACGTCACTTTCAACCACCAGGAGTTTCTCCACTGTCCCCACCGCCTGGAATACACGCTGGACTACCTGGAGCTGACGCGCCCCACCCTGGCCCTGGGGAACCTCCGCCGGTTTGGGCGATTCATCGGCGAGCACTTCTACCAGACCGACCGCGGCCGGCCAGAGAGTGATGCGGTTACCGAACGGCTCCGCCGGCGGGCGGGCTACCTCGCCGCGGCCGAGGCGGAGATGGCGCCCACCGTGCACTGGCTCTACTGGGAGCCGGCCCAGCAGCCCGGGGAGTGCCCCTTCATCGAGGACCTCTTCTTCGCCCGGCGGGACTGGTTGGAAGACTTCCAGATCCTCGGGCACGCAGAGGACCTGATCTTTCAGGACGTGTACGACCTGCTCGGGGCGGCCTGGGAGCGGCTGGGCAGGCACGGCCTCCAGCCCGACTGCGTCCGGCTGGACCTCGATACCCACAAGGCCCTGCACCTCTGGCACCCCTGCGAGTTCACGAGCTTCCGCGCCGACGTGCGGGACTGGTTCCTCTCCCAGCCCGAGCGGTGGGGGCGGACGGCGTTTGCCAGGGCCGACCTCTGGGACCGCCTGGTCGGCCGCAACGGTCACTCCGGCTGGACCCGTGATGAGCACGCCGTGTGGTGCTTCCGCCGCGGGCGGGGCGGGACCGTCAGCCGCTACGTGCAGGGACTCGACCGCTGGCTGAAGACCCCGGCCGGCCAAGCCCAGGCACGGAGGGCGACACCATGATTCAAGGCGGTTCCCAACCACCCCTGGCCCAGGACGAGTGGGTGCTGGCCAATTCCGAGGGGCCCGGCTTCTTCGTCGAGGCCGGCGCCGGGGACGGGGTGCACCTCAGCAACACGATTCGGCTGGAGGAAGCCGGCTGGACCGGGCTGTGCGTTGAGCCGAGCCCAGACTACGCCCAGCTCTGCCGCAATCGCACCTGCCGGACGGACCCCCGCTGCCTGATGGCGGCATCAGGACACCGTGTCCGGCTGGAGGTAAACCCGGATCGCCTCTTGTCCAAGGTTTCGGCCGAGGGGACTGAGTGGCGAAGCAGTGTCTCTCTACTGGATTTGTTGCAAGAGCACGACTGCCCCCGCCAGATCGACTACCTCAGCCTGGATGTCGAAGGCGAGGAGACGCGGATTTTCGGAGCGTTCCCCTTCGGCGCCTATCGGTTCCGGTTGATGACGGTGGAGCACAACTACGTCCAGGCGGAGGAACTGCGGGCGATACTGACGGAGCACGGCTACGAGCTGGTGAAAACGGTTCTCTGGGAAGACTTTTGGAGGGACGCCAGATGACCTTCGTAACCGCGTTGATCTACGGCGGCGCCGGCCCCGAGGCCCAGTGGTTGCGGGTCTCGGTGCCGTCGTTTCTCCACCACTGCGCGGGCGAGCTGCTCGTGCTCGACAACACGCCGGACTGCGATCCCTACGGGGGTCTGGAGTGGCTGGCCACGCTGCCGCGGGTGCATATCAGCAAGAGCACCCGGCCGGTCTGGCGGGACGGCCGGCGACGGCACGGGGACGGCTACCACGGGTGCCTGGAGTGGGCCCGGGACAACGGCTTTCGCGTCATGGTCAGCCTGGAGGCGGACTGCGAGGTGACCGGCGACACCTGGCACCGCCGCTTGATCGAGGCGGTCGAAGAGGGGGCCTGGTTCGCGTCGACCTACCGTTGCAGCTACGGGCCGCTGCACCACTTCCCGGCGGCCTACGACACCCACGTCGACTGGTCTTGCTGGGACTTCAACCAGGAGCCCAAGCCGCGGGAGCACCTCGACGATCCCCGCTATGCCGCGCTGGTCGACCTGGAGGCGATGCGGAGGATGTGTACTCACCTGGCCCACACCGAGGCCGGCCGCGAGAACCACTGGCGGTGGTTCTCGACCACCTGGGACGTCGGCCAGCGGCCGTGGTTCGAGGCCGCGCTGGCCGGCAAGGCGCAGCACGTCCACTGCAATCAGAGGCACGACGCCGGCATCCATCACTACTGGGGCGGGTCGCGGCGCGATCCCCCCGCCGAATTTGTGGAGCGGTGGCAGTGAAGACGCGGCCGATCAAGTTGGTCTTTCCAGTGGGCGGCCTGGTCCGCCGATGGTCGTACCAGGCGCAGCCCCCCTACACGACGCCCGTGGCGATGAACGTCTGGCCGATCGGCCCGGCGAACATGCGCCTCCGCGGCGCCCGGCGGGCCGGAATGGAGAAGATGACCGGCGGCAGCGCCGGGGGAAACCACTTCCGCTGCCTCGCGCCCGTCCCCAAGGCGGACGACTCGGACTACACCTACCGGCTGATGTGTGCCGCCGGGCAGAAGTGGTACTACCCCGTTAACGGCGGCACGATGACCGAGTGGGTCACCGGCACCCTGGCCAGCTCGACCGGCCGCGTTGGCTGGGCGGTAATCGACTCGCTGCTCTATTACCTCGACGCCGGCACCTTCAAGAAGATGGACCCCTTCGCGCCGAGCCTGGCCAACCTGGTCGCCGCGGCCGGGGCCCTGCCGACCGACTGCGACCTGCTCTGCCGGTACAACGGGCGTCTCACCGCGGCCCCATTCCGCGGCCAGCTCTGGTACATGGCCCGCCAGTCGGACCCGACCGACTGGGACTACACGGCCGATTCCGACGATCCCCAACGGGCTGTCTGGAGCGCCTCCTGCGACCTGGGGAGCCTCCAGGACCCGCTATGCGCCTTCGCCCCGCTCGGTGACACGGAGCTGGTGTTCGGCTGCGACAACTCGATGTGGGTGCTAAGAAACGACCCGTGCTGGGGCGGGGCGATCGACAACGTCAGCCGCGAGCTGGGAATCGTCGGCCCGGATGCCTGGTGCTACACGCCCGACAAGAGCCTCCTCTTTGTCGACTTCTCCGGGGTCTACATCCTGCCGCCCCGGGCCAACAGCCCGCAGCCGTTCAGCCGGGAGAAGCTCCCCTCGGATCTCCGCAACATGGACCCGGGCACCTACGACGTGGTCCTGCGGTACGATCCGCAGCACTTCGGATTTCTCCTCGGCTTGGTCCCCTTGACCGGGGCGAGCGAGTCGGACCCGGGTGAGCATTGGTGGATTGACTGGCCAACCCAATCCTTCTGGCAGATTTCCTTTCCTACCGCCAAGACGCCAAGGTTCTACGAGGAATTCCACTACGAGGCAGGCACCGATGACGTGCTGGCGCTGGGCTGCGAGGATGGCGTCCTGCGGATGTTCGACGACGATGGCGACGACGACGGTGACGACGTGACCGGCTACTGCTCGATCGGGCCGTTCCAGTTGGGCGACGCCTACCATGAGGGGATGCTCCGGGAGCTGATCGGCGTCTTGGGCAAGACCTCGGGGGATCTGACCTGGAAGCTGTTCACCGCGGACGACGCCGAGACCTGCGCCCTGGCCTCGACGGCAAAGGATACGGGGACCTGGAGTGGCGGGCGCAACCGTTCGAAGCACCCCCGACGGCGCGGCCAAGCCGCCGTCTTGCAACTTTACGGGACGGAGTGCTGGGAGTTCGAGCAGGCCGTGGCCGTCCTCACAACCCTGGGAAAACACAGGTGAGACGATGCCGATTGAAGACCTGCGGCGGGTGGTTGCCCACGCCGACAATCCGGTCGAGCTACAGCGCGCCCTGGACGCCCTCGCATTGCAGCAGCACCGGCTGTACAAGCTGTTCAAGCAGCTTGAAGCCGAAGACGAACTGAACACGATGGCGATCCAGAACGCCGGCGACGTGAGGATCGGGGGCGGCGAGATTGCCTGTTCCAAGCTTGGGCTTTCGGTTGATCCGGTCGCCCAGCAGGCGCACATTGCCGATCCGGCCGGCGGAGGCACACAGGACACCCAGGCGAGGTTGGCAATCGTCGCCATCCTCGCTGTCCTCGAGACCTTTGGTTTCACGGCGACCAGCTAGGAGGATGGGAGATGGCCCGATACCGGACGACTGCCGCCCAACCGGCGGCGACCACCACACGGAAACGCCAGCCGATCTACGCCCCGGGGTCGACGGGGGGAACCTACCCGTCGGCGCAGATGCCCGACCTAGACCTGGCCGCCAGCGCCGTCGGTCTGCCGGGTGGCGGCGGGCGCTGGAACACCTACGGCGGCGGGCAGGGCCAGCAGCAGTATTTTACCGACCCAAACCGGCAGGTCGGTTACGCCGGCGGGTCTGGGAGCTGGACCAACACCGCGTATAACCAATCCAGAGCGACTCCACCGCCTGGTTACAGCCAGATTCCGGGGCAGTCACCCCAGGAGATTCCCGGCGGCGGGACTAGCTCCACGGCGGGCCAACCCTCCTTCTACTCGCAGTTGTTTGGGAGCTACCAGGACGCCTGGAACCGGGCGGCCGCCACCAACGAGGCCCGCTACGGGGACATCCTTGGAGGCCACCGCGACCGCTACGGCACCGGCATGGAATTGGCCGAGAGCCGGTACGGCGCGGCAATGGGCCTGGTCGGGCAACTCGGCCAGGCGGAGCGGGCCGAGGTCAACCGGATCTACGACGCGAGGGAAGGGCAGATGATGCAAGACCTGGCCTCCAAGGGCCTGGCGACCGGTTCCCTGGCCTGGGGCGTGGGCCAGGGCGTCGACCGCGAGCGGAGCCGGCGAATGCAGGAGGTTGAAGAGGGACTCACCCGCGAGAAGCTCGCCCAGCACGGGGCCCTCTCCGGCGACCTGCTGTCCACGCACATGCAGGGAGCCGGCGACACGCTGGGGTTCATGGAACGGCGCACGGACGAGTACCCGAGCTTGACCGACATGTACAACATGGCGATCAAGCTCGGCGAAATGGAAAGCGGCCGCGGGGGCGGCGGGTCGGGGGTGCAGTTTGCTTCGCCCAGCTCCTACGGCTACCAGGTCCCGGGACAGGCTTGGGGAATGGGTGGCGCCAACACCGGCTATCAGCTCCAGGGCGGGGGCCGGCAAGGCTACGGGTACGGCGACCTCCAGGCCGCCACCCGATCGCTCAATGCGGCCGGCCAAAACCCGCAGGAGTGGCGACGGCTGATCGAGCAGGGCACCGATCCCCGCATGGTCCGACAATTCCACCAGCTCCCGGCGGAGACCCAGAGGACGATGCTGGCCTACTACTACCAAACCGGGGCGGGGAGGGGTTAGCCTATGGCGATCACAGTCAAATATGCCCCCGTCGCAAAGCTGCTCGGCGCGGCGGGCCTGGAGATCGGCCGAGGCGCCCGCGCCGAGCGCGACCTCGATCGGGCCCGCCAGGACGCCCAATTCGCCGCCCGGATTGCCGAGCAGCGGCGCCGCGACGAGCTGGTCGCCGCCCAGCGGGCCGCTGCCCAGCGGGCCGGCCTGGCTGAAGCGGGGATGCGGACCCGTGGTCGCTTGGCCGAGACCGCGATGCGTGCCGACCAGGCCGCCCAGGCGGCCGCCGCCGAGCGGGCCCACGACATCGCCACGATCCAGGAGCGGGGACGGGTCAAGCAACAGAACTTCACCGCCCAGCAGAAGGCTGAGTGGGACCGCAGCGAGCGGGCCCTAATGTGGCTGCGGGGGCCCGAGGCGCGCAAACAATACCGGCCGGCGGAAATCGAGCAGCTCGAGTGGATGATCCGCCAGCAGATGCTCGGGATTGCCAAGCCGCTACCCGAGCGGCCCGATCGAGACCCGCCCACGATCGAGGAGCTGAACCAGTCGGGCCGGGCGAGGATTCCGGATGGCTGGGCTGTAGTCCCCAAGGCGGACCAGTCCCTGGAGATCCGGCCGCCCGACGAGAGTAAGACGGTGGGCTACCTCCGCCAGAAGCAAGAGGGCGACCAGCAAGCGGCCGAGGCCAAGGCGGCCGCCGAGCGTCAAGCCGCCCGCCAGGAGGCGTTTCGACAGTTCTACGCGCAGGGCAAGATCACAGCCGAGGGGACCAAGGCCGCCTGGGCCAGCGTCGACGAGGCATACAAGGTCTTCGAGCAGATCGAGGGGAAGGTCCCGGCACCCGTCGCTCCGCAGCTCCCTACTGCGGACCAAGGCGCCGCCGAGCCGCAGATCCAGCTACCCAACGACCCGCATGAACTCGCCGGGATGGTGCGGGAGACCTACATCGACCTGGCACGGCGCGACCGGCCGGCCGACGACGACGAGGTGGAGGCGGCCAAGCGGCTGTGGATGCACTTGCGCCAGAAGAGAGCCCAGGGACAGTGGGACCAGTGGGACGCGGCCACGGCCGTCCAGATCAGGGAGGTGATCCAGAGTGGCCAGCGCTGACGCCTTTTTGCGGGAGATCGACCAAGCCCTCCATGAGCCGCTCGGCACCCCCGAGCTGCTGGCGGAGATCGACGAGGCCCTGGCCGAGCCGGTCCAGCAGCCGGCCGCCCCCGTGGAGGAGCCCGCGGGCCCGGTGAGGCACCCGCCGGAAGTCGCCGCCATGACCGGCGAGGAGGCCGCCCGCCGGCAGCGGTTCTCCGACATCGGCTACCGTGCGGCCAGGGCGCAGGCCGTGGGTATGCCCAGCGACGAGGAGCTGGCCGTCGCCGAGAAGCGGCGCCGGGCAGAGGCGGAACGAATCCAGCGGGCCGCCCGCCAGCGGGCCGGCTTCGTCTTCGGCCGGGCCCGCCAGGTCAGCAGCATGGAGGACGCCGGCAGCCTGGCGGACATCGGCCGGGCCTACAAGGCCGCCTTTAATGAGGAGATCCCGCCCCAAAGCCGACAGCAGTTTCGAGAGCTGACCGAGAGCTACCGGGAGGCCCGCAAGTTCCTGAAGCTGTTGATCGACGACCGCCCCCGGGCCCTGGAAATGGCCCTCAAAGTGCCCGAGCAGCAGCGGCAGGTAATGGTCGCGGCCGTGGCCGATGTGGCCAAGGACGAGGGCCGCCGGGCGGGGATGGGGCCCCTCGAGCGAATGACCCGGGCGGTCGGCAAGGGGGGCGGGGAGTACGTCGAGTCGCTCGTGGAGCTGGCCGACCGGACCAACACGACCGAAGACTGGATGTTCTTCGAGGACCTGAAGGCGGCCGTGGAGTACGGCGACCCGCTCAAACAGCAAGAGGACTGGTTCCTGCACAACTGGTTTATCGGCGCCGGCGAGCAGGCCGTGCCCTTCGCCATGTTCATCGCCGGCGGCCAGGCGGCCGGCGGCGTGGCCCGGGCGGCCGGGGCGGGCGTCAAGCTGGCCAGGGCGGCCACGAGCGTGGGAGTCGCCGCCACGGTCTATCCCCAACAGTACCGCCAGACGCGCCATGACCTGATCCGCATGGGACTGCCGGAGGACCGCGCCAACGGCTACGCCTCGGTGGCGGCGACAGCGATCGGGCTGGTCGAGTCGATCCTGCCCAACCCGGTCAGCCCGATCCACGTGGCCGGCCGCCAGGCGGCGATCGCCGCGGTCCGCCAGTACGTCGCCGGAGCTGCCATGCGCGGCGTCGTCGAGCTGACCGAGGAGTATCTCCAGGGTGTCACCGAGCAGGCGGTCAAATCGGCCGCCCAGGCCTGGGAGACCGCCGATCCCACCGGCGGCTTCGGGGCACAGCTCGTCGCCGCCCACCAGGAGGGCTGGAGCCAGGGCAAGGAGGCCGTGGGTCCGCTGGCGGTCCTGATGGGTGTGGGCGGGGCTCCGGGGGCGATGAGCTTTGCCTCGACCATCGGGCCCTCGCTGCACTGGCTCCGGCAGCAACCCCGCGTGCAGGTCCCCGAGCAGCCCACCCAGGCGCAGCAGGAGGCCCTCGCGGCGGCCGCCGAGAAGGAGCAGCCGAGCCGGGGGGACCTCGAGCGCGCCGGGATCAAGGGAACCTCGGCGGAGATCCGCCGGCAGTTGGCCGAGATGCTCCGGGGCCTGCGAGAGCGGTGGCAAGCCGGGATGGCCCAGGCCGCCGAGGCGGGGGCACCGTTCCCGCGGGGGCGAGCCGAGGGCCCGCCCGTAGCGCCCCCCCCACAGGCCCCGCCGCCGCCAGCAACAGGAGCGACCCCCCATGCACCACCGCAAGAAACGCCGCCCCCAGCGGCTCCCGCTCCAGGTCCCACCCCAGCCGGTCCGGCGCCGCCTCTGGCTACCGAACCGCCGGCGCCGCCCCAAGTCGAACAGCCGGTACCGCCGGGGGCTCCCGCCCCGGCCGCGGGCCCCGCCTTTGTTCCCCCGGCCGGCCAGGGCGCCTTGCCGGGCATGGAAGAGGACGTTCGGGAGAGTGAGCGACGGCGGGCCTTTGCCGGCCCCTGGATCGAGGAGCTGACCGAGATCGGCGGGGCAGACTGGGCCGAGACCCACCGGCCGCTATTCGGCGAGATCCTCCGCCTGGCCGAAGCTGGAATCGCCCGGCTGCACGAGGACCCCGAACTAGGCCGCGGCGAGGTGGCCGAGGAGATCTTTGACGACGTCGTCGAGCAGCTCCCCGACCCCGACGACGAGCGGGCCCATCTTGTTCTGGAGCACGCGATCGACACGGCCTTGGCCGGTCGGGAGCTGCCGGCGGCCGTCCGCCTGGCCCGCCACGTCGCCGACGCCCTGGAGGCCGGTCGCCAGTTGGACAACCGGGGCTTCTTCGAGCTGGCCGACCGGGCCTACGGCGGCACGCGGGGCGAGGGTCGCTACCAGGCCTCCGAGGCCTACGACTCCCTGGAGCTGGGGGTCAACCAGTTCATCCGCGACCACCCGGAGCGGTTCAGCGTCGGCAAGGTGGCCGATGGCCCGCAGCGGGTGATCCACTCCCTGGAGGTCTTGACCCAGCGGCTCCCACGCCAGACCGTCCGCACCGGGGAGAAGGAGCAGTTCCAGCAGTTTTCGACGCCGCCGGCGTACGCCTACGTTGTGAGTTGGTTGGCCAATATCCAACCCGGGGAGATTGCCCTGGAGCCCTCGGCGGGGACCGGCTCGCTGGTGGTCCACGCCCGCAATGCCGGCGCGGTGGTCCACGCCAACGAGATCAGCCAACACCGAGCCGAATTGCTGCGGGAGCTGGGCGCCATGGTCGTGACCCAGGAGGACGCCGAACACCTCGACAAGAGCCTCCACGGCCAGGTGCAGCCGAGTGTCGTGCTCATGAACCCGCCCTTCAGCCGGGCCGGGAGCCGGCTGGAGGGCAAGAAGGTAGCCGGGATGGACCGCCGGCACGTCGACGCCGCGCTGAAGCTGCTCGCGCCCGGCGGCCGGCTGGTGGCGATCGTGGGGGCCCCGATGCGGGGCGGCAGCAAGTTCTTCGACCACTGGCTCCAGCAGGTGAAGAAACAGCACAACGTCCGCGCCAACGCCATCGTCGGCCGGAAGGTCTACGGGCAGTACGGGACCAATTTTCCCACCCGGGTCTTGGTGATCGACAAGACCGGGCCCACGCCCCTGGGAAAAACCCGGGACATTTCGGTTGACAACCTGGAACAACTGGCCGCACAATTACAGGGGGTGCGAGATGATCGCCCAGCTCCAACGCAACCCGCTCAACGTCCTTTGCCGCCGGCTGCTCCTGGCGGCCGGCCAGGAGCCCGACCCCCAGCGGCTCCACAGCCTCGACCTGGCCCAGTGGGCGGCGGAGTCTCGGGGCGACCTCCTGCCGGAGCCGGCGCGGGACAGCCGCGACCGCCTGGCGGAGTTTCTGGCGGCCAGATCCCTCCCGCAGCCCGACCTCCAACGACTGCTGCTCCCGGGGGACGTCCAGGAGGGCGACCCCCAGGCGGGGTGCAGCGACCTGGCCAAGCGCCTGGAGGGGGTCAGCCCGGGAGCGGCGGGACTCAGCCTGCTGGAGAATCTGTACCACCACCTCCAGCACCTTCCGGGGTTCGCCCCTCAGCCGTTCTAGACGCGGGGGAGGGCCCGCCGGCGGACGTGAGCGAGACCGACATCTTCACGCCGTATCGCCCCGGGACGACGTTCGAGGGCGCGAAGGCACACCCGGCGAAGATCGAGGAATCGGCGGCGATGGGGTCGGTCAAGGCCCCGCCGATCCAGTACCAACCGAAGATCTCCGCCAAACTCCTCGAATCCGGGGCGATCTCCGACGTCCAACTGGAGGGGATCGCCTCCGCCGGGGCGGCCCACCAGGAGACGCTCCCGGCCACCGAGGGCGAGACGCCGCGGCGCCGCGGCTGGTACTGTGGCGACGGGACCGGGCTGGGCAAGACCCGCCAGATGCTCGGAATCGTGCTGGACAATTTCAACCGGGGGCGGCGCCGGGCCGTCTATTTGACGCCGTCAATGAACCTGGTCAGCGAGATCCGGGAGGAGTGGCAGGCCTTGGGCCAGGACCCCGACCAGGTGAAGCTGCCGCCGAAGGCGACCGACGCCATCGACTATCCCGATGGCACGATTGTCGTGCTGACGTACAACACGCTCAAGAACCAGGCGAAGGCGGGCAACAAACAGCGGCGGCTCGATCAGCTCCTCGCCTGGCTGCCGGAGGACTGGAACGGGGTGTTGGTGATGGACGAGGCCCACAAGATGGGCAACGTCCTCTCCATGAAGGGGACCCGGGGCCGGACGAAGCCCTCGGAAACGGCGCTGCGGGGTGTCGAACTCCAGGACGCGAGGCCCAACGCCCGCGTGGTCTATGCCTCAGCAACCTCGGCTACCAAAGTGTCCAATCTGGCCTATGCCACCCGGATGGGGCTCTGGGGCATCGGGACGGCCTTTGAAACCGTTCGGGAGTTTGTCAACCAAATCTCCTCCGCCGGGATCTCGGCGATGGAGGTGGTCGCCCGGGACCTGAAGTCGCTAGGCGGATACCTGGCCCGCAATATCAGCTACAAGGGCGTCACGTTCGAGCGGCTGGAGCACGTGCTGACGGAGGACGAGCGGGCGGTCTACGACCGGCTCTGCGACGCCTGGCAGGTGGTCCTCCGCGACGTCGGCGGCGCGCTCGAGTTGACCAACACGGGCGGCAAGCAGCGGGCAAGTGCGATGGCCCAGTTCTGGGGCGCCGAGCTGCGGTTCTTCGACCAGGTGATCACCGGCTTCCAGGCCGACGAGGTGATTCGTGCCGTTGAAAAGGACCTCAACGCCGGATACTCGGTCTGTGTCCAGTTGACCTCGACGGGCCACGCCGCCACGATGCGGGCCCTGGCAGCCCTCGGCAAGGAGGGCAGCCTGGAAGACTTCGACGCCTCGCCGCGGGACATCCTGATCGGATGGGTCCGCAGCAGCTTTCCCACCACGCAGTTCGTCGACTCGATCGACGAGAACGGCAACGAGGTCAAGGTCCCCTTGCGCGACGCGGACGGCAACCCGGTCGAAAACCCGGAGGCGGTGGCGATGCGCGAGGCCCTGGTGGCCGACTTGGAGACGATGGCCACGCCTGAAAACCCGCTGGACAAGTTCCTCTCCCACTTCGGCGAGGAGCAAGTTGCTGAGGTGACCGGGCGAACCACGCGGGTCTTTCGCAAGGGCAACGAGACGGTCCGCCAGGGGACGGGGACCGGAAAACCGGTCGGCACGGCGGCCTTCCGGGCCCGGGAGATCGAGGCCTTTCGCGCCGGCAAGAAGCGAATTTTGGTCTTCTCGGATGCCGGCGGCACGGGGGCTAGCTACCACGCGGGCCTCCAGTACGCCAACCAGCAGAAGCGGCGGCACTATCTCTTGCAGGCGGGGTGGCGAGCGGAAAACGCGCTCCAGGGTCTCGGCCGGACCCACCGGGCATTTCAGAAGCAGCCGCCCGAGTACATCCTGGTTAGCACGGACCTCAAGGCCCAGAAGCGGTTTATCTCGACGATCGCGCGGCGACTGGCCCAACTCGGCGCCCTGACCAAGGGACAACGCCAGGCGACGGGTGGTGGGATGTTCACCGAGCGGGACAACCTCGAATCAACCGAGGCGATGGACGCGCTGGTGCAGTTTTTCGATGCGATCCGCGTGCATGGCATCCCGGGATTCGGATCGGTCGAAGACTTCGAGCGGCAGACCGGACTGAAGCTGACCGACAACGAGGGCAACTCCCGGGCCACGCAGATCCCGATGAGCCAGTTTCTCAACCGGCTCCTTTGTCTGAAGATCAACGATCAGAACGCCGTCTACGACGCCTTCGAGCAGCTCTGGCACGAGAAGGTCGCTCAAGCGACCGAAGCGGGCACGCTGGATCGCGGGATCGAAACCTACCACGCCGAGGGCGGCATCACCAAGCAGCAGGACGAGGAGGTTCACCGCGACGAGGAGACGGGCACGGCGACCCGCTACGTGCAATTGACCGCCCGCCACAAGCGGCGGAGATACGGCCTGGACGAGGCGAAGCGACTCTCCGGCAGCTCCCCGACCCACCGGGGGTTCTTCACGAATACCCGCGGTGCGGTGCGGTTCGTCTCGGACCTGGGGACGATCACGACCACGGCCGCCGGGCGGACCGTCCGCCGGATCCGGGTGATCGGGCCGGGGGTCCGGGAAAACCTCACCGACGACCGCCTCGAGAAGTGGCAGCGGATCAGTGAGGAGGAGGCCCGGCCGCTGTGGGAGCAGCAGCTCCAGGAGGTCCCCGAGTGGGAGGAGAAGCAGCTCCACATGCTCGCCGGCGTCCTGCTGCCGATCTGGGACCAGATCGTCCAGGACCGGCCCAAGGTGAGCCGGTTGAAGACCGACCAGGGCGAGCAGCTCCTTGGCCTGGAGCTGGCGGCGCAAAACGTCCAGCCGACGCTGCGCAACCTCGGCCGCGGCGCGGTCTCCGAGGCCCGGGACCTGCCGGGGCTGGCCAAGCGGCTGATTCGCGGCGAGGTCAAGGTCCGCCTGGCCAACGGCTGGAGGATCCAACCGGCCACGGTCCTGGGACAGGAGCGGATCGAGTTGGTCGGGCCCCCCTCGACGATGGAGAAGAGTCTCGCCGCCGACGGTCTCTACGTCGAGAAGATCAACTTTAAGACGCGGTTCTTTCTGCCGCGAGCCGACGTGGTCACGGAGAAGGTTTTGCGGCGCGTCACCGAACGACGGGCGATCGAGGCCGTGGAGGACTTGGAGGGCGGCGAGGAGGCGATGGCGAGCAAAGGGGGCCCGGCCGAAGGCGCTGCGCAGGCCGAGGCCGTGCAAAAGCTTCGCCAGGGCGAGATTGACGCCGAGGCTGCCGCCGAATTGGCGCGGGCCGCCGGCGATGCCTTCGACACGCTGACAAAGGCGGGATTTGAGGCATTTGCCAAGGCGCTGGGCGTCACGGTCGACGGCACCAAGGCGCAGATGCTCCAGCAGCTCAACGACTTCTTCGGCCGGCTGGCGACGACGACGCGTCAAGTCGACTTCAGCCAGCCTCCCAGGGCCGCCCCCGGCACGCCGGCCCACCCGGGAATGCCGGTGCGGATGACGCCGCCCCGGCTGTTCGAGTTTGAAGCCGTCGACCAGACCGGCCAGGAGATCCGCGACGTGGTGGAGGCGCCGGACGAGCAGGCCGCCCGCAAAAAAGTGCTCGATATGGGTTATGGCCTAGCCAAAATCAAGGCGCTGGAGGCCAAGCGGCCGCCGCCCCTGGGGGCCCGCCAGGTAATCGCCACAATGGAGAGGCTCTGGGACGTGCCGATCCGTGGCGGCCGGGTCCGGGGGGGACGGGGAATCCGAGGTCTCTTCAGTCGCATCTGGAATAGGGTTCGTCTGGCGTTCAGGGAAACCGCCTCGATCGACGTGGCCTGTCACGAGGTGGCCCATTTTCTGGACCGCCAGAGCGACGTGCGAAAGGGAATCTCCGCGGAGGCCCGGGGCGAGCTGGAGTCGCTGGACTACGATCCCGAGAAACGGCGGCCGTCTGAGGGTTTTGCGGAGTTCGTGCGGAATTACCTCACCGGTGGCCTGGACCCAAACATCACGCCGGAGCAACACGCCCGGGCCGGGACCGTCAACCTGCGAGACGCGGCGCCCCGGTTCCTGGACCACTTTGAAGGCTGGTTGAGCCAGCACCCCCACTGGCAGCGCGTGATGGTGCAGACCGGCGACCTGATTACCCGCTGGCGCCGCCAGGGCGCTTTCGGCCGCGCCGCCGGCCAGATCAGCAAGACCGGGCGGCAGTCGCCCGCGATCGGGCAACCCTGGGCGCGCAAGCTGGTCAAGCAGGGGATCGACAGAGCCTACTTCGAGATGAAGGACGAAGGCTGGTACATGAAGTTGTTCGAGAAGGAGCTGCGGGCGGCGGGTTACGAGCCGCCGCCTGGTACCAGCTTTGTCGACCTGTACCGCGCCTTCATGCAGAATGGGCCCAACCTCGCGAACACGGCCATCATGGAGGGAGTCTTCACCTTAACCGGCGACATGCGGAAGATCGGCCCGAGCCTCCGTGAAATCTTCGACCTGGTCCCGCAGGCCGACTACGACGAGTGGGTCGTGTGGGCGTACTGCCGCCACGCGATCGAGTCCTGGGAGAAGGACAAGCCGCCGGGCGTGACCCTGGATGATGCGCGGGCGGTGTTCAACGAGCACGCCGGCGACGAGAACTGGACGAGGGCCGCCGATCTGCTCCGCGACTTCAACAACGCCCTGTTGGAAATGCTCGTCGACGCCGGAGTGATTGGCGTGGGGACGGCCGAGATTTTCAAGAACTACTACCGCACCTATTTGCCGCTGCACCGGGCCAAGCCGGGCGTCCGTCTGTCCGCCGCGCAGGGGAAGCGGCTGTTCGACTTGCCCGAGCCGATCAAGCGCCGGAAGGGCTCCGGTTACCAGGTGATCGACCCGGTACAGTCGACCGTCGAGCGGGCCGTCCGCTTCTACGAGCGGGCGGGCCAACAGTTGGTCGACGACGAAATGATCCGGGCGGCGCGGCGGACCAAGGCGATCGGGAAGGGAAAGTGGATCGAAAAAATCCCCGCCCCACTCCGCAAAACCAGCTTTTCGCTGTCCGAAATCTGGCCCCAGGTACGGGAGACACTGGAGGCGGCCGGCTTCGAGCGGGAAGACCTCGAAGACGTGGACACCTCCGATTTGCTGAACGTCTGGCGGCCCGACTACTGGCGGCGAGGCGGCGACCCCATCGTCCTGCACCGCCGGCAGACGCCCCAGGGCGAGGTAAAGGAGCTGTACCAGATCGCCCCGGAACTGTACCGGGCGGTGCAGGGAATGGAGTTTTTCCAGATGCCCTGGCTGTTGGATCAGACGGTCGGCGCGATGACTCGGCTAATCAAGCTGGGCGCCACCAGCCTGAACCCCTCCTTCTCCGTCCCCAACCTGGGACGTGACTACCTTACCTACTTGATGCAGCGGGAAGCCTCGGAGGGCGTGCGCGGCGCGGTCGACCCGGTGCTGATGATCGCCACGTACGCCTGGAGCGAGTTGCAGCAGCGACGCGGCAAAGAGGGCGACCCGCTCGTCCGACTCTGGCAGAAGATGGGTGGCGAGCTGAGCCAGCACCTCGGGCTCGACCGAAAGCGAATCCGGCAGGCGGTGGCCAACGCGGCGGCGGGCCGCGTTAAAATGGGGCCGGTCGACACGATCCGGGACGCAATCGGCGTGACCGAGGTCGGGCCTCGCCTGGCTGAGTTCAAGGCGGTCTTAGACGGCCACGGCTGGACGCACCAGCGACTCGCCGCCGGTGAGCTGCCGCCCCGCGAGGTCCTCGTGGAGGCGATCAACGCAGCCCACGAGGTCACGGTCGACTTCCGGCGGATGGGGCGGACGGGCAAGTGGTTCAACCAGTTCATCGCCTTCCTCAACGCCCATTTGGAGGGCGTCGATAAGACGATTCGGACAGGGATCCACCACCCGAGCCGCACACTGGCCCGCGCCCTGCCCTACCTGGTAGTCCCCGCCGTCCTCCACTGGCTCTTGCACCGTGACAAGGACTGGTACCAGGAGCGGCAAGCCTGGCAGGACGCCTACTGGTGGATCACCGACGAGGATGGCGAGCCGGTGGCGAGGATTCCGCGGGCCCACGAGTGGGGCCTGGTCGCCAGCGGGATGGAGGCGATCCTGGATTCGATTTACCGCCGCGACCCCAAGAAGATCGAGAGCTGGGTCTCCCACGCCTACGCCACCGCTAGGCCCAACACGAACGTCACCGGATTCGGCACCTTCGCCGAGGTGTTCAGGAATTACGATTTCTTCCGGCAGCGGCCGATCGTCAGCGAGCGGCTCCAGCGGCTCCAGCCCCGCCACCAGGCCTACAACTACAACACGCACCTAATGCGGGCGATCGGCGAGTACCTGAACCTCTCCCCAGCCAAGCTCGACCACGTGATGGAGAGTATGACGGGCGGCATGTACCGCCGGATCAGCAGCCCGCTGGAAAAGGTCGCCGGCGCTGACCCCCTTGAACCGCCCGACATCCCCGGGATCTCCGGCCTATCGGTTCGCAAGGACTATTCGGTCTCGACGGGCGAGTTCTACAGCGAGCTGCGAGACGTGGAGCGAGCCTTCAGCAGCGCGAAGCTCAAGGGGAGCCCTTCCCGGGAGCTGGCCGAGCGACACTGGCGGCTGGGGCAGGTGTCGACCCTAATGGCCGATCTGCGCAAAACGCAAACGGCGCAATACCGGGCCAAGACCCGCGCCGAGCGATTCAAGACCGACCGCTACATCACCGGCCTGGCCCGCTGGGCCCTGGGCAAGCCCGAGCTGGAGCGGTATCCCAACCCGCTGGCCGCCGACCAGCTTCCCGATCACGTCCGCCGTGTACGCGACGAGCACCTCCAGGGCCGGGCTTACGCCGTGGCCTGGAAGGCCAAATCGGACGGGGGCACCCGCCGGAGTGCCCAGTATCTCCGCGACACCGGCGCCAACCCGGCCCGGTTGCGGGGCTTGCTGTTGGAGCAGACCGTGAAGCTCCAATTCCGACCCGAGACCCGATCCCTCTGGCTGAAGCGGCTCAAGGACCGCATGGAGGAATGATGAATCTTGCAGACCTGGCCGGGAAATTGGACTCGATCGAGCAAAAGGTCGAGGAGACACGGAAGGCCGCGGTCCACCAGGCGGCCGTTTGCGACACGACCCGCCCGCGGCTCGACGAGCTGGAGCGCAGCCTGGGCGGCAACAGCCGTCCCGGGCTGGTGGAAGACATGGCGGAGGTCAAGGCGACCCTCAAGACGCTCCGCTGGGTCGCCTGGTTGACCGCGACGGTCGTCGGGCTCTGGATCTCAATCCGCACCGTGTTCGGCTAGGCGGCGAATCACCCGGAACCCAATGTCCGCCCGCGACTTGTCGCCCTCGAACGTGAACCGGTTGGCGCACCGGGCGAACTTCCACTTGTCGGCGCCGAACTGCACTGATCCGCCCCGGGTGAAGGGCAGCTCTGCGGAAAGACCGTCACGGCACCACTCCAGGGCGTTGCCGTGGACGTCGTAGAGCCCCCACTGGTTGGGCGCCAGCCGGCCGACCGGCTGGACCCGGCCCTGGGCGTTGTCGCAGAGCCAGGCAAAGCGGGGCAGGAGCCGGAGATCGTCGCCCCAGCAGAACAGCCCCTCGGTGCCGGCGCGGCAGGCGTACTCCCACTCGGTTGCGCTCGGTAGCGTGTACTCCGCCCCCTTCTCCTGGGGCTCCTCCGAGAGCCGGCGACAGAACTCGGCAGCCTCCCCGGCGGTGAGGCCGGTGACCGGCAGGGGGGCGTCGGCGCCGGGCCGCTGGCCCGCCAGGCGGGCCCACTGGCCCCGGGTCACCTCGGTGACGCCCGCATAGAAGGCCTTTTCGATCTTCTTTTCCTGCTGCGGGGCCTCGCTCTGGTAGCTGCCGATCGTCCAGGGGGCCTCGCCCTTGGCCTGCACGTCGGCAACGAGCTGCTTGACCATCGCCTCGGGGGTGCCCATCTGGAACTTACCGGGGGGAATGAGCACGAGCTTCATCCCGATCGAGTTGGTCGTCTCGGCCGGGAGCTTCAAGTGACGGGCCCATTGCCGCTGGAGCACCTTGGCCTGCTTGGCGTCGAAGGGCGCGACGGCCAGCGGGGGTTGGCCGGAGGGGGTGAAGTCGTCGCCGCCGAGGTCCTTGAGCCGCCCTTCGACGGCGGCCCGCTGAAAGCCGGACAAGTCGGGCAGGGCCCTCAGGTAAATCTCCGCGGCCGCCAGGCGATCCCTCAGGCCCTTGGAGGCATTCCAGGCCTGGTGGCCCTCGGCCGCCATAGCGGGCCCCCGGAAGGCCGCCAGGCCGCGGCAGGCGTCGATCCCGACTTCCGGGTCGTCGGCCGCCACCGCCAGCCTGCGGGCGGCCACCAGCAGCACGTAGCGTTCAGCCGGACTGGATCCCTCGACGGTCGCCAGGAGCTTCCGGGCCAAGGCCGACTTCTGTTCGGCGCTGTCAGCCGCCTCCAGTTCCTCGGCAAAGACAGCCCGCAGCGTTTCCCGGGCCTGAGCTAATGCCGCTTCTTGGGGGATTGGCTCCGCGGTCACACAACAGAGAGCACAGAGAAGGACAGTTGGGCACATGGCGATTCTCCCTGGAGAGTGGATAAGAACGCCAGTCTGTTGTCAGTCTACGCGGTCGCTCTGGTGTGTCAACCCGGTCTGTTAAGTTGGGTAGAGCACCGGTCTACGGAACCGGAGGTTACAGGTTCGAACCCTGTGGGGTGTACTCAACTGCTTGACGCCACCTGCGTTATATCGTAGCCTTGGAGGGATGGCAACCGTGATGACCGAAGCCGAAATCCGCGAGCGGCTGGCCTTCAACGTCCGCCGGCTGCTGGCCTCGCGGGGCTGGAAGCAGGCCGATCTGGCCCGGGCCACCGAGGAGGCCGAGGGCCGCGTTTCCGGGCTCGTTCGCGGGACCGTCACGCCCCGGGCCGACTTCCTGGCCAAGGTGGCCGAGGCCTTCCGGGTCCCCGTCGACGAGCTGCTCCTGCCCGTCACTTCCGCCCAGCCTCAGAAAATCTGACGGAAATCCAGGCCGGCCCATTGACCGGTCCTGCGATTTATCGTAGACTTCGCCAGTGACGTTTTCACTGGCGGTTCTTGTTGGCCCAGGCTGGGCCTCCTGGACACGCCGCTACCGGGAACACCGGGCACGGAACGTCCAGTATGTACGACCTCGCCGATAATGGAAGTCGGGCTTCCCCCCCCCGCAATGGCGCGCAGCGTAGTAGACTTAAGGTGGGGCGGGATTCCCAACTTCTCGATGTCAGCCAAGTCTCCGAGCTTGTTCGAGTTTCTGGAGGACTATGCGCTGGCCCACCCGGGACTCGGCACGGACTCCCTGCGACAGATGGAAATGGCGGTTCGCCTCCTGGATCGGTGGGCCGAGCGGTCGCTCACTTTGTACGATCTCTCCGAGGGTCTCTTGAGGCGATTCATGGCCGACTACGGCGGGCGGGTCCGGCCTGCCACGGTCAACGCCAAGCTCCGCTCGCTGCTGGCGATCTGGCGGTTTGCGTACGACGAGGAGCTGGTCGACCGGCCCCCCCGCCGGGTCCGGCGGATGCCGGAGGAGCTGGCCGAGCCGGAGGCCTGGACGCTGGACGAGATCGAGAGGATCGTGAGTGCGGCGCGGCGGCAGCCGGGCGAGGTGGCCGGTCTGGCGGCCGGCGCCTGGTGGGTCTCGCTGCTGCTGGTGGCCTACGTGACGGGGGAACGACGGGGGGCCCTAATGCGGGTCCAGTGCCAAAACTTGGACCTGGCCGGCCGCTCGATTCTCTTCGCCCGGACCAAGCAGCGGCGGGCCCGCCGCCGCGCCCTCTCCGACCAGGCCGTCGCGGCCTGCGCCGCGATCTGGTGCCCCCACCGCGAGCTGCTCTGGCCGTGGCCCTTTTCCCGCGAGTGGTTCGATGCCTCGCTGCGGAAGATCCTCCGCCGGGCCGAGGTCTCCTTCGGCCGCGGCCGGGGTGGCCTGATGCACAAGTTCCGCCGGACCTCCGGCTCGATGGTCGAGGCGGCCGGGGGCGACGGTTCGCGCCACCTCGGCAACTCGCGGCGGGTCTTCGAGCGACACTACGCGGCCCCGCGGCTGGTTGGCGATCCCACCAGCCGGCACGTCCCGAAACTACGGGACGAAGAAGGGCCGATGTGGGTGATCTAATTCTCTCCACGGAGGGCTTCTAATGGGTGCCGTCCGCAACACCCTGCCGGCAGCTCTTACTTTTACCCCCAGGAGAAGACCAATGAGCGGTTGTTTAGGCGCAGAGGAACCCGGCGACGTTTCCCGAGCACTCGCCGAGTTGGACACGAGCAACGCGCGGATGAAGGCGGCGCTCGGGGGCCTCCACGAACGCCTGGCCGTCGTCCTGAGGCGGCAACAGACACAGGCTGCGGAGCAGGCCCCTCCGGCTCCTCCATCACCCGCCTATGGCTGCGACCTGGCCCAGGGCATCCAGGAGCGAGCCCAGGAGCTGGACCAGAGCACCCAGGTTCTCACCGACCTCATCACCCGTATCGCCCTCTAACCGACAGGTGCCCCCATGCACCGTGCGGTCCTGGTCAGTCACGAGGCGGCCCGCGGCTGCGGCTTCCGCAAGCCGGGTGGGCTGTACCTGGTCGCGCGGGGGCCCGGCCGCCCGTGCGGGAAGCTGCCGCTGCCCCTGGAAATCTGCCCGACCTGCGGGGCGGGGATCAAGCCGACGCGGGGCTGGACGTGGGTCAACAGCACCGCCCTGGCGGCCACGGTGGCCTGCCGCTTGCCGGAGTGCGATGGCCTGTGCCCGATGGCCCGCGGCGTCGGCCGGGCGGGGCTCTTGTGGATCGGGGAGAAGTTTTACCCCCGGCCGGCAGACTGGCTCGACGAGGCACAGCGGATGGGCGTTAGCCGGCGGATCGCCACCGTCCCCCGCGACTTCGAGCTGGGCAAGACCTGGGTTCTCGCGGCCCACCGCAAGGGGCTGCGGTGCCCGGATGGGAGCTTCACGCCGGCGGTGTTTCGCGTTTTTCAGCCCACCGCCGTCCAAGTCGTCGTCTCCGGCGAGGAGAGCGACGAGCAGATTGAGCGGCTCCTGGAGCGGGGACTCCAGCCAGTCAAGGTGGTCCAAACGCGGGACCAGCACGAAAGAAGGTGAACATGGGAGGCCCAACCGGGGATCAGCGCCGGCTCTTGCGAGCCATCGAAAGCCAGCGCGGAGCGGCTGCCGCGCTGGAGTTTGCGCTGGCCATGGAAGAGGACCCCAGCCACTCGTTCACGCTGACTTTACGCCATCTAACGGCGCTGATGGCCGCCCTCAGTGAGGTCGCCGACAGCGACTCCCCGATGGCCAAACCCTGCTCGACGGTTGCAGGTCACGTGTACACCCAGATCCCCGGGCATTGGATCTACCTGTTGGAGATGATCCCCGATGACTTCAAGTAACACAGACCAGTGGCAGTGCCCGCTCTGCGGGCGGAGGGTTTCTCGCCGCGGCCGGGCCTCGCATGTTCGCTTTCACAAGCGACACCAGGGCGCCGTCTTCACCCCCGACCGCCGCGCCGCTCACCGGCCGATGACGCTGAAGTGGTACCACGCGGACACCTCGGCCGTCTCCAACTCGATGCGCGAGACCCTCAGGGCGAAGGGGCCGGCCTACTACCACGGCCGCTACGTCACCGGCGAGTATGCCGACGAGCGGACCAAGGCCAAGGACGCCGGCTCCATCGCCCATGAGGCGCTGCTCTGCCCCCAGGGCCTCAACGGGGTCTTGGCGGTGATTCCCACCTCGGCCCTCAACGAGCAGGGACACCGCAAGGGGGCCGCCTGGAAGAAGTGGGCAGCGGAGCACGAAGGACGATACCACATGAAGCAAGAGGAGGCGCAGCCGATCCTCGCCATGGTCAACGCCGTCCGTCGCCACAAGACGGCCGCCCACATGCTGGACAACCGCCTGGCCACCGAGTACACGATCTACTGGATCGACGAGGAGACGGGGCTACGACTGAAGTGCCGGCCGGACTTGATTTCGAGCTGCCCGGGGGGCGTGGCCTTGGCCGACTTCAAGGTGACCCACCACGGGACGCTCGCCGGCTTCATGAACCAGGCGGTCGACCTGGGCTACCACCGCCAGGCGGCCTTTTACTGGAAGGGGGCCGAGGCGATGGGGCTGAAGGTCGTGGTTTTCGTGTTCATCGTCGTCCACGCGGCGCCGGCCTACGAGGTCTTGACGCCCTTTCTCGAGGAACCCGACTACGAGCTGGGAGAGGAGCAAAACCGCCTGACCCTGCGGGACCTGGCCCAGCATTACCAATCCGACGTCTGGACACCGCCCGGCTACGGGGAGCTGCTGAGGGTCGGGCTCCCGCAACGGGCCTACAAGGAGGACCCATGGGCACTGGTAAAGAACTGACCACGCTCGGCAAGTCGGGGCTGGTGATTCGCGCCAGCCAGGAGCGCCTGGATGAAATGCAGGCCGTTGCAGACGACTGCTGCGGCCAGCTCATCAAGGCGGAGAACAAGTTTCGGGCCTCCCTCGTCGTCGCTGCGGCGATCCGGAGGCTGCACGAGCTGATCACCGACGAAATGATGCAGGACATCGTCGGCCTCCAGGGGCTCGGCTGCGGGTTTCGCACAGACCGCGACCCGACCGGCAAGGTCGGGCAGGCGCAGGCGCCCTACGGGGTGGACGTCGTGCGGACGGTGTTCATCGAGGCCGCGGCGAGGGGGTTTTATCCGCACAACAACGAGTTCAACATCATCTCCGGCCGGTTCTACGGGGCCCAGGCCGGTTTCGTCCGGTTGGTGAAGCAGTTTCCCGGCTTGAGCCATTTGCATGTTCACTACGGCAAGATCGAGGTCAAGGGCGACAACGCCTACCAGGACGTCGTTGCCGAGTGGCTAGTCGACGGCCAGCCCGACAAGCTGGAGTTTGTCCGCAAGAAGCGCCCTGATGGTTCCGAGTTTGATGAGCGCCTTGTGGTGCGGAACAACGAGAAGATGCAACTGTCGGCCGTCGAGGGCAAAACGATCAGGAAGGTACACAAGGCGATCTACGAGCGCCTGACCCGTAACGTGATCGACATCCCGGACGGTGAGGTGGATGACGACGTCACACCCGCCGCGGAGGAGGGTCGAAAGGTCGCCCAGAGTGGCCTCTTCTCCGACGAGCCGGTGGAGCCCGCGCCCGAGCAACATGACCAGGGCGAGCTGGTCGAGGAGTATGAGCGCGACCTAGCGGAGTGCACGGAAAAAAACCACGTCAGCACAGTGGCCAAGCGAGCCGGTGGAGACGGCCGACTAACGGACAAGACCCGCAGGGAGATCGCCGGCAAGTGCTCCGACCGCCGCAAGGAGCTTTGACACTCTAGCCCGGTCCGGCTCGTCGCCGGACCACCCCGCGCCCCGCCCGCGGCCGGTTGTTCCACGCCCCGGCCGCTGCGGGGGGGGGCGGGAAAAGGAGCCCCAATGGCTACAGCCCGCCTGCCGATCTACCTTCGCCGTGAACTCTGGCGGTCGCGCCGGGAAGCCGATTTCTGGGACTACCTCCAGGCGATCGTCGGCCGCCTGGGGATCGCCGGCGGCACGATCACCGCCAAGGTCCACGAGGGCCGCGTGGTCGACCTCTCCTTCCACGCCGTACGGCTGGAGGGGCGCCGCTGGCCCGGACCCGAGCTGGCAGGCCGCATCGAGCGGCTCCTGGCGGGCTCGCGGCTGCGGTTCGGGGCCTTGACCCTGCGGGTCAAGAACGGGCGGCTGGCCTGGGTGGACGTGGCGACCAGACTGCTGGCCAGGGAGGGGCATCTGGAGCTGCTCACCGAGCTGCTCTACGACGGCCTGCCGCGGCGGAGGCCCTCTGTCGCCTGACATGGGAGAAACGTGAAATGAAGCTCGAAGACCTGCTGGTCGAGGGAAGATGCTGTAGCTGCCACGGGGGCCTGGCCGGTGGGTGCCGGCTGATTGGGGTCGCTCGGCGGCCCCGCTGGGAGAACCCGTTCATCCAGGGGCCCGACTGGCGGCTGGCCATGGCGATGGTCTGTGTGTCCTGCTACGAGTCGAAACGCCCGCCGGTCTCGGCCGTCGAATTCCGCAAGGAGGGCATCCGCTACCACGCGCTCGAGGAACTGGAGGCCGTCGCCCAGTTGCCGGACAGCCTGCCCGAGGTTGTCGTGGAGACCTTCAAGGTCATGTTCAAAACACGGCGCACCAAGGAGACGTGTTGTCCGACCTGCGGCTCGCCATTCAATACGATCACGACGATTGGCAAGGACCCAGAGGGGTTGATTCCGAGGCTCGGCACACTGGGGCTCTGCCCCCACTGCGGCGCCCTGTTGCGGGTGGTGGATGAAGGCTGTGCACTGGCCGACGAGGCCGAACTGGAGGGCATGACCCCGCAGATGCGCGGCCTGCTGGAGGCCTGGCGGGCGGAGGCGATGACCAAGAAATAGAGGAGGAGCGAAATGGCTACGACACGTGTGGTTCTCCACCGCGAGGACTTTCGGGAACTGGTCCAGGGCCGGGTGGCCCACTGCGAGGGGGCGATGGTGATCCTCGCGGACATCGGGTACCTGGCGATGTGCCACGAGTTGCAGCTCGCCATCCAGGGCGATCCGAGCTTCCGGCTGCCGGGGGAGCGGGCCGGCGAGGCCGTGGCCCTGCTGCGGGCGTGGTGGGACGGCATCTGCCGGGCCCGCGACAAGCAGACGCGTAGCGAGGGGCTACGCGAAGTCATTGAGGCCCGGCGGGCATTGGAGGCCTGGTGCCGAAAAGACCAACAGCGAAAGGATCGGCCGTCATGAACAAACTTGAGGTAGCGAAGATATGTGCTGAGCGGTTGGGCTGCTGGGGGGCCGAGCTAACCAAGCAGCACGCCACACCCGTCTTACTACTCGGCGTCGGCCAGGACGACCAACGCGGAGAGTTGAACGTGCTGGTCTGCGAAGAAGTCGAGGACAAAGTGTTGAAACTTATGGTCACGGCGATCTTCCAGCAAGTCGTCTTGGATAAAGAGTGTCGTCTTGGATAAAGAGCAATGAGCAAAAAAAAGAAGCACAAGCCTGTCAAACTCGGCCCGCCGTGCCCGCGGTGCGGGTCGCGGCGGACCGCCGAGCGCGGCGAGCTGTTCGCCTGTGCGGACTGCGAAGCGTTGTTCGATGGCAACCCCAACGAGGGTGGGGATTGGTCAGACCACAACCCGGCGGCGAGACTGGAGAGGGAGGAGCGGCGAAGGCATGGTGCAGGTTCACACTAAATTCGGGACGTTTCCGGTGAAACGGCGAGGCACCGTGGCGTTCTCCATCGTCGAGTCGAAAGGGGGATGCCGCCACAAGGGTCGCCTGTTGAAACCGGGAGACCTCACGATCATCGAGCACCGCAAGGTCCCGGCACAAGCCTGCGCCGCCCGGTTTGTTGCGATGGGCTGGGCCCGCTGGCTGGCGACCTACGATCTGGAGGGCCGGCTGTTGTTTTCCGACTCAGCCGTGGAGACAAAAGCACCTAAGGCGCAGGTCCGGCGGGCGTACCCGTCGGCCGACGCGGGAGATTGAGCAATGCCCAGGTTCCTGGTTGTTTGCGAGGTCCTTGCCGCTGCTGGTACCCAGACCTGGGCGGTCGAGGCAGCGGATGAGGACGAGGCACGCGCGAGATTCAATCGGGGCGAGGGCGTAATCGTCTCCGATGACGTCGAGGTGCTCAAGCTCGGCGAACCAGAGGTGGAATTGGACGCAGGAGATTGAACAATGCCCGGTGAAGACGCGAAAACGAGCCCCGAGGCCCAAGCCGAGTCGCTGCACACGCTTGTGGAGTTGAGCGGGCTGATTCACTGCGGCCAGCTTGCCCAAGTCATCGGGCGCCGCGTCGCCAGCGTGGTGAAGGAGTTGTGGGGCAAGTTCGATGCTGTGCAACGCGAGCGAGACAGTCTGAAGTCTGAACTGGCCCGGTGGCGCGAGTCCTACCCGGTAGAGCGGGTCTGCTGTCCAACGTGTGGCCACAAGTGGGCCGTTCCCAAGGAGCGTCTCGGCGACCCGGTGTGGGATTGTCCCCAGTGCCAGGCAAGGGAGGCCGGTGATGTTAGAGATGCCCCGCGGGGAGAGTGAGAAGGAAACAATGGCTGACCAGCTCCAATTATTCGATGCCGGTCCCCGGAAGCGCGTCCCCAGGCCCACATGCACGCCCTACCCGGTCGGCACCGGGCCGCGGGGCGAGACCTGTCGGACGTGCCGGTGGATCGTGCGGCTGCGGGGGCGTTACTTGAAGTGTCTGAAGGCCCGGGTGGCCTGGACGCACGGGGGCGCCACCGACATCCGAGCGAAGTGGCCGGCGTGTAAGGCGTGGGAGGCGAGGGAAGAACCATGACACCCAAAGAAATCCAAGAGCACACTGACAAGATCAACGCCATGACCCGCCTGGAGATGGCGCGGCTGTGGAGATTCGCCCCCTCGGGGCACCCCTACTTCGACAACGGCCTCCCCCTGTACGAGGTCTTCGAACAGCGGTTCAAAGAGCTTGGCGGGTTCAGCCCGGAGATCAGTAAGCAAATCGGCTGGTGAGGAACTAGAGCCCAGCAACGGTCAATGGAGGGACTGGGGATGCCCCGGCGTAAACCGATCCAAGCCGGCGACGCGGTCTACGTGTTTCTTGCCGGCCGCTACCGGAGGGCTCGCGTCCTGATGCACATGCGGGGGCGGGGGACGTGCCGCCTTCAGCTGGCCGGCGGGCAGCGACTCACCGTCGACGCTCGGGAGGCCAAGGCCGACGCGGTCGTCAAGCAGGAGGTCCAGCAGATCTACCGTGCCCTGGAGCAAGCCCTGGGCCGGCCGCCGACCGCCGCTGAACTGGCCGTCTACTGTGGGGTGGGAGCAATGGACTGGCTCAGAAACGGGAGGAGACGCGGTGTCCAGCGGTGATTACGTGGGGGTCTCGTAGGTACGGAGGAGCCCGGATGGCCCGGATACGCTCGATCAAGCCCGAATTCTGGACCTCGGAACAAGTCGCCGAATGCTCGCCGACCGCTCGACTACTGTTCGTCGGGCTGTGGAATTTCTGCGACGACCAGGGAGTGCACCCGGCGAGTACCAAGCAGCTCAAGATGGAGGTCTTTCCGGGGGATTCGTTCACCCTTCAGGAGATCGCCGACTGGATTACCGAGCTGCGGTGTGCCGGCCTGGTCGCCCAGTACCAGTGTTCGCAAGGCCTTTACTGGTGGGCAGTTACGGGCTGGCATCACCAGAAGATCGACAAGCCGACGAACAAGTACCCCCCTCCCCAGGCGGACGATGATGCGCCGACTGTTCGGCGAGCGGTTGGAGAGCGTTCGGGGATCGCTCGCCCTGGAGAGGAGAGGAGAGGAGAGGAGTCTACCGGAGGGGAGAGGAAGGGAGGGGAAGGTTGCTCCGAGCGTTCGAAGACGAACGGCTCGAAGCCGGCGCCCCCCCCCGATCCGCCGGACCCGCCGGAGGACGGCTTCCTGATCTTCCCCTGCTGCGGCCGCGACTCCCCGACCTGGACGCTGACTCAGGCCAAGGTCGCCGAGTACCGCGAGAGCTTCCCGGGGATCGACGTGGAGGCTGAGTGCCGCAAGGCCCTCCAGTGGTGCCGGGACAACAAGCTCAAGCGCAAGACGGCCCGGGGGATGCCGGCCTTCCTGTCGCGGTGGCTATCGAAGGAGCAAGACCGCTGCAGCCGCGGTCCGCCGTCGCAAGAGCAGCAGCGGGCGTTTGTGGACGTCTCCAAGTTCAAGCCGCCGGAGCCTGGAAAGTGACCTGGGAAGAATTCGAGGACTGGTTCAGCTACCACGCCAGCCGGTTCACGGGCCTGCATACATGGCTCGGGAAGTACGCCGAGAGCCGGGCCGACGCCCGCAACGAGCGGGAGCCGACGCAGGAGAGCATTTTGCAGGGCTGGTTTCACACGCTGGCTCAAGTCGACCTGGCCGACGCCAAGCGGGCCACGGATCTGCTGCACGCCGGGGACGAGCCCGAGCCGAAGGGCCCCGACAAGATCGCCGGGGCGGTGGCCCAGATCGCCAGGCGCATGCGGACCGGTGCAGGGTGGACCGGCCGGGAGGAAGGCCCGCGGATCGTCGGTGGCGTCGAGACCGTGGATTGCGTTACCTGCCAGGACTGGGGCCGGGTGTGGGTATGGCACCCCGAGGATATGGCCCGGGCGGCGGCCGGGAAGCTCAAACCACCGTTTCGATCCTGCCATGTCGCCTGCACCTGCCGGGCCGGCAACCGCTACAGGCGCACGCACCGGCTATTCGACCCGAAGCGCGATCTGCCGATCCGGCGGGCCGACGACGCCGGTCAATGGCGGACGCACGACTGGGGCGACCCGGCGGAGCACGAGGCGCTGCGGCGGTTCGTCGAGGCGATTCACCAGCAGCGGTCAACGGCCCAACCGGCGACGGACCCACAACAGGAGATCCCGTTTTGAGCCGTGGTTTTCAATTCAGCTTCGTCGTGTACGGCCAGCCAGCCACGCAAGGCTCGAAGATCGAGCACCTTATCCGGCGGAAGGGCGGCGAGGTCGTTATGAGAAACGGGCGCCCACTCACAGCACTCCGCGAGGACAACCCGCGGTTGCCGCAATGGCGCCAGGAGGTGGCCCAGGCGGCCCGGCGAGCATACTCGGGCCCGCTGATAATCGGCCCTGTGCGGCTCTCACTCGTGTTCTACCGGCCGAGGCCCGGCGGGCATTTCGGCGAGGGGAAAAACGCGGGCAAGCTCAAGCCGAGCGCCCCCGAGCACCCAATCAAACGGCCGGACCTGCTGAAGTTGGCCCGCGCCGTGGAGGACGCGCTGACCGGCGTGATTTGGCGGGACGATTCGCAGGTCGTGGAATATGCCCCGTGGGACAAGGACACACCCGGCCTAGCCAAGCGATGGGGGCCCTTCCAGGTGAAAATCAGGGTGGAGAGTGTTGACGGACGGAGGGAACAACAGTAGGTCTTTTGAACCCCTTTTCATGGAGCTAAGCGATGCCAAAAGCGAAGACTAAGGCGAAGCCGAAGACGACCAAGAAGGCCGAGCCGAGCGCCGAGCAGGCTTTCGAGGAGGCCCTCCGCCGCGCCAGCGACGAGCTGGTCGACGCAGCGCTGAGGCGGCGGGAGATCGAGGGCCAGTTGAAAGAGGCCCGGGGCGACGAGCAGGCGGCGGTCAAGGCCGTGGAGCGATTGCGGAAGCAGGGCCCCGAGAACCATCCCCTATTCGACGGGCCGGCCGACAAGGCGCCGCCCCAGCAACAGCAACCCGACTGGCAGGCCCTCCCGCTGACCGAGACCGGGCTCTCCGACAAGCAGGTTGCCAAGCTCGACAAGCTGGGGCAGAAGACGCTCGGCGACCTGGCGAAGCTGACCGAGCAGAAGGGCCCCAACTGGCACACGGCGTTCCAGGGCAAGGGGGTGGGGCCGGCCTTCTCGGCGGCCGTCAACGCCCACATGGAGCGCTTCTGGCAGGCGCATCCCGAACTGGTGCCGGCAGAGGAGCCGGGCGTCATCGTCCTGACCGAGGACCTGGAGGGCATCGGCCAGCAAGGCGACCAGTGCGTCGTTCTGCGGTGGGACAACGGCTGGCCGATCGTTCAGGGGAGCCAGGGCGACACCCTGCTGGCTCCGACCCACTGGAAGTGAGGAGAGCCAGGCCATGAAAGCCCTCACCCTGTTCGAGCCCCACGCGACGCTGATCATGTGCGGCGTCAAGCGATTCGAGACCCGGTCGTGGGGTTGCGCGCACCGCGGCCCGCTCGCGATCCACGTCTCCGGCCGCCGCATCCAGGATCAACTCAACTGGACGGTTCACTCGCCGAGCTGGCCGGCCGACCTCACCCGCCGCACTCTTCGCGAGCTGGGCTACCTCGACGGCGGCGGGGAGCGTGCCTTTCTGCCGGGGGTGGTGTTGGGCGTCGTCGACCTGGCCGCGATCCACCTGGCCGAGAACGTCTCCCTCACACCCCAGGAGCAGCTCCAGGAACACGCCTTCGGGGACTGGAGGGCCGGCCGCCGGGTGTGGGAGCTGCGGAACATTCGCCCCTTTTGCGAGCCAATCGCCTACAAGGGGAGCCGCGGCCTCTGGGAGTGGGAGCCGCCGGCCGACTGGCAGTCGCGGCTGGAGGTCGAGCCGGTCCAACGGTGGTTCGTGGCGATCCACCTGAGCGCTACCCAGTGGTAACCAGCGCGGCCGGCGGCGCAACGGGGTTTCCCCTCCTGCCCTGGAGTCCGCCGCGCCGCGCCTCACAGGAGCCAATCAAATGAACCCGGGAATTTACGACTGGAGCGAGAAGTCTCCCCCAACGCCCGAGCAGATCGAGGAGCGGGCCCGGGCGATCCGCGAGCAGAACCTAGCCAAGATGCGCGAGGGGCTAGGCGATAGCCGGAGCCCCTCGAGCACCGGGCTCCGGGCCTACTCGCGCCAGGGCCGCTCCGGCGGTCCCTATCGCCCAGGAAATGCCTGAGCCGCCTTGACCGCCTGCCCCCCTTGCGAGATACTTCCCGTGGCCTCGGGGGACAGGCGGGCTCGACGTAGACGAGCAGGAGGGCCCGCCATGCGCGGCGCCGAGCCCGCGGACGCGACCCCTCAACCGCCCAGCCAAGACGGCCGGATGATCCTCTCCACACTCGACGAGGTCCGCGGCCTCATCCAGACTGGTGATGTCCTGGCCTACGGCCAAGACCACGGCCCAGGCGAGTGGATTGAGTGGTTCACCGACTCGGACCAAAGCCACGTCGCGACGGCTGTGGTGATCGGCGACCTACTGCTCGTGGTCGAAGCCACCGCCAAGGGGGTTCAGGTCCGGCCGCTGACGGTCAACTTCGAACACGCTGCCGACGTCTGGTTCCTCCCCTTGTCCGAAGACGACCGCGAGTTGATCCCCCAGGGGAAGCTGTTGACGTTTTTCGCGGATGTGTGCGAGCGGCGCGTCCCCTACGACTTCCGCGCCCTGTTCCCGTGGGTCTGGCGCCGCGGCCGGCCCCCGGAAGACTTCTCGCACCTGTACTGTTCGGAATTGGTCGCGCTCGGCTTCCGGCACACCAACCTCTACGCCGGAACCGTCGAGCTGACACCGGTGGAGGTCTGCCAGTTGGCCCTCTACGCGCCGCGCTACTACTGCCTGAAATGGAACTCCGCCGGCCCCAAAACAATCGCCGGCTACAACACGGTCGACCCGGCCGACGACGAGTTCGCCCGCCGGGGCGCCCGGCTTTAACCAGAGGGAGCAACCCCATGCTCGACGCAAGATTCGGTTTTGCCCTGCGGATCGCGGCCCGCCGGGCGTGGCGGCGGGGCCAGGTCAGCGAGGCGGACTACCGGGCGATCCGGGGCGTGGTTCGCAACCCGATTCGCCAGACGGCCGCCGGCACGGTCAACCTGCTAGAGGAGGCGCAGCGGGAGGTCCTCGAAGAGGCCTTCTGCCGAACGCTCGTCACCGACCCCGGCGTCGTTCCACAGGAGATTGATTGCGAGCAGCTCATCGAGCTGTTCGTTCAGCTCCTACCGTTGATTCTAGCCCTCTTCGGACTCTGAGTTTCGCGGCCCGCCCGCGACCAGGCGGAGGAAATCCCCAATGCCCCGTATCCGCGAGCTGCTGGACCTCCTGCGGCGGGCCCGGGCCCTGGAGGAGATTCCGCCGGTCCACGAGTTCGACCGCTTCCGCCATTGGGTGAAGCAGGCCGCCGCGCTGGTGGATGACGTCGGAGACCATACCGAGGACGAGGCCGACGACCACGGCGGCCAGGTCCTCGCCGCGATCGTCGCCAGCGACGACGCCTGGCGGACCTTCTACCGCGAGCTGCTACTGTACGTCCAAGACTCGACGATGCCCCTGCTCGTTCAGTTGGAGGAAGCTGCGCAGTCTGCCCAGCAGCGCCTCCGCGACGTGGTGCACGTCTGGATGGTACTGGCCGGCTGCGTCGGCCTCGACAATGACCAAAGGAGGCGCGAACCATGAGACCGTGCCTGCCGTGGGCGGTCGTCGCCCTTTGCCTCTTGCTGCCGGCCGCCGAGGCGGCCGACGTGACCCTGATCGGCCCGGAGCGCGTCGCGGTTGGCGAGCGGTTCGACGTGGAGGTCTCCGGCGTCACATGGGACGTGTCGCTGTACACAAGGCCAGACCTGCCGCAGACCGAATGGCGGGTGTTCAACGGCGAGCACGAGCTGCGCACGCATCTGGATATCCGCTGCGTCGTGGCCCCGGGCGAGACCACGATCTTGCAGGTCTTGGAGGACGGCCAGGTCAAGACCCTGGAGGTCACCGAGGCGGGGCCAATCAAGACGGCCGTCGTCCCGTTCTGCACCCTGCGGGCGCTGTCCGCCGGGCGAATGACCGTCGTTTTCCTGTACGTCGCAGACGGGCAGGCGAAGCTCTTGGCCCTGCCGATCGAGGTTGGCGAGGAGCCACCGCCCCCGCCACCGCCACCGCCACCACCCCCGCCACCGCCTCCGCCGCCCCCCGTAGACCAGTGGCAAATCGTGATCTTCCACCAGTCCGAGGACCTGGACAACCTGCCCGCGCCCCAGCGGGTGCTGATTTCCGGGCGAGCCTTCCGGAAATCGCTCGAGGAGCGTGGGCACAGCTTCGAGGGAGGCTACGACTACGACGCCCTGGCCGCCGGCGGTCGGACGGTGTGCGGCCCTGACGGCTGCTTCCCTGTTGGCCTGCCTGAGGACCTGAAGCCGTGGTGGGCGGCCGTTCAAGGGGCACAGCTCCCGGCCGCCTGCCTCGCGCCGATGGAGGGTGGGACAATCCGCGTTTTTCCTCTCCCGGCCAACAAGGCCGCGTTCTGGCAACTCCTGGAGAATCCACAATGATCCAGCGGTTTGACACCGACCGGACGGCCGACCTAAAGGCGCTGCTGGACCAGACGCCGGAGATGGGCGCCCTGCCCAGGCGGAGTGTGTACGGCGAGCCCGAGGGGCTGGTGCCGTTCGGCGAGGCCTACCCCGACACGCTGATCCAGCCGGCCGACTACAAGGAGGTCATCGCCGAGTGCGAGGCCGAGCGGGTTTTCCCGCTCTACCACCAGTACGCCAGCTGGGCGCCGCCGGGCGCGGAATGGAGCCAGGACGGCCTAAACTACTGCTGGGCCTGGGGGGTGGCCGCGGCGCTGATGGACCTCCGCAGCCGCGAGGGCCGCGAGACCGTCCTCCTCTCGCCGGTCTCGCTCGGCTGGACCGTCGGCTGGCGAAACACCGGCAACCACCTCGAATCGGCGATTTCGGGAGCCAGGCAGCGCGGGATCTGCTCGCTGGAGTTCACGCCCGAGCCCCACAGCCTGCGCCCCAACCGCTACAAGGAAGGCTGGGAAGATGACGCGCTGAACTACCGGATCGGCGAGGTCTGGGACTGCGACCCCCGCGCGATGCTCCAGCACGCCCTGACGGTCCTGGCCACCGGCACCCCGCTCTACATCGCGTACAACTGGTGGGGGCACGCCCTGGAGTGCGTGGCGGTCCGCTGGGACGAGCGCCAACGGGACAACGTCGTCTGGGTGATCCGCAACTCCCACGGCGAGGACGACGTGATCGAGCTGACCGGCAGCCGCGGTGTGCCCGACGAGGCCTACGGGCTGCGAGCGAGCCTCACATGAGCAAGGAACCCGATTCTCGCCGGAGGACCGCCTTGACCGTCTCGTGGCAGCACGGCGGGAAGCCTTCCTCGCGGATCAACCGGGCAATCGCGCGGTAGCTGAGCCCGTCCCCCCGAAGCTCGCCCATCCGCGCGATCGCGGCCTGCCCCCGGCTGTCGGGCACTAGCCGGCAGGGCAGGCCGCTCTTTTTGTGCTTGGGGCCCTCCTCGTCGAGCCGCCAGCCGTAACGCGGCCTTGACCCCATTCGCCGGCCCTGCTCCTGGTAGTGGAGCATCGCGGCCGAGGTCCGGGCCGCCAACTCTTCCCGAAAATACTGATCCAACGCCAGGGCGAAATGAAACATCAGCCGCCCCTGGGGCGTGGAGGTGTCGACCTGGAAGCCCGCCAGGGCCCACAGCGTCGCCCCTGCTGCGTCCAACCGCTCATAGAGATGGATGGCGTCGCGGAGGTTCCGGGCGAATCTGGAGAGCGTGTAGACGGCCAGGAGGGCCTTCTCGCGACACGCCAGGTCCATCGCGGCCTGCAGTCCGTCGCGGTGTCGCAGCGTCCCACCGCTGCGGAGGACGTCCTGGTAGTCCCCAAGCACCACGAGGCCGCGGGAGAGGCAGGCGGCCCGCAGCTGGTGGAGCTGGTGCTCGACCGATTCATTCTCCTCGGGCCGCGGGCTGATCCGCGCGTAGAGGACCGCGGCCGTCATGGCTGGTTTTCGTCGCATTCGGAAGCCTCCCGTGCGGTTTGCCGCCGGCCCCGGCGGGGCTACTTGTCAGAGCAGAAATACAGAAACGGGCTGTTGGCTCGTCGGCGCACCTGGATGATTTGGCCGACGTGCAAGGCGTCGTAGAGTTCGGGGTGCCGATAGGTGGCGAGGGTGTAGTCCCTGCCCCTCACCCGCACGGCGATATTGGGATTGCAATAGTCTTCGGGCTTGGCGATATGCACAACCATGGCCTTCATGATCTCATCCTCCTCCAGGGTTCTGCCGGCCGGGGGCCGGCGGGGCTGCTGTTCTCGGGTTCTGCTCGCGTTACAGGTGCTCCACCAAGTCGTCCCACTTCTCCGCCGCCTGCTCCAACTGTTTCTTCTGGAGCTTCTCCGCCTGGACGTCCGCGTCCCAGAGCTTCTTGTCGCGGAGGGCCTCGACTCGCTCGCGGATCAGGGCCTCCAGAACCGGCGGGTCCAGGGCGTCCAGCTCCCAGCTCTCTTCGCCGTGCAGGGCCACGTAGCCGGCGTAGCGGGCGTCGGTGACCTTGGCCGGGTTGGGCGGCGGGTCGTGCTCTGCGACCTGGTCCATGTTCAGGGCGATCCGGTCCAGCCTGGTGTTGGCCCCGAAGATCGCCAGCCGCTCCTCGATGTCGCGGCTCATGTCGATGCCGGAGGGGTCATGGTCGCCGAGGTGAAGCACGTACGTCTTCTGGCCGCCCTCCTCGTAGCGGGCCAACCTCCGGCCGGCCCGCCACATCTCACTCTGCGACGTGTAGCCGCGGCACGAGAAGTAGTCGCAGTCGAGCCGGCGGCAGACCCGCTCGATCACCCCGACCAGGGCGTCTTTCTCGATCCAGACCTCCACCCGGCGCGGCTGGCGGGCCCACTTGTCGATCTTGTAGCTGTAGGCCGCTGAGCCGATGATGTCGCCCGGCGAATCCCAATGGGAGGTGCCCTGGAGGTTTCGGGTGCGGTCCTCGATCGCCTCCCAGTCGATCAGCCCCGCCAAGCGGGCGTCACTCACCAGGGAGCCGAGCCGCTTGTACTCGCTCTGGGCGTTCGGGATCAGGTCCCGGGCCACGAACTGGTAGTAGAGCTGCCGCAGCGTCAGGGTGAAGCCCTGGGCCGCGTACTCGTCGATGATCTGGTTGGCCTGGTCGATCTTGGCCACAGCCGCGTTACGGAAGTCTCGGGCTTGATACGCGATCTTCATGACAGGGGTCTCCTTCTAGTTTGTGTGACGCAAGAACCGGTCGCAGGGGAAGCTGGTTGCGTCCCCGTCGATCGGCAGGCTTTCGGTGGGCAGCTCGCCCCAATCCCCGGCGACGTCTTCAGCGCCGTCTTCCGAGATAAGGACCGAGTCGTCTTCAAACAGGTGTAGCCAGTATTGGCACATGAAAGGTCACTCCTTCATTCGTAATGCCGGCAGCCGCGGCTCTCGTGTTGGCCAGGCGTCTGCTCGACGACACAGAAAAACTCGGTCGGCCCATCGGTCTCACGTAGGTCGCTAGGCTCCAGGCCGTGGGCCTCGGCCTGGTCCAGCTCGCGGAGACACTGCTCGCCCCAGGCTCGGCGGGCGTCCCCGTCCATCTGCTTCACGAGGGCCGCCACGCGACCCTCTGCGGTCTCGGCGTCCTGTTTGGAGTGGAACCGCTGGTACTCCTGCAGCACGACGTCCTTGCCCCACCAGCCGCCCTCCTCCGGGCCGCCGTAGAACGGCACCCGGGCGTAGAGGCTGAGGTACCAGGCCTCGGCGACGGTCGGCTGGTCGCAGATCTCCTGGAAGGATTGCTCGATTCGGTTCATGGGAATCTCGGGGGCTTGAGGTTCACGCGGCCCAGGATCGGGCACACTCGATTGAACAGAAACGGTCGCTAAGGCCCCTCGGCCGGAATGTCTGGCCACACCACCGGCAGCTCCGACCGCGGCTCTGGAGGTGGGCCAACAGCCGGGCCTCGGGGCCGCGGCGGTCCTCCTGGATCACCAGGCCGCGGTTGCAGTGATCGCGGATCATATCCCAGAACTGAGCCACGATCGCCCGACCGGGGACGGGCCACCAGCCGCAGAGAGACTCCCGCCACATGGCGTCAGGCTCGGCGCGGGCCGCCTTGATGATGTCGACGTAGCGGGCTAGCGGGATCGGCCGGCCCTCGTAGGTTCGAATGACAAGCTTGTTCACGATTGGGTCTCCTGAGAAACGGGGTAGAAGATGGCGGCCGCGTCGGTGGGCTCGCCCAACTGGTTGTAGACCTCGGCGAGTCGGGCGGGCTGATGGTTGCACTTGGTGCGGAAGAGGTGGACCTGGTCGCCCGCCTGCATCCACTGGACCAGCCGCTTGCGGACGGCCCGCTCGGCGGCCGCGAGGTTGGGCTGGGTGTCGGTATGGCTGTCCCAATAACGAACGGTATAGGCCGTGTTGGGGGCGAGGCCCCTGGCCACGTCGGCCAGGTGGTAGATGTCCTCGGGCTTTCGCCAGCAGCCGCAGCGGTGTTTGGGGTTGTCCGACTCCAGCCGGACCCGGGTGTCGGACCGCTTGGCCACCCGTAGATGCCGGACCCGCCAGCGGCCGGGCACGGGGTAGCAGTCGCCGCAGCGGGTGTACACCTCGTCGCCGGTGCGGAGTGGATAGCCATCTGCGGTTTTCATGGGTCGGTCTCCAGGTTGGGGTTGAGGGGTCGTCGCCAGCAGATTATTGGGCCCATTAGTCAAGGGTTTTAGTGGGCCCAGAAAAAGAAGCGACAGTTTGTCGTAACCCGTTGGCGTGTAAGGGCGACAGTGTTTTGTCGCCAAGACCAGATTGGTAGCGAATGAAGGTGGACACTTTGGTCGATGATAATAGCCAGGTGGCGGGTCTGGATTGGGGGGGTGGCTGGGGCAATTTGTTGGGCCCGGTATAATGCAGGCATGGGAAAGAAACGCGGGCGGCCGGCAACTGGCCCCAACCCAACCCGGAAGGTGACAGGCGTCCCCGACGTCGAGTGGACGCGATGGGAAGCGGCCTGGCGCGTGGCGGGCTACCGGAGTTTCTCGTCGTGGGCCAAGGCGATCCTGGGCCGTGCCGCCAGGCGGGCCATCCGCCGGGGCAGAGCAGCCCGGGCACGTGCCGAGCCACCCGCAGCCGCCAGCCAGCCGCCAACGCCCGAGCCCGAGCGGCCGCCGGCCGACAAGCGGGACCCCCTGGCCCAGGTGCCAGGTGAACCGCCGGCCGAGGACCAGGCGGCGCTCCAGGAACCCGCGGTGCAGCCGACGCCGGAGCCGGCCCAGGAGCGGCCGACCTGCGAGACGTGCGCCGCCTTCATCCCGAAGCCCGAGAGCACCATCGGCATTTGCCAGCAGCGGGGAGAGATCGTCAGGGCCGCCAGCCGGGAGCCGTGCTGGAGGGGGGAGGAATGAACGTTTGAAGTAGGCGGGAAGTAGGCGGGAAGTAGGCGGGAAGTAGGCGGGAAGTAGGCGGGAAGTAGAGGGGAAGTAGAGGGGAAGTAGCGTGGTCCCCAGGTGCAGCACATGCCGGTACTGGGCGAAGCGGGCCGACGGCGCGACCGGCGATTGCCGACGCCGCTGTCCAGTCTTCCGCGTCGAGGGCTTCGGCATCGAGGAGCCCGTCGAGCCGGCACACCCAGTCACGCCTGTCGATCACTGGTGTGGGGAGTGGCAGCCCAGCGAGGCCGCGGTCGCCAAGGCGGTTGGGGTGCCCAAGATCGGAGGAGGGTGATGCGTCCACGCTGCACGGAAAACAGTTTTCCGTGTTGGGGTGAGGTGGGGTTAGATCGAGGAGCCCGACGGCGGGCTCCCGCGCGCGAGGCCGCCGCGGACAAACGCTGTCCGTCCGCGGACAAACGCTGTCCGCACGCGGACAAACGCTGTCCGCGAATCCCCCAGCGGCGGGGCGTGGTGACGGGTGTGGCGACGAGCGTCCCCTCGTTGACACGCCGGCCGCCAAGCTGGGCGAGCTGGGCAGCCAGCCGGCCAAGGCGAAGCGGAGCGGCGGCGGTCGGCGGGGGCCCCATCGAAGCGGAATCCGAACCGCCCCCCCCCGGCAGCGTGCCGGGGGCCCCAACACCTACGCGCCTCCCCTCGATACTCTATTTTTCGCGTAACCCGTTTCCCCGCAACGCCTTCTAGCCGCCCCTCCCGGTCCTATCCCCTAAAACCTCTCTAAACCACCCCTTGACACATAGAGTATCTCAGCGTTACTTCTTGCGCTGAGAGCGCGTTGGGGGTGCCCCTGCATTTCAGACGCCGCCCCCGCCTAACACGGAGGCCTCAGTGGTGGCCAATCCCGGGCAGGAACCCGACTCTGCGAACCGGCCGGCTCCCCCGGTGATCTGCTTCCGGGCTGGTAGACGGTCGTACACCTTCGAACCGCTCGCCGACATCACGCTCCCCGAGCTGTTCCGAATCCTCAAGGCCGTGATGTTCCTGGTCTCTTCGATCAAAATGCCGCCCGTCCTGGTGCTGAACGCCTTTGCAGGGCTCCCCGAACAGGTCTTGCGGCATTTCCGGGTTGAGGAGGCCCCGCGGATCGTTCAGGCCAGCCAGCTACCGCCCCTTACGGGGCGCAACGGCGGAACGAAACACCCCCACCGCTGAGGTTCACATGCCACGGGCCGAGAAAACCACGATCACCCTAACGCCGGCCTTTTTCCAGGCAATGGCGAAGCTGGCTTGGGCCGACCTGGACCGGTCGTCCAGGGACCAACTCGCGGCGAACCTCGTTTTGCGGTTTATGGGTCACGGGTCCGAGGTGTTGGACATGGTGACCGCCGAGGAGCTGACCGGTGTTGCCCAGGAAGTGCTGCGGGAGCGTGACCTCAAGGGGGCGGTGGCTGCCGAGTTCACCGACGAGCGGTTGCGCCGGTTCGTCGGGGAGGTTGTACAGGGGCTGCTTGAGCACTCGCGGTCCCGGTGGCGCGAAATGGTCCGCAAGGAGGCCGGTGCCCAATTTGAGCGTCTGATTGCAGGTCTCGATGGCGAAATCCAGGCCGAGGTTGCCAAGTACGCCAAAATTCCCGAGGGGGCGGTCCAGCAGGTCTTACAGGACTTGGATGCCCACGTGCGCCAGCTAATGCGTCAACGCACGGAAAAGGCGGTCGACAAGGCGACCGAGGGCCTGGAAGCCCAGTTGATACGGGGCGTCTCGGAAGCGGTGTACCGCAAGGCTCTTGCGATTGCCGAATCGAAGGTGCTGCACCAGGAGGTCTCGGATCACATGCACCAAGTTGCCTGGCGCAACGGGCTCCAGGCGGTACAGCGGGCGGTCGAAAGGGAGCGCGAGGGCGAGGGGCGACCACGGCCCTGGCGTGACAGGCAGGAGGAGGGGGAGCCCCGTGACGATTAGCCGGCGAGGATTCTTCGAAACAACGGCGGCCCTGTTGGCGGGCTTCGCGGGGCTCCGCCGGCTCCTGGGGTGCCCTCAGGCGGACGCCCTACCGCCGCGGAACTTCAAGCCGTGGGACTTCGAGCCGCGGGGCTTCAAGGACTCCACGCCGACAAGGCGGGGTTCTACCTGCCCGGAACCCCTGGGAATCGACTACTGGCTCAAGCTCCCACCACGAATCCCCCCCCAGGAGCCTTAATCCGAGCGGCTACAAGCCCTTAACAACCTAACCGGGCAACCGGCGGCGGCCCCAGGCCAGGGGAGTCGGCGGGGGCTCAAAGACAGGCGGCAGTCTGGTGCCAGACCACTGGACTGCCGCTTTTTTGTTTCTTGGGCCCGCCCGGGCCTTTTTCGGGAGTGGAGCAATGCCACGCAAGATCGACGGCCGTCCGCTTTCAGCAAAGGAGCATCGCCAGTGGAAGCGGGTCAAGGCCTCGACCGGCTCCGGCGGGGCGGCCACCAACGCGGTGCGGCGATCGCGGCGGCGCCACCGCAGGGAGTAGCCCGTTGCTGGCCAAGACCACGATCCGCCGACAGGCCGAGCAGTATGGGCTGTTGGACCACTTCACCACCGAGCGCGAGCGGCTCAAGGCGGAGGGCAAGTCGGTACCGGAGGCCTGGCGGCTGGCCTACGAGCGAATCGTCAAGCCGGCCGTCGAGCACGGGCAGCGGGAGCCGGAACCGGAGGGAGGTCATTCGCTGCCGCCGCGACCCACGATCGGCGACGAGCGACTGACGATCGTCGAAGAGATGCGATGGGGCCTGGAGACGATCGGCCACTACCGGGCGACCCGCGAATGGCCCAAGAAGTGCCCCTGTAAGGGGGCCTGGTTTTGGTTCGACCTCGGGCTAGCCAAGCCCGACTACCTCGGCAACTTGGTGCTCAAGACGGCAATGCGAGGTGAGGAAGACGAGGGGGAGGACTGGCTTTGTCATGGTAAGCAGCAGCAAGACGAGCTTGAGCGATTCATCGCCGAAGTCCAAGCCGCTCTACCCGCAGGTCCCCAAGGACCTCCTGGGAAACCTGCGGTGGCGGCGTGAACTGATCCGGCGGGTGATGGACGATCCGCAGCGGGCCTCGCTGCTGCGGTGGGCCTGCGCTTCCGATCCCCTCTTCTGGATCAACTCCTTCGTCTGGACCTACAACCCTAAGTCGCAAGGCCGTAAGAAGTTACCGTTTGTCACTTGGCCGTTTCAGGACAAGGCAATCCGCGCCCTGTTGGACTCGGTCGGCAACCACGATGTGCTGATCGAAAAGTCGCGGGACATGGGGGCGAGCTGGATCTGCCTGATGGCGATCCTTTGGCAGTGGCTCTACCACCCGCTGACCAACTTCCTGCTCTCCAGCCGGAACGACGATTACGTGGACAAGTCGGACGAGCCGAAAAGCCTCTTCTGGAAACTGGACTTCGCCCTGAAGAACCTCCCGGTGTGGCTCCTGCCGGCCGGCTGGCACTGGCAGAGACACCGCAAGGTCAAACGGCTGGTGAACCCCGAAAACGGCGCCGTCATTGTCGGAGAGGCGACCACCGAAGACCTCGGCCGCGGAGGCCGCTTTACGGCGATCCTGCTCGACGAGTTTGCCGCCTGCCAGGTCGGGATGGGCATTCTGCGGAGTACCGGGGACGCCACCGATAGCCGCTGGTTCAACTCGACGCCCAAGGGGACCGGCAACGCCCACTACCGGATGGTCCAGCGGGCGCGGGAAAAACCGGAGGCGATTCGCACGCTGCGATTCCACTGGCCGGAGCACCCACAGAAAGGCGCGGGGCTGTACACGAGCGACAAGCTCGGGGCCCTGGAGATCCGCGACAAAAGCTACGCGTTTCCGCCGGATTACCCCTTCCTTCTGGACGGCAAGCTCCGCTCCCCCTGGTACGACCGCCGCTGTGCCCGGGCGGCGACCGCCGCCGAAGTGGCCCAAGAGGAAGACATCGACTACCTGGGCTCCGGCTATGGGTTCTTCGAGGCCGACAGGATCGAGGCCTTGATCCAGTTGGCCTGCACGCCACCCCGCCAGGTCGGTTTCCTCGACCTCGACGACGACACCCTCCAGCCCAAGGCCTTCCACGAGCACCCCAAGGGGCCGCTAGCCCTGTGGCTGGTCCTCGCCGCCGACGGCATCATCCCGATCGACCGCCCCTATGTGGCGGGTGTCGACGCCGCCGCCGGCAGCGGCGCCAGCAACAGCGTGATTTCGATCTGGGACGGGCGGACCGGCGAGAAAGTCGCCGCCTACGTCAATCCGCGAATCTCGCCGGAGGCCCTGGCGCGGGAGGCCGTGGGACTCTGCCACTGGTTCAACGACGCCTTCATTGTCTGGGAGGTCGGCGGCTCGGGCACCCAGTTCGGCACGGCCCTGATGGCCCTCGGCTACGGCCACTACTACTGCCGCGACAGCGAGGCGACCGAGCAGCCCAAGCGTGGCAACCGGCCCGGCTGGAGCCCGACGCCGGACAACAAGCTGCAACTACTGGGCGCCTACCGCCAGGCCTTGCACGAGGGGACCGTCTGCAACCGGGACGAGGCCGCCCTGCGGGAGTGTCTCCAGTACGTCTACACGCCGGCCAACACGGTCGAGCACCAGAAAACCGTCGACTGCGAGGACCCCAGCGGGGCCCGCAAGCAGCACGGGGACCGGGTAATCGCTGATGCCCTGGGCGTGAAGCTGCTCGGGGAGCGCGTCTACCAGCCGTCTGAACTGGTCTTCGAGGCCTCCCCCCTGTCCTACGCCGGCCGCCAGCAGCTCCGCAGGGAGCGAGCCGAACGCCGGCGTCAACCGCAATCGGAGTTCGTGTTTAACTGATGGACCCCCACGACCGCGACGACCGGGCTCGCTTGATGCGGGCCGTCGAGCACAGCCGCCGGAAACTGGAGCCCTTCCGGGTGAAGCGCACGGCCCTGCTGCGCCGCTACGCGGGCTCCGAATACTCGGACGACGGCGCACTCGAGCCGACGCCGGTCAACCAAATCGCCCAAGCCGTGGGAATCTACGTCCAGCAACTCGCCGGCGGCGAGCCCCAAGCCCTGGTTTTGACGCACAACCCCACCCTCCAGGTGGCCGCGCATGAGCAGACCCTCGCCCTGAACAAGGTAGCCAAGACGATGGGCCTGCGGCGGGTCCTTCAGCGGCTTATCAACAGTGCCCTGTTTGGCCTGGGGATCGCCCGCGTGGGGCTGGTGCCGATCGGCAGTCGCCCGACCAAGGAGCTGTTTCCTCACCTGGATGAAGACGGTGTGAGCAGGGTCGGCCAACTCGCCATCGACATCATTTCGCTCGACTCGTGGGTCCACGACATGTCGGCCGACGTCCCCGAGCAGGTCTGGTTTTGTGGCCACCAATATTGGGTCCTGCGCAGCGAGCTGGGAGACTTCCTGCCTGAGCTGCCGGCCGACGAGATCCCCGAACAAGAACGCCGCCCCCGGGACGAGGCCGGCCAGTCGCGGGCCACCACGATCAGCCGCGGCGAGACCGACTACGACGAGGCCGACTACGAACCCCGGTTCTGGCTCTGGGATCTCTGGCTGCCGCGGGAACAGGTCCAGATCACCACCCAGGTCGACGGAACCGGGGAATACGCGCACGTCCGGCCCTGGACCGGCCGCCGAAAGGGACCCTACATCTACCTCTACTACGACGAGATCCCGGACCAACTGATGCCCAAGGCGGTTTGCGCCGACCTGGCCGAGTTGCACGACAGCCAGAATAGCGCGTTTCGCAAGTTGATCGCCCAGACGAAGCGGGAGAAGGTCGTGACCGGCTACCGGCCGGGGCACGAGGACGACGCCAAGCGGATCAAGGAGGCCTCGGACGGCTCGATGGTCGCGATGCGCGACCCGCAGGCAGTCCAGGAGTTCCAATTCGGGGGGCCGACGCAAGAGGTCCTGGCAATGTTCCTGCAATCGCGGGACCTGGCCAGCATCCTGGGCGGCAATCTCGATTCACTCGGTGGGCTCGGACCGCAGGCCCAGACGGCCACCCAGGACCAGCTCCTCCACGGCTCGGCGGGGCAGAAGATCAGCAAGATGCAGATCGACACGACCTGCTGCACCGTGGAGCTGCTGGAGGCGATCCGCTTCCACCTCTGGCACGACCAGCATAGGCCGATCGACCTGGAGAAGGAGGCGCCCTTACTCCCCATGGGCCTGCCGGCCCAGTGGCCGCCGCGGACCGGCCTGGAGGGGGCCTTCGACGACTTCGAGATGCAGATCGAGCCCTTCTCGTTGGTCTACCGCAGCCCCGAGCAGCGGGTCGAGACGCTGCTGATGCTCTACGAGCGGGTCATCGTGCCGGGCGTGCAATCGGGCCTGATCCAGCAGGCGCCCAACACCGAAAAGCTCCTGGAGATCTGCGCCCGCTACCTCAATCAGCCGGAACTGCGGGAAATCCTGGACTTCACGACGGCCGACGACCTGCCGCGGCCCAGCCACGGCGCCACCCAGGCCCCGCATACCACGCGGGAGACGATCCGTCGCGGGGCGCCGGGCATGACACCCCAGGGTGCGGGGCGGGAGATGATCCAGCAACTCATGAGCGGCGGAAGGGGGCCCCAGCGATGAGCAAACGGAAGAGACGGCCGGACCTGCGGGCGAAAATCCCCTTCCCGCATTTGCTCCGCGACCCGATTTGCCGCAGCGACAGCCTTGGCGTTCATCCGAGGCAGATCCCCGAGGCTAAGGCCTACGCTGCGGAACTGGGCTGCGAGGTCGATTACGAACCGGACGGCACGGCCGTGATGAAGCGCAGCGAGCGGGGCAAGTACCTCGACCGCCTGGCCCGGGCCAAGCCAAACCAACCTCGAATAGTCGACTACAACCAAGGTTTCACGATCTGAGGCAAACAACCTAACGGAGGGCCGCGCTTCGGCGTGGCCACCGCAAGGGCAAACCGGCCAGGAGGGCCGGGACGGCCCGAAACGTCGCCCCTTTCGGGAGGGTCGCGCAGAGTGTGCGGCCCTCCCCTTCTTTCAAGGAGCGCGACGATGGCCGAAGAAGCCGATGGGGTTGCCCCCCTGCACGAGGTCGACGACGGACAGACCCCCACCGCCGAGGAGCAGGCGGCCGGCGACGCCAAAATCCTGGAGGCCTGCAAAGGCAAGTTCGAGGAAGCTGGCCTCTCCTACGAGCCGGAGCCGGGCGACGGGGGCGACGGCCGAGCAAAGCGTACACCGACTCCCGCCACGGGCGAGCGCAAGCCCCGCGGCGAAGGCGGACCGAGACAGCCGGAGGGCAAGCCCGAGGGGCTCGACCCGGCGACCTTGGCCCGCGCCGAGCTGGCCGGGATCAACCCATCCCAGGTCGAGCGCCTCCACCAGGCCGGTCTGCTGGAGGAGATCCTGGCGGCAGCCGACCGCCGCGCGATCGCGGCTTTCGAGCGGCCCCAGGGTGGTACAGCGGCGGGTGCCCCCGCGGCGGGCCAGGCGACTGCGGCCCAGCCGGCAGGCGGGCAGCCGCCAGCCCCGACCGGAGAGAACCAGCGTGGTGACCAGGCGCCGCCGCGCCAAGCCGAGATGCCTCCACCCCTGGCGGACGCCGAGGAGGAGTACCCCCCGGAGATCGTTGCCCGGGACAAGTGGCATCAGGAGCAAATCGCGGCGCTGCGGGCCGAGCTGGAGGGCATGCAAACGGTCGCCAATCGTTTCGCCCGCCAGCAGCAGACCCGCTTCGACTCGTGGCTGGACAAGCGTTTCGAGGAGTTGGACAGCGAGTTCTACGGCAAGGGCCGGATCGAGGATCTCCCGCCGGATTCCCCGGAAGTGATCCGGCGGCGGAAGGTGGCCACGGGCTACATCCAGCTCTGCGGGGCCTTCCAGCTCGACCCGGCCGACTGCGACGACTCCTACCTCCAGCGCGCCGAGACGGTCACCTTTCCCGACCAGGCAGCCAAGGCGCACGAGCGCCAGATGCAGCGGCGGCTCCGCGACTCCGAAGGTCGCTTCGTCTCCCCGCGGCGCCCCTCCTCGGGGCGTCCGCCCGCCAGAAAGACCCCACCCGTCGACGACGGGGGGGAGGACTTCCCGGCCGAAGCGCTCCAGAAGATCGAGGACATCGTCCGCCGCTAATCGCGCCCTGCGCGTTTATGAGGAGGACGCCCTATGGGTCTCCAAGCGGAACAAATCGCGGACGTGGTGGAGGTGGTCAAGGACGTGGAGCGTCCCGGGACCTACACCCTGCTGACGACCGAATTGCAGAAGTACCCGGCCATGAAACAGATCATGGCCAGCAAGAAGCGCAGCGAGCGCGGCGGGGAGCAACTCAGCTTCACCGCCATGGTCGGCTCGAACGACTCGGCCCAGACGACCGCGTTGTTCGGGGAAATCGACATCACCCAAGCGGACCTGTTCAAAAAGGGGCGCGTGCCCTGGCGGCACGTCACCAACTTCTACCTCTTCGACGAGCGGGAGCCGGAGCTGAACAGCTCCCCCCGCGACCTGGCGGACATCGTCCGCGGCCGGCGAACCGACTGCATGGTCGGCCTGGCCAAGAAGTTCGAGATCTGGTTTTGGGAAACCCCGACCGGCGCCGAGGACGCCGACGACGCCCCGCCCTACGGCGTGCGCTACTGGATCCAGCGCGACAACACCGACACGGACGGGGCCTTCCAGGGCGGTAACCCGGCCGGTTTCGCGGCGGGCTGCGCCGGCCTGTCGAGCACGACCTACCCGAACTGGGCGAACTACAGCGTCGGGTACGAGGACGTCGGCGAGGACGACTTCGTCAAGCGATTGCGCAAGGCGGGCCAGTGGTGCGACTTCGAGAACCCGGTGGTGGTTCCGGGGGACAGGACGGCCAGCTACGGGTACTACACCAACTGGACCGTCTTCGACGCCTTGTCCGAAGTGGCCAAGTCCCGCAACGACAACCTCGGCTGGGACCTGGCCCTACAGGCCCCGATCAACAAGGGGGTGGCGATCCAGTACGTCCCCTACCTCAACGGAGACTCGGAAAACCCGTTCTACGGGATCGACTGGGCCGTCTTCCGGCCGACCTTCCAGCGGGGCGAGTGGATGAACGAGACGACGGTCCCCCACCCCGGCAAACAGCACCGGACGGTGGCCACGTTTGTGGACTGCTCGCTGAACTACGAGTGCCGCGATCGTCGCCGCCTGTTTGTTCTCTACGAGGTCTGAGCCGACAGGGCGCCCATTCGCCGTTGTTCGTAAACACACTCCTCACCAGGAGGATCACGATCATGACTCTTGCTGCACGACTCCGCGGCCAACTCGGCTCGGAGCAAACCAACCGAGGCCCCAGCCGCGGAATCTGGGGCCGAGCACCGGTGCTGTCCGTCCTCGAAGGGACGATCGACGGCTATTACTGGTTCGACGACTTCCTCGATTACGTCTCCACCGCGACGACCGTCCGCAACCGCAGCGGCGTCCCGGTGTTCGAGGGGGATTGCACGGTGACCGGCGGCGCGCTGACCGGCGGCGTGCTCCAGTTGTTCGGGACCACCGACAACGAGGAGGCGGCCCTCCAGGTGGGCGGCGGCGCCTCGGCGCCGTTTGTCATCCCGGCCGACTCGGCGGACGGGCACACCCTCTGGTTCGAGTGCCGGGTGAAGAAGTCGATCATCACCGCCGATAAGGCGGGGTTCTACGTCGGCTTCGCGAGCCAAGGGGCCGGCGTGGCCGACTTCATCGCCGACGCCGGAAACGATTTCGCCGACGTGGACCTCCTCGGGTTCTGGAACCTGGAGGGGGAGGCGAACATCGACGCGATCTGCCAGAAGACGTCCGCCGCCTTCGACACCGTGATCGACGAGATGGAGGTGTTGGAGGCGGACACCTGGACCAAGCTGGGGCTGATCTACGACCCCAAGGCCGACGACGAAAAGAAGATCACCTTCTTCGTCAACGGCATCCCCCAGACGACCTACGTCGGGGAGGACTCCGGGGACGCGACGGTCTACCTGGGCGACACGAGCAACTTCCCCGGCGGGGAGGAGATGTCGCTGCTGATCGCGATGAAGATGGCCGCGGCCGACGACGTGACCGTCTCGCTGGACTGGTGGAGGTGCCTCCAGTTGGCCTGACCTGGAATTGCCCCCCCCGCCCGCCTTCACCGGCGGGCGGGGGGCGTCCTGTACAGGAGCACCCCCGATGCCCGACACCCCCGCGCTGCTGACCTTTACGGAGTACCTCGTCGAGTCGGCCGATCAGGCCGGCTGGGGCCGGGACAGCGACAAGTGGGACGACGACGAGACGGCCCGGCTGGGCCGGGCGATCAACCTCGCCTATCAGCAGCTCCTCTTCCCGCCGATCCTCCCCGGGGAGACGACCGCCCACCGCTGGACCTTCCTCCAACCGGTGACCACGCTGGAGACCGTCAACGGCACCTGGGAGTACGACCTGCCCGCGATCTTCGGGACGCTGATCGGTGACCTGACCTACGCCACCGACGACGGCGTGCCCCACGCGATCAAGCTCACCAACGAGGAGCGGATCCGCAAGCTGCGCAGCGACAACGACGCGGACGGCCGGCCGAACTACGGGGCCGTGCGCCCGGCGGACACGACGATGGCCGCGCAGCAGACGATGGAGCTGCTGCTCTACCCGACCCCCAATGACGCCTACACCCTGAGCTACGCCTTCGACGTCCTGGTGGTCGACCTCTCCGACGCGAACCCCTACCCGCTGGGCGGCCAGCCGCACAACCTGACGCTCTTGCAGAGCTGCCGCGACCTGGTCGACGTGCTGATCAACGACGGGGTCAGCAACGGGCGCGAACACGCCCGGTTTCTCGAGCGCCTGGCCGCCTCGGTGGAGTACGACCGCCGCAACGCCCCGGCCGCGCTGGGCTACAACGGCGACGGCGAGCGGCGGATCGTGGTCCGCCACGGCACCGACTTTAGCTGCTCGATCGCCACACCCCTTCCGCTCTAGGAGCAAACCAATGAAAGGTGTCCCCTTTGAAGTGCGAGAGGCGCTGGTCAAGTGGGCCACCCACGCGCCCGCAGCCAACACCGACGCCGTCTGCACGCTGGCGGCCGAGGCGGGCACCCGGCACGCCTTGAAAAAGGTCTGGTTCAGCTACGACGCCGACCCGGCCGGCTCGATCACGATCGTGGCCACGGTCAAGGGGGTCGAAACGACCTTCAAATTGGACGTGACGGTCAAGGGGGTCGACCGAATCGACTTCTCTGAACTGGCGATGGTGGGCGACGCGAACACGGCGATCACCATCACGCTGGCTGCCGGCGGCCAGGGGGTCACCGGCAAGCTGGTGGCGATGTACCGATAACGACGACCGCGGCGGCCGGGCCGGACAGCGGCGGCCGGGCCGCGCGTGACCAACTCTCCCGCTGTCAAGGAGGAGCTGACAATGGCTTCCCCCCACACGCTGCAGCGCTACTGGCGCGAGGCCCCCTGGCGGATCAACGACCTGGGCGACGGGGTCAAGGTGCCCCACAGCAAGGTCGGCCTGTACGAGATGACGGTCGCCGCGGCGACCGCCGAAACGGCGACCCTGCCGCGTCCCAGCCGCCGGGGCCTGCTGCTGCTGCTGGTCGCCACCAGCGTCGGTGGCGGCGGCCAGCGGACGATCACGGTCACCGGCGGCTACAACGTCGCCGGCAACACCTCCCTGGTGTTCGCCACCCAGGGCGGCTGGGCGATGCTCTGGTCGGTGGAGATCAACGGCTCCTTCCAGTGGGTGCTGATCCAGCACGAGGGCGTCACGGGCCCGACCATCGACGTGGGCGCGATCGACGTGGACACGGTTACCGTGGACACGGCGGTCAACCTGGCCGACGACGTCTACGCCCTGTTCGGCACCGGCTCGGACGTCAAGCTCCAGTGGAACGGCACGTACCTGGAAGCCGGCCCGGCGAGTGGATTCTGGGCCGGGGCCCCCAGCCCCGCGGACCCGCAGTACCACGTCCACGCCCACGAGTTCTTCGACGACTTCCAGGTCGCCCCCCTGGACGCCAACCTGAAATGGCACGAAGAGGACGACGGCGGCACGGGCACCAACGCCATCACGGATGCAGCGAACGGCGTCGGCACGGTCGTTACGGCGGCCGCCGACAACGACTACCACGCCATTTCATCGCTGGCGGAAATCTTCAAGTTCGCCACCGGCAAGAAGCTCTGGTTCGAGGCCCGCTTCAAGCTGGCCGAGGCGGCTACCAACGAGTCGGCCTGGTGGTTCGGTCTGACCGACACCCTGACGACGGGCGGTCTCCAGGCCGACGCCGCCGGCCCGCTGGCCAGCTACGACGGGTTTCTGATCTGGAAAGACGAGGGAACGCTCAAGGTCGACAGCGAGCTTTCCGAGGCCGGCGACCAGGACACCGACGCCGAGGAGGCCGATTTCGTCTCCAACAAGTGGTCCCGCGTGGGGTTCTACTTCGATGGCGTGGACACGATCACCCCCTACTACGACATGAACGAGGCGGGGGCGTGGACAGCCGGCACGGACAAGAAGTTCGCCGGCAACCTCGCGCTGGCCGACATGGACGAGATGCACGTGGTCGCCGGTGTCAAGGCGGGGCCCTCGGGCAACGCCGAGACGCTCCAGATCGACTACATCCAGGTGGTGCAGTTGCGATGACCGAGCCCCTGTTGACGATTCTGCTGTTTGTCGACGTGGAGAAGGACCCGGAGCTGACCGAGTTCTTCTTCACGGGGCTCCGGCTCTGGAATCGCCGGGCCATGCAGCGGACGCAGGTGATCGTGATTACCCAGAAGGGCCGCGACCCGCACACCCACCGGGTCGCGGCCCGCCAACCCTTCCCCGTCTCCGTGGTCCACGCCCTGCACGAGGAGGTCGGGGGCTACCCGCTCTGGGA
>Ga0180432_10000824_pt1 | contig 50251 bp, 42 predicted proteins | sample SS_ome_10_FD_132414 | JGI IMG/M metagenome (GOLD analysis project Ga0180432, IMG submission 132414) | Hypersaline lake sediment archaeal communities from the Salton Sea, California, USA - SS_1_MS_2 metaG | ecosystem: Environmental > Aquatic > Non-marine Saline and Alkaline > Hypersaline >...
GCCTTCTGCTCGTAGGTTTCCTGTACCTTCGGCCGGAGAAAGATGAGCTGAAACGCAAAAACGAGCGCGAAAATGACGACGATTGCAATGATCGTGTTTTTATCCATCAGTAAATTCCCGTTTTATATGAGATACGCATGATGCAGCGCTCTTACCCTGCGGTCGGCCGTAACGGTGAGCAGCCGGGCACCCCGTTGAAAAGAGGGCCTCATTCGACTGGATCAAATCCGCCCGCATGGAAAGGCGTACAGCGCAACACTCTCCTGAGGGCCATAAAGCCGCCCTTGAGGAGCCCGTGTTTTTTCAATGCCCCAATTGCATATTCGGAACATGTCGGAGTATAACGGCACGAGGGAGGAAAAAGAGGGGATATCGCTTTTTGATAAAAACGAATGAGGCTGATAAAGAAACAAACGATACGCTTCTTGTATAAATCAGATGAAGGGTGTCTTAACCCCTGCACGATGAGCAGTATCGGTACATGAGGTTTTTCAGCATGGTATAACTGCTGCGGAATCGGTTCGTGCGCTCATTTACGATAACGAGAATATCTAATCCTGGGTACAGTCTCCTTTTTTCCCTGCGGAACAATTCCCTGCACAGTCTCTTTTCATAATTCCGGATAACGGCGTTACCGACTTTTTTCCTGATCGACACGGCACATCTCGAATACTCGAGCTTATTTCGCACTGTGATGAGCGTATACTGTTTTGAAAAATGCCTCGAACCTTCCTTAAAAAGCCTGATGAAATCCTCTCGCCTCCGTACCTTCTCCTTTCTCCGAAATGTTTCCTCTTTATTATTAATACTGGTCACTTAACATGCTGTTGTTATGGTCTTCACGGATAAACATGACTAGGCCTCGTCAGCCACCGTCAGTTTTTTCCTGCCTTTTCTTCGACGGCGCTGCAGTACGGCCCTTCCGCCTCTCGTGCTCATTCTTTTTTTAAAACCGAATTTTCGGTTCCTCTTGACAGTGCTCGGCTGATAAGTTCTCTTCATCAATCTATTCCCGTGTACTATAACTTAAACATTAGAAATATATATAAGAATTCATGCAACAGTTGTCAAGCAAAAAGAGAGGCCCTCAGGCGGGTGTTCTTCCACTTTGGGCCCCTCGCCCTTCGGGCTCCGAGCTGCTCCGGTCATAAAAATATTTCAAGCCCGGTCTCTTTTTTCATTGATAAAATATTCGATATTGAGTAAAATGTGTGAACGAACATACAAAAACAATTCTGTGAACAACCTGTGTATAACTTTCCGGGGGGGATTGCAAAACGGCGTAAACCATTGATTTTACGATATTTATGGCTCCTCCCAGAGCGGTTTTATTTAAATCGCGGAACATAAATCTTCTAAGTCTTTATATTTATTGTTTTACAGCACGTGCAGGGTTTTGTTGCAGAATTTTATACCCTTTTCATGAAAAAAATCGATCTTTGCACATACACTCCTTATCCCTCGTATTGTTTTGTTGTGGAAAAGCTGTGAATAACTGTTGATATTTTCCTTTATTGAGTATACGCCATGTCCGATTCGCAAACACCGCTCTCTCCCAGGAAACTGTGGAAAGAAACGCTCAACCTCGTCTCCCTCGAACTGACATACCAGGAATACACGACCTGGATCAACCAGATAAACTACCTCAAGGGTGACGGAGGGAACATCTTCCTCTCGGTTCCTTCGAAGCTCGCAAAAGATATAATATCAGAACGTTACAAGCGTCTTATTGAAGGCAAGTTGGGTGAATTAACCGATGCCCCCTTTACCATAAGCCTGGAGGTCGACTCCTCCAATTTGAAGAAGAGCAGTCCCGCGGAGCGAAAGCAGAAGGAAAAACCGCGGGATCCGAGGCATTCGCTCTTCAACCCGAAGTACATTTTTGAAAAGTTCGTGGTTGGCAGCAGCAACGATCTGGCGGCCGCGGCCGCGAAAAAAATCGCTGAAAACCCCGGCAGATACTGGAATCCCTTCTTCGTCTACGGCGGTGTCGGGCTCGGAAAAACACATCTCCTCCATGCAATCGGCCATACCATTATCGAGAAGCTCCCGGAGATGAAGATTCTCTACATCACGGGCGAAAGCTTCATGAACGACTACATAACCTCCATACAGAAAGGAACGATGAACAGTTTCAGGATGAAGTATCGTAAATCCGACCTTCTTCTCATCGACGACGTCCACTCCATTCAGGGCAAGGAGGGAACCATGGAGGAGCTCTTCCACACATTCAATACCCTCTACGCAGCGAAGAAACAGATGGTTTTCACGAGCGATCGACCGCCCAAAGAGCTGCGCAAGCTGGAAGACAGGCTCCGCTCCAGATTCGAGTGGGGCCTTACCGCTGATATTCTTCCCCCCAACTTTGAGATGCGGGAATCGATCCTGAGACAGAAGATACAGGAAGAGAAATACAAAGTGCCCGAGACTGTCGTACGGTTTATAGCCGAGAGCTTCTCGTGGAACATCAGGGAGCTCGAATCGGCGCTCTACAAACTCTTCGCCTACCAGGATCTCGTGAACGAGGAGATTACGATCGACCTGGCCCGCCGCGCACTGAAAGACATGATACGTGTTAAAAACGCGGAAGATATTACCATCGACCTCATTCAAAAAATAGTCGCAAATGTGTACAACATCAGCTTCTCGGATATGAAGAGCAAGAAGAGGGCAAAGAACATAGCGCTCCCTCGGCAGATAGCAATGTATATCGCTAGAAAGCTGACCGAGTACTCCACCACCGAGATAGGAAACGAATTCGGGGGTAAGGATCACTCAACGGTCATACATGCCATTACAAAGATCAAGGGGAAATACGAGGCGGAAGAGGCGTTCAAGCAGAGAGTCGACCGGATCATGACCGAGATAAACGAGACCCACTGAACCGGCAGAAGCTGTGCGGTTGGTGTTCCCGCCCTGTGGAAAAAGAGGCTTTATGTGTGTATAAACTGTGTACCGGAAAGCGGTTCCCGGGCTCCGGGCGCGGGGGCTGTGGAAAGCCTTCATACCGTCAACAGGTTTCCCATCCGGGTAATTCGATCAATGCATGTACTTGAGGGGGGTCTCAACAGTTTCAACGAGACTACTACTACTACTATTTAAATTAATTATTTATAATAGAAGAGAGGCACAGACAAATGAACCTCATTATAGAAAAAAGAAAAATGGTGAAATACCTCTCCTATGCCGAAACAATTGCGAACTCGAAATCAACCATACCCGTTCTTTCAAACATCCTCATGGAAATAGCAGACGGCGCGGTTTCATTCCTTTCTTCCAACCTGGAGTCGGGTATTAAGATTACGGAGTCCGTGCAGAACGCCGGAGAAGGGGCTTTGGCAGTAAACGGGAGGAAGCTCCTCAGTATCATACGGGAGCTTCCTGATGATAACGTGAGCATGAACACGGATGAGAACAACAGGCTTACGATCAAGAGCCTCAGCAATGAAATAAACGCCCAGTTTACCATTGCAGGAGTGGCAAGGAGTGAATTCCCGGAGGTGAGGACCGAACCGGACGACGAATACGTTGAGTTTAATGCGGATGTTTTTAAAAACATGGTGAGAAAGGTCATATACGCCATATCGAGCGATGAAAACAAATACTCCCTTACGGGGGTTTTTATCGAGAAGTCTGAAGACACATTAAACATGGTGGCAACTGACGGAAAGAGGCTCGCGCTCGTGACGGGAAGTGCCGGAGATCTCGGCGTTTCCATGGAAAGCGTCAATCTACCACCGGACGGGGTTATCGTTCCAAAGATCGTTTTCACTGAAATACTCAAATACAATTTCGAGAAGGACGTCATAGCGATCGGATTCAGTAAAAACCAGATATTCTTCAAGTACGACAACATTCGCCTTACATCAAATCTTATTGAAGGCAAATACCCGGAGTATAAAAAGATCATTCCGGCCGAGCGGGACCACTTCTTCATAGCGGACAAGGAACACCTCCTCAATGCCATAAAGAGGGTTTCGGTTCTGGTTGACGGGAGCTACAACCAGATAAAGCTTCATGCGTCCCCCGGCAACCTCGTTCTTTCATCCCAGAACCCCGCGCTTGGAGGAGCGGTTGAGGAGATTGCCATCAAATACGAAGGAGATGAGATAGATATAGCGCTGAATTATATATACCTGCTCGACTGCCTCAAGGAGATAGGTTCGAACGAAGTAAAGGTGGATTTCGAGAATTCCGAGCGGGTCGTTACGGCACGGGGAATGATCGAGGAGGGTTATATCAACCTCATCATGCCGATGAAGCTCAACGTGTAGAGAGATAAGGAACATGCGAAAGAGAAGAAGGGTGGTGGTTCTTGTTCATAGAATCGCTCGATCTCGATAATTACAGGAATTACGAGCACGCTCGCGTTTGCTTCTCGGAGGGCACGAATCTCATCCTCGGAAAAAACGGGCGGGGAAAAACAAACCTCATTGAGGCCATATTTCTTCTTGCAACATCGAAATCTTTCAGAAAGACCACTGACCGGAAGCTCATAAGGCGCGGTTCAAGCGGGTACCGTGTCGGCGGTTTTTTCAATACAGAGCACGGTGATGTGGACATCGCGATCACCTGGGGTGACGGCAAAAAGAGAGTCGCCGTCAATGGTGAGACCGAGAGGAGAATTTCCGATCTCATAGGAATGGTATACTGCGTTCTTCTCTCCTTTGAAGACGTTACGCTCGTCACCGGCCCGCCGGCACTGCGAAGGGGTTTCCTCGACCTCGTGCTGTCGACAGCGGATCCCGTCTACTTCAGAAACCTGAAGACATACTTCCGTGTTCTCCGACAGAAAAACAGTGCGCTCGGCGAGCATAAGCCGGATGATACCATGCTGTCGGTGTGGAACGAAAAGCTCGCATGGACGGGATTTTCGGTCATGGAGAGGCGGCTCTCTCTCATACATTTCATAAACGGATACATGGAGGACTACTCTTCTCAGCTTGCGCAGTTCGAGAGCCTCCCCCGTCTTTCATATAAACCCAGCGTACCGTTGAAAGAAAAAGAGGCCGCCTCGCTTTTACGGGAGATGGAGAGAATTAAGGGTGCCGAAAAGCGGATGGGAACGAGCCTCGTCGGTCCTCATCGGGATGACATGGGTTTTCTGCTTGAAGAGGGGGAAGTGAGGCATTCGGGGTCTCTCGGTGAGGCGCGGCTTCTCTCGATCGTAATGAAGACGGCACAGGCGCGCTACTACAGTCTGAAGGGGATGGACCCGATCGTGCTCATAGACGACATTCTTCTGGAGCTTGATCATGAGAACCGGGAGCAGGTACTGGCGCTTTTATCAAATAAGTACCAGACCGTCATAACCACGACTGAACGCGAACGGCTTCCCGAAATTCTTTCACCCGATCGGGTGTTTACTATTAGTGAGAGGGGAAAGATAGCATGAACCCGAATGAAACCGCTGTCGGGGACATAATCAGGAGCTATCTCAGAAAGAACCGAAAACTGCAGTACGGTATACGTACATGCGAAGCCCTTGCGCTCTGGGAAAAAACGGTGGACGAGTATACCGGTCTCCATACACAGCCGCTCCATATCAAGGACCGGATCATGTATGTCAAGACGGATTCGGCACCGCTTGCCAACGAGCTTGCGCTGCGGGAGAGGGAGCTCGTTCAGTCCATAAACAAAGAGCTCGACATGTGCATCATCGACAGAATGGTATTCAAATCCGGGAGGATACAGAGAAAGGAACCCGAGAAAAAAATACGGGTTCCCAGGCGGAAAATCACCGTGGGGGAAGCGAAAAAGATAGACGAAGCGGTCGAGTGTCTCCGGGAGGACGATCTCAGGGATGCTTTCAGAAGATTCCTGGTATGCTTGGCCCGGCGGAGGGGAAAAGGAAACGGGAAATGAGGGCGGATTGATTTTTCTTTGAGGAAATCCAGGTCATTAGTATATTAAATTATTGATAAATAAAGATTTAAACTGGGCAGGGGAATAATATGAAAGAGTATACGGCTGAGAGTATCCAGGTCCTCGACGGGATCGAGCACGTACGCAAGAGGCCGAGCATGTACATAGGCTCGACCGGCGTCGACGGCCTGCACCACCTCGTGTACGAGGTGATTGACAATTCCATTGACGAGGCCCTCGCCGGACACTGCAGCAATATATCGGTACTGCTCAAGAGTGATGACTGCGTAGAGATAACGGACGACGGGAGGGGAATTCCCGTTGATATTCATCCGGAAGAGAAAGTGTCGGCCCTCGAAATCGTCATGACGAAGCTCAATGCGGGGGGGAAGTTCGATAATAAGAGCTACAAGATATCCGGAGGGCTTCACGGCGTCGGAGTCTCGGTCGTCAATGCGCTCTCTGAATGGCTCGAAGTGCGTGTGTGCAGGGACGGAACGGCCTATACGCAGAGCTACAGGCGCGGCGTTCCTGAGGGTCCGGTGGTCAAGGGGGTAAAATGCGCCAATGCGGGGACAAAGACCGTTTTCAAACCGGACAGGAGGATATTCCAGAATACCACTTTGAATTTCGACACGCTCTCCAAGCGACTCCGTGAACTCGCCTTTCTGAACAAGGGAGTTAAGATATCAATAAAGGACGTCCGCAGGAAGGAAGTCAAGGAACATAAATTCGTCTTTGACGGGGGCATCATCTCTTTTGTCGAGTATATCAACCGGGCAAAGACCCCGCTCCATAAGCCGCCCATCTATTTCGAGGAAAAGCGTGAGGATATGGAGGTCGAGATCGCCATTCAGTACAATGAGGGGTACAACGAAAATATATTCGCCTTTGTGAACAATATAAATACGGTGGAGGGCGGGACACATCTCATAGGATTCAAATCCGGGCTGACGAGGACGTTCAACGATCTCATCAAACGGAACAAGGCGATCAAGAACAAGGTGTCGCTCGTGGGGGATGATGTGCGCGAGGGCCTCACCGCCGTTATCAGCGTTAAGCTCACCAATCCTCAGTTCGAGGGCCAGACCAAGGCAAAGCTCGGAAACAGCGAGGTCAAGGGTATTGTCGAGTCGATGATTTACGAGCATGTATACGATTATTTCGAGCGCAATCCGCACGTGGCGAAGAAAATAGCGGAAAAATGCATGCAGTCGGCAAAGGCGCGTGAAGCTGCGCGAAAGGCCCGGGAACTGACGAGAAGGAAGAATGCGCTGGAGAACGATTCGCTCCCGGGCAAGCTCGCGGACTGTTCTCTTAAAGACCCTGAAAAGTGCGAGATCTATATTGTTGAGGGAGACAGTGCCGGAGGGAGCGCCAAACAGGGACGTGACAGGGCCTTCCAGGCGATACTTCCGCTCTGGGGAAAAATGCTCAACGTCGAGAAGACGAGGCTCGATAAGGTTCTGAGCAATGAAAAGCTCCAGCCCATCATCACCTCGCTCGGTACCGGAATCGGGGACGGTTTCGAAATAGAACGTCTCAGGTACGGAAAGGTGATCATCATGGCGGACGCGGATGTGGACGGATCACACATCAGAACGCTCCTGCTCACCTTCTTTTTCAGATATATGCGGGAGCTCATAGAAAAGGGGCACGTTTACATTGCCTGTTCGCCGCTCTACAGGGTCACGAGGAAGAATTCCGTCAGGTACGCGTATAACGACGATGAAAAGAACCATATTCTCGAGGAAATTGGAAATTCGGGGGTCACGGTTCAGAGGTTCAAGGGGCTCGGTGAAATGAATCCCGATCAGCTTTGGGAAACGACGATGAATCCCGAGAAGAGGACGCTCGTGCAGATTACGTCCGAGGATGCCGTAGAGGCTGAAGAGATATTCTCCACACTTATGGGCGATGCCGTGGTTCCGCGGAGACAGTTCATAGAGGAAAACGCGCAGTATGTGAAGAACATCGACGTGTAGCGGGACGGGTCGAAGAGGACTTTTCACCGGTTAATACCGGGAAATACAGTTCAGGCAAGCGAGCGCCAGCGAGCATATCAATTCAACCGGCCGGGGAGGGGAACGGTTATGACTTTCAAACTTCCCTTAATCCGACGGCCCCCCTGTTCCCGGAGCAGGATTATACGAATCATGTGAGAGGTATACACAGTGGATATTGATGAAAAAATAGTCGAGACCTTCATCGAGGATGAGATGAAGACCTCCTACCTCACCTATGCGATGAGCGTCATCGTGAGCAGGGCCCTGCCGGACGTGCGTGACGGACTCAAGCCCGTGCACAGAAGGATCCTCTACGATATGCACGAGCTCGACCTCACCCCCGGAGGAGCCTACAAGAAGAGCGCACGCGTGGTGGGGGATGTTCTCGGCAAGTACCATCCCCACGGCGACCAGTCAGTGTACAACGCACTCGTTCGTATGGCGCAGGATTTTTCCATGCGGAAAATTCTCATAGACGGACAGGGAAACTTCGGCTCCATTGACGGTGACAATCCCGCGGCAATGCGCTACACGGAGGTCAAGCTTCATCCCATGGCCATGGCGATACTGGCCGATATCGAAAAGAACACCATCGATTTTACGCCCAATTTCGACGAATCTTTGAAGGAACCCGGGGTTCTCCCCTGTGCATTCCCGAACCTGCTCGTAAACGGCTCGAGCGGCATCGCGGTCGGTATGGCGACGAACATACCTCCACACAATCTGACAGAGGCAATCGGCGCGGTGGTGGCTTATATAGAAAATCCCGGTATTTCCATTGAGAACATTATGAAGATTATACCGGGTCCCGATTTCCCCACGGGCGGCGTTATCATCGGCAAAGAGGGCATAGAGAAGGCCTACAATAACGGATCCGGGCAGATAAAGGTAAGGGCCAAGGTGAGCATTGAGAGCATCAAGGGGGGGAAGGAGGCGCTGGTCGTCAACGAGATCCCCTACCAGGTGAACAAGACGAGGCTCATACAGGACATCGCCTCCCATATAAAGGGAAAGAAAGTCGACGGCATCACCGACCTGCGGGACGAGTCGGACAGGGACGGAACGAGGATCGTGATCGAGCTGAAAAGGGGAATTAACGCCCATGTGGTAATGAACCAGCTTTTCAAGATCACGGCACTCGAGTCGACCTTCGGCATCAATCTCCTCGCGCTCGACGGGATGTCGCCCCGGGTCATGAACATCAAGGAGATCATAGGAAGGTACGTCGACCACCGCGAGGAGGTCGTCAGGAGAAGAACGAAGTTCGAGCTGGACAAGGCCGAGAAGAGGGCGCACATACTGGAGGGCTTCCTCAAGGCGCTCGATCGTATTGATGAAATTATCCAGATAATAAGGTCGTCGAGCACTCCCCGGGAGGCTGGGAGCCGCATGATGGAAACATTCGGATTTTCCAAGGCCCAGGCCGATGCGATACTCGATATGAGACTCGCTCGATTGACCGGGCTCGAACGGGAGAAGCTCCAGAAGGAGTACGCGGAGCTGAAGGAGCTCATAACGAGTCTCCGTGAGCTCCTCAAATCCAAGAAGAACATTATGGCCCTGATCGTAAAAGAGCTGAAGGACATTGTCAGGAAGTTCGGAGACAAGCGGCGGACCGAGATCATCGAAGAGGTGGAGGAGCTCGATATCAAGGACCTCATAATCGAGGAGGACGTTGTCGTCACTATCTCTCATAACGGATTCATCAAACGTACGCCCATAACGGCCTTCAGGCATCAGGGCAGGGGAGGGAAGGGAGTCACGACCGCCTCGCTGAAGGAGAGCGATTTTATCGAACACATGTTCGTGGCATCGACGCATGACCGCATGCTGTTCTTCAGCACAAAGGGAACCGCGTACAGCCTGGAAGTTCACGAAATCATGAACGCCGGCAAGAACGCGAAGGGGCAGTCCATCAAGCTCCTCCTCCAGCTTGAGGAAAACGAGTTCATAGCCGCGTACGCATCCCTGAGTGGAAAGAAGGAAGAACTTTTCATACTTTTCATAACGGAGAAGGGATTCGTGAAAAAGGTCCGGCTGGATGAATTCGGAAAGATAAGAAAAACGGGCATACGCGCCATAAACCTCGACGATGACGACACACTCATCGACGCTATCGTGACGAACGGGGCGAATGAACTGTTCATAGCGACCGAACTGGGCAACGCCTTGCGGCTCAGGGAAACAACCGTGCGGCCCATGGGGAGAAACGCGCGCGGAGTAACGGGCATAAGGATGCGTGAGAGCGACAACGTTTGTGCGGTCAGGAAGATCATCAAGAATGAAGAGCTCCTACTGGTTACGGAAAAGGGATACGGCAAGCGGGTGGCTGCCAGAAACTTTACGGTCCACGGAAGGGGCACAAAGGGGCAGATTTACTTCAAGCTGTCGGATAAGACGGGAAGGGCGGTCGGTGTTCTCTCGGTTGCAAAGGGAGACGCATTCGTCGTTATTACGAGCAGGGGTATGATTATCAAGATGAAGGTTCGCTCCGTTTCGGTTATGAAGAGAAACGCGGGCGGAGTCCGGGTGGTCGATTTAAAAGAGACGGATACCGTTGCCGCGATCGCAAGGATCCTACAGGACTGAAGACGGGTTTTTAATGAAATTGTCGGCGAATCGTATTAAAATGTATTTACATTGACCGATAGTTTGTTCGAGTCTATCTTTTTTCCGTCTCGGATGATGATAATGGAGAGATGGCTGAGCGGTCGAAAGCGGCGGTCTTGAAAACCGTTGTCCCGCAGGGGACCGGGGGTTCGAATCCCTCTCTCTCCGATAAAAACAAAAATAACGATAATAAACCTTTTAACAACTGCAACACGGCTTTTATCACGGTAGAGAAGGGCCGTGAAGAACGGCTTTAATACGCCGTTTATTTAAAGAGGAGAGGTGCGAGAGCGGCCGAATCGGGCTCCCTGCTAAGGAGTTGTGCTCATACGGGCACCGTGGGTTCGAATCCCACCCTCTCCGGATCATCATAACGTGCCCATAGCTCAGTGGATAGAGCATTGGATTGCGGATCCAAGGGTCGGAGGTTCAAATCCTCTTGGGCACGCATTTGCGTCACGGGTTTTCCGGAAAAGAGGCGAATGGAGAAACAGCATAAGCAGGCAGGGGAGAGGTGCGAGAGCGGTTGAATCGGGCGGTCTCGAAAACCGTTGTGCCCTGTGGGTACCGTGGGTTCGAATCCCACCCTCTCCGAAAGCTCTTCTTTCCTTATGAGTGTGTAATACTTCATACTGCATCAGTAAGGGAACAAGACACGGCCGGACGGTAACGTCCGCCTACCCCTTTCCGGCGGAGAACCCGGTACTTCGGTTCTTCGCCGGTACTGCAGGTTTTCCCGAGGATATGGCGAAAGTCATCATCATTGCGAATCAAAAGGGCGGCGTGGGAAAGACGACGACGATCGTCAATCTTGCGTCTTTCATTGCGGATGCCGGAAAGAAGACCCTCGTCATCGACCTCGACTCCCAGGGAAACAGCTGCTCGGGATTGGGCGTGGAACCGGACGAGAGACGACCGAGCCTCTACGAAGCCCTTTTGGGGATAGCCGGAGCAGAGGATATCATACTCCCTGTTGAAGAGAATCTCTGGGTTATACCGTCGGGAATAAGCCTCTCAGGGGCGCAGGTAGAGATGGTGGAACTGAATGAAAGAGAGCTTAGACTCAGGGGGCTCGTTCATTCCATAAGAGACCGGTTCGATTATATCTTTATCGATTCACCTCCTTCCCTCGGGCTGCTTACCATAAACGGTCTTGCAGCCGCGGATTCCGTGATCATTCCAATACAGTGCGAGTACTACGCGCTTGAAGGTCTGAGCCAGCTCCTCAGAACGATAGAGCTCGTGAAAAACCGTTTGAACCGCGACCTCCTCATAGAGGGCGTTCTCCTCACGATGTTCGATTCGAGGACGAACCTTTCGAAGCAGGTCGTACAGGAGGTGATTGCATATTTCAAGGGAAAGGTGTATAAAACGATTATTCCGAGAAACATTCGGCTCGCGGAGGCGCCGAGCTTCGGAAAACCCATAAACAGGTACGACCCGAGGAGCATAGGGGCCCTGAGCTATCTGAAACTATCGAAGGAACTACTTTATGACGGCAAAAAAGGCGCTCGGCAGGGGACTTGATGCGCTCATATCAGGTGATGTGGGTGGCGGAGAAGTCCCCGGCGGTGTAAGGACCATTCCGCTTGCGCGGATTAAACCGGGAAGCCATCAACCGCGCAGGCACTTTGACGAGAACAAGATTGAGGAGCTCGCGGAATCGATAAGGGAAAACGGTCTGATACAGCCCATCGTTGTTCGGGAAAGGGAGGGGGACTATCAGATAATTGTAGGGGAAAGAAGATACCGGGCCGCGCTGAGAGCGGGGATAAAGGAAGTCCCCGCTCTTATCGGAGAGTATTCCGATGACCAGAGCCTGCAGATCGCCCTCATCGAGAATATTCAGAGAGAGGACCTGAATCCCATAGAGGAGTCCCGGGCGTACAAGCTGATCCTAGAGGGAGAAAAGATAACACAGGAGGAACTTTCTCGTAGGGTCGGTAAATCGAGGAGCTATATCGCGAACATGGTTCGGCTGTTAGACCTTCCGGAGCATATCCAGGAGCATGTTTCACGTGGAACAATCTCCGTGGGACAGGCGAAGGCCGTGGTCTCTCTTTCAAAGAAGAAGAGAGAGGAGCTCGTTCAGAGGATCATCCGTGAAGGACTTACGGTACGTGAGGTTGAAAAAATCACGAAAACGCGTGTTCCACGTGGAACAAAGGGAACCGGAAAAAGTACTCGTGATCCCGCCATCGATGAAATCGAGGATAAACTGAGGACGAAGTTCGGAACAAAGGTCGCCGTTCATTATAGAGGCGGCAGGGGATCGATTAAAATCGAGTTCTATTCCGATGAGGAGCTCGAGCGTCTGCTCGAAGGACTTATCTCCTGAGTTTGTCTTATCCTTGCCTTCTAAAATCATAATCCGTTTCCGTACCATGCTTCGACCGTTCCTGCAGTGAAAAAAGCGAGCGCTTGTAGGGCATATTTATTGGGAGCATACGGTGGTCCAGCCTTCAGGAAATGATACCCTCTTTCAAACGGCCTATCTTCGGGAGCAGATCATTCCCTATATCGGTAATAAACGAAGGCTCCTCCCGCTCATTCACCGGGCGCTCGTGAGCAGCTGCGGTTCCGGGGGGGGTGGAAAGAGGTTTCTCGACCTGTTTGCCGGCAGCGGTATTGTATCCCGCCTTGCCAAGTGCCTCTCCTTCGAGGTATATGCAAACGACTGGGAGTATTACTCCTATGTGCTGTGCAGCGGATTCGTGGCGGTAAACGCGCGTGATGTGAGCCGTATGTACGGGGAATGGGGCGGAATAGGCCCCCTGATCAATCACCTGAACAATCTTCCCAGGCCCGATGAAGAGGATCTGTACATAGCACGGTATTTCAGCCCCTCGGACGATTCGAGCCCCGATTACAGGCGGGAGCGGCTCTTCTATACGAGAAATAACGGGCTGACCATAGATAAAATACGAAACGAAATCGAACGGATCTATCCCGGGGATAAGGGGGACCGGAAAAGTCAGAATGAAAAGATGCTCCTTCTCGCCATGCTTCTCTACCAGGCGGCCACTCATACCAATACATCCGGCGTGTTCAAGGCGTTTCACAAGGGTTTCGGCGGATTCTCCGGGGACGCACTCGGCCGTATCATGAAACCCATATCCCTCGTACCGCCGCCTCTTATCGATTCTAAATGTGATGTTCACGTATACAGGGAGGATGCGAATAAGCTGCTGGCGAATGAAACGGCTACGGACGGGAGAGGGGCTGAGGGCAGCCCTTCCGGAAGTAACTTCCCGGGAACGTTCGACATCGCCTACGTCGATCCGCCCTATAATCAGCATCAGTACGGCAGTAATTATCACCTTCTCAACACGATCGCACTGTGGGATAAACCTCACCTCGGTAATGATGAAAAGGGAAGCCGTGAGCAGTATGGAAAGGCGGGGATTCGGCGCGACTGGATAAAGACGAGGTCGGCATACTGTTATCGGGATACGGCATCTGACACGTTCAAGGACCTGCTCGCGAACCTCGACGCACGGTACCTGCTGATCAGCTATAGTAATAATGGTATTATTCCTTTTAATGATTTAATTGATATGTGTGCTGAAAGAGGCAGGATAGGCATCGTCACGAACCGGTACGTGACCTACCGGGGGGGGCGCCAGTCCATACGCCGGCTGAAATCCACGTTGGAGTTCGTCATGACGGTGGACACCCGCAAGGCTTCCGGGGTGACGGACCGCAGGACGGTCAGAGATGCCGTGCTCGAGGGAAAGCTGGACCTTCAGCTCACGAAGTGCTACCGGGCGGACAGGCTGAAGGAGGAGTTCTCTTTCGATACGGAGGGACGCATCGGCTTTCCCGTCAACGGTGAGACGGTCTGGATCCGGACGGACGGTTTTTTCATTATTACCGATCATCACCTTAATTCGAGGCTGGCGGCCATGGGGCTCGACGATTCTGTGCTTCGAAGGATCAGGGAGGAACTTCTGAATAAGCTCATCCGCTGCGAGTGTACCGACAGTGTGGAGGAGCTCCGTGAGCTCATACGAACGGTGAGGAGTGGTGACGATGAAACCGGCCTGCTTCACCGCATACCGGGAACACTGAAAAAAATTGCTCACAAGAAGTACCGGGACCTCTTCTTTACCTGTCTCAGTGAGATCCGTGAACTCGAAAACGTCAGGCCGGATGCTTATGAAAAGATTGGAAACGCAGTGAGTGATGTGGAAACACTCGCATACAGGAGATTCAACGGATGACCGCGCGATCTTCTAAGTATTCTTTACGAGTGCACTCTTTTCATTGGGCTCCGGCTTTTCGGGCTCGGGCTTCCTGGACGACGGGTCTCTCCTGATATCATCGATGGGCACGGTGAAGCTTGTTCCCTCCTCCGTTTTCAGGGTTGCTGTTCTTTTCAATACATTGATATCGGTCAGGGTCACCTTCTTGTTTTCATGGAGGAAAACGCTCCCCTCCGACGGGCAGTTCTTCTTGAAATCCCGGTAAGCCTCGTGCTCGTATGCGAGACAGCAGAGAAGTCTTCCGCACGCTCCCGATATCTTGGAGGAATTGAGGGTAAGATTCTGATCCTTGGCCATCTTGATTGTAACCGGCTGGAGCTCGTTCTTTATTGCGTTGCAGCAGAACTCCCTCCCGCATACACCGCATCCCTTTATGATCTTTGCCTCGTCGCGGGCGCCGATCTGCCTGAGCTCGATTCTTTTCTTGAAAACCGAGGCGAGATCCTTGACGAGCTCTCTGAAATCAACGCGTCCGTCCGCGGTGAAATTAAAGATGATTTTCGTATCGTCGAGAAAGTAGTGAATGCTCACAAGCTTCATGTCGAGGTTGTGCTTCCTGATCTTTTCGAGTGTAACGGGAAAGGCCTCCTGTTCTCTCTTTTCATTCTGCTCCTTCTTCTTGAGGTCCTCTTCGGTGCATTGTCGCAGTATGGTGCCCCTTTCCCCGTTATGTATATCACTGCTCAATCCGGAGACGAGCCCTATTTCAGGACCGTTGGAAGTTTCGACAATGACAAGGTCTCCCCTGGCCACCGGGAAGTCGGGTATTTTGAGAAAACAGGTTTCGTTGTTGTATAAAAGCCGTGCGATGATCGTGGTTTTTTCAGCCATGTTCTTTTCCTTATTTGTACAGATCGAAGAGCAGTCCCCTTATTTCATCCATCGTGGCCAGAAGGGATATGTTGTCCGCCTGCTGTGAGAGAACCATCCCGGTAAGCGCGTTGAGTCTTTCGTCGATGATTTTCGTCACGGTGTATATCTTCTGTTTAAGCCTTCCGCCCGTGTGATGTTCCACCTGGAACATTCTCTTGGAAACGTACTGGAGAAACTCCTTGATCATGGATTTATAGATGGTCAGCAGCTCCGGAGTCGGGTCCTTTGCAAATTCATCTCCCTTCTTCGCTATCTCTGCCACGAGATCGTCGAACTCGATGTGGAGGTCCTGAATCTGGGCGATCCTCAGCTCGTCATAAAACCTGGACTGAATGACCTCGATCTCGGGCGAAGCACCCTTTGAACGTTTTTCTTTCTTTCTTTTCACCGAGATACTGCGTTTATTGCTGGACGTTTTTTCCATCTCTATCATAGTGCCCCCTTCATCCGAGCCGTCACCTCCGTGTACATGGCGGCGGTTATTTTTGCTCTGGGGTCTGAACCGTTGATGGTAATGAATATTTCGGAAAACCGTTCTGCCAGCGCCTCGTATCCCTCCCTGACCCTTTTTTGAAAATCAACGCCTTCACGCTCGATACGGTCTCCTCCGGCGAAGTTGTTTTCATGCTGCGAGGTTCTGACGGCCTTGTGCAGCCCTTCATGGGGGGGGATGTCAAGGTAGAAAACGATATCAGGAATGATGCGGTCCACGGCGAAAAGGTTGAGATCGAGAAGAAAATCGAACGGAGCGATTTGACGCGTCATACCCTGGTAGACGAGGGTGGAGTATATGTACCTCGAACAGATGACGATCGATCCTCTTTCGAGCGCGGGGCGTATGACGTTTTCAACGTGGTTCGACCTGTCCGCGAGGAAGAGAAAGAGTTCGGTTCTGGGGGAGATTGTGAAACGTGGATTCAGAATGAGGTCCCGTATGTGTTTTCCTTCGTCGGTACCGCCCGGTTCCTCCGTGAAGATACATGAACGCCCGTCTATTTTGAGCTTTTCCGTGAGGAGGCGTGCCTGTGTCGATTTACCGGACCCGTCCGGGCCTTCGATCACTATAAAGAAGCCGTTGCGCAACGTGGTGACTCCCGCTTGAGTATCGGAAGGGGAGACGGGCTTTCGGGGGGGATGAATATCAGGTAGCGTGTTTTATGGAATCCCGCTCACGCTCACCGCTTGTCGAACCGGATGGAACCGCCTTATCCTTTTCCGGCCCAGCGTGTGCGCTGAGGAACTCCTCTTTTACCTTCTGTAATCTATTTTTTTCCTCTATAATCTCACACTTACCGTCGAATATTACACCCTCTTCGATGATGAGCCTCGGCGTTTTGATATTTCCAATGAGCTCACCGGTTGAAAGGAGAGTGACCTTTTCCATTGCCGTTATCACTCCCTTGAACCTTCCCCCGACAACAACGGTACCTGCTAGTATATCGCATTCCGCAATTCCGTTCTTGCCTATCAGTACTTTGCCCGAAGTCCTGACGGTGCCGGAGAAAGCACCGTCGATTCGCAGGAGACCGTTGAGGTTGAAATCACCCTGAAGCGACGTACCTTCGCCTATGATACTATTGACAAAGGATTCACCGTCCGTGAAATGGTTGACCTCTCCCATACAGTCTCCGGTATTCCGTAAATTCCTTCCGGTATTATTTTACTTTGACTGTTAAATAATACGTTCACTGTGTTAAAAAGTATACAGAATGTATACAGAAATGTATACAGATTTTGCTACGGGAAGGACCGGCGTTAAAACTCCGTGGTCATGAATACCATCGGATCGACGGCGGTTGTACCGATTCTCACCTCGTAGTGCAGGTGAAATCCCGTCGCCCTTCCGGTGCGCCCGAGAAAACCGATGATTTCACCTTTTTTAACCGGTTTTCCCTCATAAGCGACGAGTCTCGAGCAATGGGCGTACAGTGTCTGAAAGCCGTATTCGTGCTGGATCTGAATCGTTCTTCCATATCCGCCCTTCATCCCGGCGAAAACGACCATACCGTCCGCGGTGGCGCGGATGGGGGCGCCGGGCCACCAGCTTATATCGACACCCTGATGCATCGCCCACTTTCCGGTAAAGGGAGACCGCCTCATACCGAACGGCGAGGTTATGAATCCTCCGCCTATAATGGGCCAGTTGTTTGGAATTTTTTGAATAATCTCTTCCCGTGCGGCCAGGAACTTCTTGAAATTCTGCAGCACCCTTCTGCTGGCGGCAATATCCGCATTGATCCTCTGCAGGGTCTCCAGCTCCGTTTCATATCCGCTTTTATCCTGAAGTCCTATAATTTCCGACAGGTTCTTTATCTCCGTTTCAGGACCGCCGAGCCCGAAGATGTTTTCGGATTGACTGGCTCCCAGCAGCTGTATAATATCTTTGATGTTGTCCTTGTACTGAAGCACCGATTCGTCGAGTGCGGTCACCTCCTCCTGGAAGCGATGGAGGGCGTTGATGTTGCCCTCCTGGGAGTTCTTTAGTTTTTCCATCTCCCTCTTGGTCAGGTTGTAGCGGGACGTGGAAATGTAGAACGCCCCGATGAGCCCGGCAATAATGAGCACAATGAAGGAGATGGTGAATATGGATATCTGAAAATTGAAGATCTTTTTCTCTGAATGGGGAATGAGCATGACGGTGAGCTTTTCTCTCCCCTTCTGAGTGAATCGCCTGTATGAATAGACCAGTATTCTCTTGAGGAAGATGAGCTGCGTATTCAGGTAAGCGAAGAAGCGTTTTTCCAGCTTTTTATATTCGTACACTCGCCGCTCCTCGGTTATTGAATCGTAACGAAGGGTATTTCCAAAGCGTTAAGGGCTCGATCGTCGAATTAATATTAGCATACGGATGTAAAAAGTCAACAATTATGTCTATACATGGATAATGGAGTGTTAAGGTGCCAAAATCATCGTTTTTTGATACCCATCTCCATCTCGCACTGCTCAGAGATCCTGCCGGTTGTATAGACAGGGCCCTCGGAGCCGGAGTTAACTCCTTCTTAGATGTATCGGTCGGTTTATCGGATTATATAACGCGAGCACGCCGTGTGCAAGAACTAAAGGCTCGTTTCGAGGATGCCGGGATTTTCTTCACGGTTGGCATTCCTCCCTATTTCAGCGATAAACGGGAACCGGGAGATGTGGAAGAGGTGCTGCATCAGGCGGATGAAAGCGGAGCAGATGCGATCGGCGAAATCGGGCTCGACAACTACCACGATTGGGGAACGCGCAAACAGCAGATCGAGCTTTTTACCGCACAGCTGGAGGTATCGCGGGACCTGAACCTTCCCGTTGTGATACACAGTCGGGAAGCGGACCGGGATCTCGTGCAGATACTTAAGGGCCATGCTCCGGAACGGCGCGGAATCATCCACTGCTTCTCGTCCGGACCGCGTACGGCCCGCGAGCTCCTTGATCTCGGGTTTTATATCTCCTTTGCCGGGAATGTGACCTATCGGCGCTCCGACCCAATAAGGGAGGCGGCAAAACTCATACCCGGGGACCGATACCTCATTGAAACGGATGCCCCTTACCTTTCTCCTGAAGGACATCGGGGAGAGAAGAACGAGCCCGCGTTTTTACGCAGCACCGCGCGGTTCATTGCTGAACTGCGGTCCATAAACCTCGAAGAGCTCGGAGAGCAGACCGGCCGCAACGCGCGGCGTGTTTTGGGCCTTTCCTAGGTATGGAGTCAGCTGTAAGGCTGTAGATGCTCTATGGAAGGGGTTTTCAGTGATTCGTTTCCCGCGTCGTTTCATTTAAGATGGGAGCACGGGAGGTCCGTTTACGGATTTATCTATCCGCGTATTTTTTTGAGTATGTCCGCCAGCTGTTCGCCTCCGGTTAGGATGAGCTGGCGTCCCATGGAAAAGTTCTCCGCGTCATCCGCGAATTTGACGGGTGAGAAGCAGTACGCAGTAACGCACCGCATGCGTTTGGCTTCCTCCATAACGTTCTTTACCGCGTTGAGGCCCAGTGTGACGGCATCCCGGTAGAACTTGAAGTATACGAGCTGGCGTTTCACGTTGCGCTTGACCGACATCTGGGGGGTGCCGATAACGGCCGTGATGCTCGTTTTCAGATGTTTCAGGTCAACCATATCGAAGCCGAGATGTTTTACGATCTCGAGGCAGATTCCCTCGAAAACGGGAAGCGGGCTCACAAGGAAGTCCTTCATGTTGTCGTCCGCGCGCAGGTCGTGATACTCCTCGAGTTTTTTCGGAACGTCCTTGTACGCAGGATTTATCCTGTTTATTCCCTCCCACTGTTCGATTGCCTCCGCGAGCTTGCCGCGTGTTTCGTAAAGGGATGCGAGCGCGTACTTTATCTGGAGCATGAGATTCTGGTCTTTACCCGTTGAGGAGGCGATGCCCTTCTCATATTCATCAACCGCGTGCTCGTATTCGTCCATCTCGCGGTAGCAGTTTCCCTTCTGAAAAAAGGCCCTGATTTTAAAATCCAGGGAACGCTGCGATGCCTCGAAATAGGTGATGGCACGGGGAAAATCCCTGCCGTCCATGTAAAGCCTTCCGAGGTAATAGTAGGAGCGGAAGTTTTTCGGATCGTACTTGACGGATTTCGTTAAATACCCGACCGCGTCGGTCACCTGGTTGGCGTGGTACATGATCATTCCGAGATAACCGAGTGCGTCGGAATGGGTCGAATTGTATTTGATTGTCTTGTCGAGATAGGTGACGGCGGCCTCGATACTTCCCTTTTCGTAATAGATACGGGCGATCTCGAAGAGGTATTCGTAATTCTTCGGATTGATACGTACGAGCTCGAGGAGTTCCGCCAGCGATTCCTCCTGCTTGTTCAACTGCAGGTAGCAGTCGACGAGGCCCTTCCTTATCTCCTCAATCGTGGTAAGGTAGGGTTTTTTCTTTATCTTCAGGCAGAACCGGTACTCTACCACCGCCATCTGGTAGTTCCCCTCGCGTCGGTAGCACTCGGCGAGGAGGAAGTGGCTGTCTATGGATCCCCCCTGCTTGATGATGATGGTCTTGAGGCTCCTGATCGAATTTTTAGTCTCCCCGCCCTGAATCTGCTCCCATAGCTTCTGGAGCTTCTTCGGTTTTCGGAAGAGCGTGAAATAGGTGATGATGATGAGCGTGGTTATGATAATGAGAGCGGCTACGATAAGTGGGTAGTTCATTCCATTTCCTGGTGGAAAAAGGCCGGATAGGCCTCTTTGTAGATACGAAGTGATTCGATATCCCAGACTACGATTTCGACGAGCCGGAGGCTGCGGTTCTCCTTCTCTATGAAGCGTTTGAGCACGGTGAATACGGTATGGGCGCACCTGTCGGGCGGAAAGCGTGTGATCCCCACACTGAGATCCGGTATCGAAAGGGATTTAAGTTTGTTCTTGTTCGCCAGGGAGAGACAGGCGTGCAGCGAAAGCCCGATATTTTCCTCGGTGATGGGCCCGTCGAACTCCGTGAGTGCGATGTGAATAACGCCGCCCGCTTTCAGCTCCCCGCCGCTCGTATACACCGCCTCACCGATCTCGATCGATCCGTACTTCTGCAGTTCCTCCGCTATCCGTCCTCCGCCCTTGGCCTTGATGGCGCCGCTGAGACCGGATCCCAGAATGAGCCTGTTGTTCGAGGTATTCACGATTGCATCGGTAATCCGTTCCGTAATGTCGCCTTTGAGCAGGTCTACCTGAACCTCTTTCATATATCCTCTTTCCAGGGTGTGGTGGACTGTTTCCTCGCTGTAAAGCATGCTGCGTCTCAAGTGACTGCCGGAAGAGAAAACGTCCTCCTCAATAATAACATGTTTGAAGGTTTTAACAACTCAGAAAAATGAATGGAGGGGAACGTGTCTACATCAGAGAGAATTTTATTCTTGACAGTGGCCTTCGACCGCCATGGCAGGTATTACCCTCTATTGAGAAGGTTAACCCTCGTCACGGGGAATTTTATTCATTACTTCGGCATTCTACCGCAAAGCGGGATCAGCTGTGCGACATGTACAGGAACCGGTCGATCTTCTTTAAAAAGCTTTCCTTTTCAATGGGCTTGTTGATGACTGAATCCACTCCGCACTTCTTGACCTTTTCAAGCTCATCGGGATCGGAGATCGAAGTGACTGCTACGATCGGTATCTTCTTGAGCCGCGGGTTACTCCTGATTTTCTTCGTAACTTCGAATCCGTCCAAATCAGGGATGAGAAAATCGAGAAGAATCAGGTCCGGATACCATTCGGCGACGAGTACACCCGCGTCAAATCCTGAAGCAGTGGTGCGCGTGTCCACCTCGGGGATGGTTTTTAAAATCTTTTCCGAGATTTCGAGAAAGTCGGGATCGTCGTCGACTACAAGTACTTTTCTCTTCTTTGCCTCCTCAATCTCCCTCGGAATGGGCATCCGGTTCTGGGTTAAGAAGGTGATCAGGTCGCTCCACTTTACTCTCCGGTGACCGCCCGGTGTCGAGTAAGCCTTCAGCTTGCCGGTCTCTATCCAGCGAATGACGGTCCGGATATTTACCTGGCAGAACTTGCCGATCTGATAGGTCGTATAGATCTTTTCAGGCAATCTCGGTGCCTCCCTCTGTTCTCAACAATGATAAATAATTTAACAATTATTGAAACAATAATACATACGGGAAAATCTGTCAACTGTTAACATACATTAACAGCAATTTTTTTTCTGTTATTTCGACGGCGCCGGATCCCCTTTATGCACCGTATTTTTGCAGTTTTCCCGAATGGGCCATTGCCAGTCCCATAAGATCGATTGAGTTGATTATACCGAGGCTCCCATGGAGAAGCGCCTGTTCTCCGAATGATTTGATACCGCTCGATCTGCACCATTTGGATTTGAGGAGAAGGGGAATGGGGTGCCAGGAGTGCGCCTTGTAAGATGCGGGTGTCGAGTGGTCCGCCGTAATTATAAGAACCTCGGGATTCAGCTCGAGCACGGCAGACAGGTTCCTGTCCACCTCCTCGATAACGGAGACCTTCGCTTCGAAGTTGCCGTCCTCACCGAAACTGTCCGTGTACTTGATGTGAACGAAAAAAAAGTCGTAATCGTCCCACACCTCCCGCAGCTTCGCGAACTGCGATTCGACTCCGCTCTCCGTCTCGATGACCTCCATACCGACGAGGCTCGCGAGTCCGCGGTACATCGGGTATCCCGCGATCGCGCACGCGTTGAGTCCGTATACCTCACTGAAGGAAGGTATTTGCCGGTAAAGGGCGAAACCCCTGAGCAGAATACCGTTGGCCGGGCTTTCGTTTTTCAGGCATGCTTTTACTTCTTTGAAAAATCGATTGATCAGGTCGGCGGTCTCCTTCGCCTCTTTACTCTCGTCGAGGGGACGGGACGGGAGCGTGGGAACGCCCGTCTTTTGCGGATCGGTCTCTGAAACGGCTTCGGAAAATTTTCGGCCGCCGAGGCCCCGGAAGATGAGCGCCGCGCGGTGATCCTTTTCGGTCTCGATAAAGAATTCCACGCCCTCGAGCTTGATGCTCCTTATCTTCTCACACATCGCCCGGTTGACATCGTCGGGTATGCGCCCGGCCCGCCTGTCCGTTACATTCCCGTTTTCATCCAGGGAGGCGAAGTTCACCCGGGCGGCCAGGTCTCCGTCCCTTATCGGAAACTTTACCCCGAGAGCAGAGAGTATCCCCCTCCCGATGGCATACTCGAGCGGGTCGTACCCGAAGAGCGCGAGATGGCCCGGTCCGCTTCCAGGGGTTATGCCGCGCAGGACCGGTACCATGAGCCCGGCCTCGCATTCCGCGACGAGACCGTCCATGGCCGGAGTTGATGCTGTTTCGAGCTCGGTTTTACCGTTTCGGGGAAGGCCCCCGAGGCCGTCGAGAACGAGAAATACTATTTTGTCGTCAGAGTGCTGTTTGAGCTGTTTGTAGAGTTTGAACCTGTCCATGAAACCCTCCGTCCGTCATGATTGTGCGAAGAGCGCGTCGAGATACTCGTCAGCGTTGAATCGCACGATATCCTCTAATGATTCCCCCGTTCCTGCAAAGAGTATGGGGATATTGAGTTTTCCCGAAACCGTACATGCGATGCCACCCTTTGCGGAGGAATCGAGCTTGGTCAGCACGATGCCGTCGACCCCGATATACCGGTTGAAGAGCTCCGCCTGGGAAACACCGTTCTGTCCGGTCGTTGCATCGAGGGTGAGGAGCTTGATCCGCTTCGCATCCGGCAGCTTCTTTTCGAGGATCCTCCCGATCTTGGCGAGCTCCTCCATGAGACGTTCCTTGTTGTGAAGGCGTCCGGCCGTGTCTATGATGAGGTAATCGACCTTCCTTCCGGCCGCAGCGTCACAGGCGTCGAATACCACGGCACCCGGGTCCGAACCCTGGTACTGCTTGATGAGCGGAACGTCGGCCCTCCTGCTCCACACGGCGAGTTGATCGATTGCAGCGTCCCTGAACGTATCCGCGGCCGCGATGAGAACCCGGTACCCCTCGCCCTTCAGCATATGGGCGAGCTTTCCGACCGTTGTGGTTTTACCGGTTCCGTTTACACCGAAAACGAGCAGGGCGGTAACACCCTGGCCCGCTTTTTCGGCGGTCTCTCCATCTATCGTCATGCTCTCCTTGATAATCTGCTTCAGCACACCGATCACGTGATCGCGGTCGTCCGAGGAGGCGCGATTGCGGACCTTTTGTACGACCTCATCGGTGAATTCGATACCGAAATCCGACGTAATGAGGATTTCCTCGATCTCGTTTAAAATTTCGTCGAGATCCTTCTTTTTCGAGAAAAGTGAGCCCAGCCGGGAACCCAGGGCGAGTTTTTTCAGCTTCATGTCAGAACGCGACCTCGAAACGGGCTACGGGAATCTCTCCCGTGCTTCGATTGTAGAGGTTAAAATACTTCAAGGTCTGAAGGAATGAAAAGGTAAAAATGGAAGCCGCGCCGGTCAGGGAGGTAATGGTAAGCGTTCTGTACAGCACACTCCTGGATCGGGCGCGAGACGCCCTTTCGTCCCCGTTCATCTCGTAGAGGTCGGCCCGCTGCGTGTTCAGGGTAGACGCGGTGCCGAGGAGCACGGCGGCTCCGAGCGTTCCTATACCGAACCAGGAGAGCACGCGGGCCCTCTTCCTGTGCGTCTCCGCGTCGGAGAAGAGAGAGGACTCGCCCCCGGGAGTAAGGAGGCCCGCGGTAAGCAGAACGTATTTCTCTTCCAGGCGGTGCAGGGAAAACGTCTCTGCAACATATCCCTCCTTGATGAATGAAACCGTGTGATGGCCCGCCTCGGCGGTTACGGTCAGGGGCGTTTCCCCGACATACGCCTCGTCGAGGTAAACCGATGCGCCGTCCACGTTCGACATGAAGCGATAAACCACGCGGCTCGTAACGGGTTCGAGTCGTACGTGAGCGGAAAAATCGTCCCGGTCAACGTATATAATGTCCGAGTAGCCGGAGTATCCCTTCCTTTTTACGGTGACCCGGTGTTCGCCGGGCGTGAGGATAAGATCCGTGACTTTACCGACACCCCTGAGCGCGCCGTCCAAAAAGATGAGCGCGTCCTGCGGTTCGGCCGTGAGAACGGCGGTGTGAGTTTTGTATCCGACGAAACCTCGGAGGAAATCCGTTATCTGAACAACCGGGTCCCGGATAAAGAGATCGAGGTCCGTGATGAGCTCGTATTCCGGGGCCCGGGAACCGGTCAAATGATCGTAGACCCGTATGTCCAGGCCGATACGCCTGACGGTTCCGTCCTCATCCGTCTCTTTCGAGGTTTCGTCTACATGGTAGTGTCCGTAAATAACCACGGGGTATTCTGCGGGATCGATCTCGCCGGTCGAAACAGCCGGTTCGAGACGGTAGTTAATAGTGGTGTCCCCGATCGCGCGCGACAGGGTCTTGCGCTCCTCGTCGGTCAGGGTGACAAAAGGGATCCGTGACGCGGATGAAGCGAGTGTTTCAAGAATAACGGACCCGAGATAGTCATATGCGGAATCGCCGGTATTCTCGAATTCCCCGATGACGATCCTTCGCTCTTTCGAGGGGGTGAAGCCGTAAACGTTCGTACAGCAGAAGAGAAAGAAGAACGAAAGCAGGAGGGAGATGAATTTTTTCATAGCGATATTACCGGTGCTTATCGAATCGGGAAGACGTTATCAGACGTCCATTTTCAGAGCCGCGTCGATAAACGGTTCAATGCCGCCGTCCATAACCGCGGAGACGTTTCCGATCTCGACGTTCGTCCTCAGGTCCTTTACCATGGTATAGGGCTGGAAAACATAGGACCTTATCTGATTGCCCCAGGAGATGCCTTTTTTAGTCTTCTCCTGGGCGGCCCGCTCCCGGTCCCGCTCATCCCTGTAATGCTCGAAGAGCTTCGACCTGAGAATCTTCATGGCCGAATCCTTGTTTTTGAACTGCGAGCGCTCGTTCTGGCACTGGGCCACGATACCGGTCGGCAGATGGGTTATTCGCACCGCGGAATCGGTTTTGTTGACGTGCTGACCGCCCGCCCCCTGCGAGCGGTAGGTGTCGATGCGAAGATCTTTCGGATCGATGTCCACGACGATATCGTCATCCACTTCGGGCGTGCAGTAAACCGACGCGAACGAGGTGTGTCTCCGCTTGTTCGAGTCAAAGGGGGAAATCCTCACGAGGCGGTGTATGCCTATCTCGGTTTTAAGATACCCGTATGCAAATGCCCCCTGAATCGATACGGTTACCGACTTGATACCCGCCTCGTCACCGGGAAGTATGTCCACGATATCCGTTTTACAGTCATTACGTTCGGCCCAGCGGAGGTACATCCTCAGGAGCATGGAAACCCAGTCGCACGCCTCGGTACCGCCTGCGCCGGAATGTATGGTGAGGTACGCGTTCGAACCGTCGTGCTCTCCCTTGAAGAGCGAGAGCCGTTCGAGCGAGGTGATTTTTTCCTTTATCTTTTTCAAGGACTGTACTATTTCATCCTCGAGCTCTTCTTCTCCCTCTTCGACCGCCATGGCATAGAGCTCGGCCAGTTCGTCGACCTCTCGCTTCGCCTCGGTCCACGGTTCTATCGTGGCCTTGAGGCGCTTGATCTCTCTCGTCGTGTGGTTCGCGCGTTCCCGGTCTTCCCATATCGAGGGTACGCTCAGTGCGTTTTCGAGCTTCCTTCGTTCTTCTATCAGTGTATCAACGTCAAAGACGACCCCACCCTTCATTGGCTGTCTTCTCTATCTCATTGATGTCGTCTCTATAATCGACGAGCACAGCGATCACCCCTTTCACCTGTTTTCGAAAAAGGTATACCGGTAAACATGACAAAGCAACTGATTTTTCCGCGATGCTTTTCTTTTCAAAACAGGGCCTTCGTGTTATTGTTCGACAGAACGGAGCCCTTATCGTGCATACGATCGACCAGGCACTCGATTATCTCTACAGCTTCATCAATTACGAAGTAGACGGCTCATACGCGTACGGGGCGGTGCACTACAACCTCGATCGTACGGTCGAGCTCCTCGCGCGGCTCGGCAATCCAGAGAGGCACATGGATTTCATTCACGTGGCCGGAACAAAGGGCAAGGGCTCGGTGTGCGCGATCATGGACGCATGCCTTCGACCGTCATTCGTCACGGGACTCTTCACGTCCCCGCATATCGAGCGGGTCAACGAAAGGATACAGGTGAACGGTGTTCAGATAGATGACGGGGAAATCATATCCTATATGAATAAGGTCCGGCCGTTTATCGCCGCTTTCCCTGAAGAGAGCCTGCCTACGACGTTCGAGATTCTGACGGCGGTTGCGGTATACCACTTTTTCCGGAAGGGGGTGCGCTGGAGTATACTTGAAACCGGAATGGGCGGCAGGTTCGACTCGACCAATTTCTGCACCCCTTCCGTTTCCGTGATAACGACGATAAGCTTTGATCACATGGACAAGCTCGGCACCACTATTGGCGAAATAGCCGGAGAAAAAGCGGGTATCATCAAACCGGAAACACCAGTTGTGGTTGGTTTCCAGCGGTACGATGTGCGTAATTTACTCCGCGAAAAGGCCTCGTCGCTCGGGTCGCCCGTTTACGAAGCCGGTGAGCTCTGCAGGCTCGAGGATGTCCGGGTTTCGGAATCGGGAACGCGGTTTAACCTGAATCTGCGTGACCGGTCTTTTCCGGACCTCTCCATCCCGCTGGTCGGCAGGCATCAGGCCGAGAATTGCGCGACGGCCCTCCTGGCACTCGACGCTGTCGGACTGCTCCCTGACGGGCCGTCTCTGAGGGAGGCTGTTGGAAAGGTGCGCATACCGGCCAGGCTCGAGTGCATTCGCACCGGGACCGGGAGGCGTTTCCTGCTCGATTCGGCGCACAACGAGGATTCCGCGCGCGTACTCGTGAATGCGGTCCTGGAGGGGTACGACTACGAGCGGCTCGTCGTGGTGGTGGGCATTGTGAAGGGGAAGGACGCGAGGGGCATACTGACACGTCTCTGTTCCGTTGCGGATACACTCATCGTCACCGAACCGGTTACCCACAAGGATCTCGATACCGGGGAAGTGTACGAGACGGCCCGGAACCTCAAGTCCGATGCCGTTCTCATACCGGATATCGGGGAGGCGATCTCATTTGCCGTTGACAATACCGGCCCCGATGATATCATTCTGATTACCGGATCATTCTACATCACGTCGCCGGCCCGCTCCATTACAGGTGAACTTGATAAAAACCAGGGGGAGAGAACGGATGGAAGTGCGGATTAAAAAAATACTTGCGCCCACGGACTTTTCGGAGCGTTCATACTATGCATTCAATGTAGCGGTGCATTTCGCGTTGTCCATGAATGCTTCAATCGTGCTTTTTCACGTGATACCGCAGGAGCAGATTCGTATGGCACGCGAGATCATGATCGAGCAGAAATTCACTGTTCCCGGTTATTCGGAAAAGGATCTGATAAGAAGGCGGCAGGAGAAGATACTGAAGGATTTCAAGAAGCATTTTCCCGATTACGTCGAACGGGGCCTCGATGTCACTCCGAAAGCCGTGTTCGGAAATCCGGTGCAGGGTATACTCGACGCGGTCTGCGATTTGAATATTGACCTTATAGTCATGGGGACGCATGGGAGAACCGGGTTCAATCGTACCATCATAGGGTCCGTGGCGGAGAAGGTCATAAGGCACTCGAACATTCCGGTCACCATGATAAAGGTTCCGGCCGAAATCGACTGTCACTGAAGTACGGGGTATGCGGGTTTCCATTCCGTCGTTCCCGTGAACGGACCTTCATAAAGGGGCCGGCCGGAGTACATTTCAGATGAGTCTCTTCTTGAGCTCCCGGGAGACCGTGTCGCACAGTTCCCACCCTTCCTTCATTCTCTTGACCGCAAAGAGGAGCTCAAGGTCAGTGAGCTTCTTCTCAGGTACAGGCGGGGGTTTTTCAACATGTACCATGGAGAAGTAGTGTCTGGCCTTTTCAACTTTTTTTTCGATCTCGTGCAGGTCCGTTCCGTTGTTCTCCATGAGAAGGTGGTGGGCGCTGTGCACGAGGGCGTGCCCGAGGTTGGAGCAGGTGAGCCGGAACCCGATCTCGTCCACCTTTCCTTTTGACAGGAGGGCCTGATCGATTTTATGGGCTTCCTGAAGACGGTCTATCGCGTTATCCCATTCCTCTTTCTGTATGTAGAGAAGTCCCAGCGTGTCGTTCAGGGCGGCCCGCAGCGCCATCGTGTCCATGTCTTTCTTGTCGAACCCGTCCAGGAGCCTGCCCGCGATAGTGGCAAGACGAACCCCGTATTCGATGTTCCTGTTCATCCTCGCAAAGAGGTATCCGATGAAGTTCAGGGTGGATATCTGGAGCTGTATGATTTCCTTGTCGACCATGCGGTCGTTCTTCTCGATTTTTTCGTCGATGATTTCGTTTATTCTTGCAAGTCCGAGCTGTGAAAGGAAGAGCGAGTTCCCGTAGTCGCCGAGGCGAAACATCCTGTTTGCGAACCTGAGCAGGGATTTCAGGTTTTTATCGTCCAGGAGGAGGGAGGTGTCCTTCATAATTGAGGTGAAGATATTGAGGGAGCTCTCGCGCACGCTGCCGTTTTCGAGCGCGAGGCCGTATATGAACTCAGTAAGAAGCTCGCCTATGCGGTAGAGCTCGTCGTCGTCAATGTCTGGGAAGCAGCCGTTCTCGATGCCGATGGAAAGATGTCCCGTACTCCCTGGGAAATCGAAGTGGTGAACGCGTTTGCCCGGTTTTCCTTCCATCTTCTCGTTGATATATCCGTCGTCCGTACTCCTGTGGTGCTCTAAAAGTATAGGCCGTATCTTTAAAAGTCAAAGGGTTTGCCCCAGCTGAGGGACGGATGGCTTCGCCGTCAGCCATTCGCGCTATCGGAGCTGATTATGAAGGAGAGGGCGAGCATCTTGTCTATGATGTGTATATTTTCTACGGTGAATGTGCTTGATACATTGAGGTCGAGCGGAGCGAAATTCAGTATCCCCCGTATGCCCGCATCGATCAGTGTACGCGCGGTTTCGTTCGCGCATTCCTTGGGAACGGCAATAATGCCGATATCGATTTTGTGCGTTTTAATATAGTCCGGCATTTCACGAACGTGGTGTATAATGATTCCGTCTATCTTTTCACCGGCAAGCACCGGTTTGATATCGAAGATCGCCTTGAGCGTGAATCCCGCGTCGCGGAACGCACGATACCGGGTAAGGGCCCGTCCGATATTGCCTGCTCCGATTATGATGAAGGTGGTCTCAGCATTGATGTTCAGGATGTTTTCGAGCTCACGCTTCAGTTTCTTAATATTGTACCCGTATCCCTGCTGGCCGAAATCCCCGAAATAGCTCAGGTCGAGTCGTACCTGCGAGGCGGATGAACCCATATACTCACCGAGTTTCTTCGAAGATATTTTTTCGACCTTGTCCTCGAGCCAGTCGAAATAACGGTAGTACCGTGGAAGACGCTCGATTACGATCCTGGGAATTTTCGTTCCGTCTTTACCTGTTATCATAAAAAACTCCTCGATGGATCCGTATATTGGTTTATTTAGGGAAAAGCATGGGTGTGGCGCCCATTATAGCCAAAAAAATAATTTTTTGTCAATAAAATATCGGCCCCGACAGGGCCTGTCGATTTACGATAGGGATTGTCGGCCTCCTGCCGAATACTTAATTTTCTTTCTTCCAGCCCGTTTTTACGGTATATTCAAACGAAGATGAGGGGGTGTAGCTCAGCTGGGAGAGCGCTTGCTTCGCATGCAAGAGGTCGGCGGTTCGAGCCCGCTCACCTCCACATGAAAATGCCCGGTAAGGGGTGTTTTCACCGGGGCTCTGCCCATAATCTCCGCTTAGGGCTCCGGATCGCTTTCACGTCGTCCCTTTTCAGCAGAGTGTTCCCCCCTGTGGAAAGATACCTGCAATGTCCGGTATGAATTCGTTTCCCGAGAGTCCTTCCGCAAAGGGCAGAAATGCCCCCGTAACGGAAAATCCGCTCATCGTCCAGAATGATCGAACGCTTCTCCTTGAGGTCGATCATCCGAAGTTCGAAGAAGCGCGGGACGTTCTGCTCAGGTTCGCCGAGCTCGTAAAGAGCCCGGAATATGTGCATACCTACCGGCTGACGCCCATCTCGCTCTGGAACGCGGCCTCGAGCGGGATGACCTTCGAACAGATCATGGATGCCCTCTCCTCCCTTTCGAAGTACCCCGTACCCGAAAACATACCGGTACAGATTGGGGAGTGGCTTCACCGCTACGGCAGGCTCGTGCTGAACCGGGAAAACGGCAGGCTCGTGCTCAGGTCGGACGAACCGGCGCTTTTCGCCGAGATCGTCCGTCAGAGGAATGTGAAGAAGTACCTCGCGGAAGTCGGGAAGGACGGCTGCTCCCTTCTCGAGTGGTCGCGCGGTCAGGTAAAGAAGGAGTGTATCGATCTGGGGTATCCCGTTGTCGATCGTGCGGGATTCACCCCGGGTGATCCCTTCCCCGTTCGTGTTCGGCCTACGCTTCAGCTCAGGCCCTATCAGGACGAGGCGGTGTCCGTATTCCTGAACTTCGAAAAAACGGGCGGCAGCGGTATAATCACGCTCCCCTGCGGTTCAGGGAAGACCATCGTCGGCATCTCGGTGCTTGCACGTCTGGAGACCCGGGCGCTCATACTCGTAACGAGTATAACGGCGGCGCGGCAGTGGAAGCGGGAGCTCCTGACATGGACCGATATACGGGAAGAAGATATCGGTGAGTACTCGGGCGAGTGCAAGGAGATCAGGCCCGTTACAATAGCGACCTATCAGATCATGGCGTACAGACCCCGCAGGAGATCAGGAAATGGAGGCGGCGAAAAGAGCAGCGCCCATAGCAGTTCATATGGGTATGGCCACGGCACCGCCCGTTTTGTGCATCTCGATCGTCTGGGTAGGCAGAACTGGGGACTCGTGCTCTACGATGAGGTGCACCTGCTCCCTGCCCCGATCTTCAGGTTCTCGAGCGAGGTCCAGAGCAGGAGGCGGCTCGGACTCACCGCGACGCTCATCCGCGAGGACGGAAGGGAAGGGGATGTCTTTTCCCTCATAGGACCGAAGATATACGACGTGCCCTGGAGGGTCCTTGAGCGGCAGGGTTGGATCGCGGACGCGAGCTGCACGGAGATCAGGGTCGACCTTGAGGAGAACCGGCGGTATACTTACGCGATGCAGAACCGTCGTTCCCGGTTCAAGACGGCATCCGTAAATCCGGCAAAGTATGAAATCGTCGATACGCTCCTTGACATCCACCGGGGGGAGAGCATACTCGTAATCGGTCAGTACATCGATCAGCTCGAACACATTGCCGAGAGGTTCGCACTCCCGATCATAACGGGCAAAACGCCCAACCGGGAGCGGGAGGACCTGTACGGCCGGTTTCGGAGAGGTGAGATTAAAACCCTCGTCGTGTCGAAGGTGGCGAACTTCGCGGTGGACCTTCCCGACGCGGCGGTACTCATACAGGTGTCCGGTATTTTCGGATCCAGGCAGGAGGAAGCACAGCGGCTCGGCCGCATCATAAGACCCAAAGAGGGCGGTAAAGCGTACTTCTACACGGTTGTTACGAGGAACACCGTTGAGATCGAGTTCGCGGAAAAGAGGCAGCTCTTTCTCATCGAGCAGGGATACTCCTACGAGATAGAGGACGGGGGAAGACTAAAATCGGCACATACCTCCTCGGGGTCGGAATGACCGGACGAGCGGCCGGCGGTCCTTTTTAGTTGAAAATCGAGGCCCGTGGTTTACAATGATCCCCTGACGATCCACTTTTATCAGGGAGGGGACATCCTGTTCTTTCCGGGCATAAACATTCGGCACCGGATAAATTAACAAACCCGGCCTTCGAATTATTATATTCGAGGGATACGATTTCGGTCCAAAGGCAACGTATGTACAAAAAGACAGCACTTTTTTTTCTCCTGATTGCGCTCTTCGTCTGGCAGAGCTGCTCCCAGAGTCCCGTTTCCGAGGTTCTTCTTCCGGCGGGCAATACCGCTAGAATAATTTTCGTGGTGGGTGACGTATCCTACAAGCGCATGGACGAGGATATATGGGAGCGTGCTTCGGTGGACCTCGTGATCGAGCAGGGCACCAGGATCAGGACAGGCTCCAACAGCTACTGCGAGCTCGTTATCGGATCGGGTGCCATATTCAGGATGAAGGATCGTTCGGAGCTCCAGCTCATTGTTCTGCCTGATAAGGAACGGAACGCCAGGACCCTGCTCATCCTCGATACCGGGGAGCTCTTCGTCAAGATCGGAAAGGTCATCTTCAAGACGCGCGATAAAATTCAAACGAACACGGTCATGGTTGAAGCGCACGGCACCGAGTTCCTCGTCGATGCGGGAGAAAGAGCGGAGACCGAGGTGCTCGTCAAAGAGGGGCAGGTGCGGCTGCACATGATCGTGGAGCGTCCGGAAGTGGTGCCCCGCGACCTGAAACCCGTTTTGCGCAAGATCGACAGGGGCGTAACCCTCAAAGAGGGGAATGGTATAGCGGTGACCGGAGACCGCGTCTCCACGCTGGAAGAACGAATCGCCGAGATCGCTGAAGCGGGAAGCGCCGAATCCGTTCAGATCGATGCGCTGAAGCAGGAGGTGGGACTCGAGCCGGAGGCCCTCGATGACGTGCGGATTAAGAAGCTGGAAGAGGTCGACGTCATGTCGCTCGAGTTCGAGCAGGGGCCGGCGTTCAGCCTCTCGCCCGATTTCGACGGAGTTCAGGACGCATTTCAATTCAGTACCGAACCCTTCAGGAAAGAAAAGCTTCACGGGTGGCGCATGGTCTTCCTCGACGGACAGGCTGCGGAGCGCAAGGTTCTATGGAGGGTGGCCGAGGAAGACGAGGAGATGCGCCTGCCCGACCACATCGTCTGGAACCTGGTGGGAGCCGACGGCCATGTCGTGGAAGACGGAAACTACGTCTACGAGTTCTACACCACACCGAGAAACGGAGGGTACCGGAGCCGTGTACGGGGTACGATAGAGGTCGATACGGTGCCGCCTTTCCTTCAGTTGAGCGCTTCGGAGATGATGTTCTCTCCGAACGGGGACGGGATAAAGGATACCATTTCAATCGAGATTCAGGCCGAGCCGTTTATCGAATGGCTCTGTACCATTGCCACTTCCGAAGAGATCATCGTCAAGACCATAGAGTGGGGCGAGGACATACCGGAGCTGTTCGAGTGGGACGGACGAGGGATAAACGGATCGGTTTTACCCGAGGGAGTCTACAATATTACGGTTTCCGGGCAGGACAGGGCGGGCAACCGCACGCAGAAAGCGGTAGAGGGGCTTACCATCGATGTGCGTGAGCGCCAGGCCACGGTCAAGATCGACAATTCGATCTTTTCTCCCAATGGGGACGGGTTCCTCGACACGCTGACCTTCTTTCCCCTGCTCTCGGATATGAACAGAATAGACACCTGGGACCTCATTGTACAGAGCGAGATGGGGGATACGGCCCGGCGTATAAGGGGGCGAAGGTATATGCCCAGGTCCATAAAATGGGACGGACGGCCCCAGGCGGGCAAGATGGCGGAAACCTTCCCGCAGGGGCTTCCCTCAGGCGTATATACCTACTTCATGAAAATTATCTACCGCAGCGGCGTAAATACCTATTCGTTCAAGAAACAGTTTCTCCTGGACACGGACCCCCCGTCCATAGAGGTGCGGGTCGATCCCGTGCGGTTTTCGCCGGACGGAGACGGACTGAACGATGTGCTTACCATCATGCCGGATATAGAGGACATCTCGGGAATCGCCGAGTGGAAGGGGAGCATCCTGACGGCGGAGGGGGAATGTTTCAAGACCTTCCAGGGAACGGGAGCGCCTGCTGAAGAGATAACCTGGGACGGGATATCGGACAGCGGCAGGCTCGTAGACAGCGGTGAGGATTATGCGATCCATTTCGAGGCGGTCGACCTTGCCGGCAACCGCGCCGTCGGAGAGCCGGAAGGCTTCTCGATCGACATACTGGTGGTACAGACTGAACGGGGCCTTAAGATACGCGTTTCAAACATCGAGTTCGCGCATAACACCGCAGAGCTGACCGGCGTGAAGACCTACTCCATTATGAGCAAGATCGTCAAGGTGCTGGGAAAGTACGAGAAATACTCGATCGTGATTGAGGGCCATACCGACTCCACGGGTGACGAGGAGTACAACCTGCTCCTTTCCAAGCGGAGGGCCGCTTCGGTCGGAAATTACCTTATCGAAAACGGCATAGATCCCGACAGGCTGAGCTACAAGGGCTACGGATCGAAGTATCCGATCGATACGAATGAAACAGAAGAGGGAAAGGAACGAAACAGGCGGGTCGAGTTCCTCCTCGAAAGAAAGTAGCGGCCTCTGAATGCCCGAAGCCCCGGCGCCGTCCACGGCCGCCGTCCCCTGGATGAAAAGTGTGACGGTGAACGGGAGAGCTATCGTATCCTGCCCATTCGGCCGGGAGGCCAGTATCTGAAGAGTGACTTGCCGAATATCTCGTACCGCTCGACAAAACCCCAGAATCTGCTGTCGTTGGACTGGTCCCGGTTGTCTCCCATCATAAAGTAGCTGTCCTCAGGAACGATGACGGGACCGTAGAAATCCCGGTTGTTCATCAGCGTATCGCCGGGCGGAATAATTTCCGGGTCCGCGTGGTACTCAGGCCACCACCCCTCGAGCCTCCTGCCGTTTACGTAAACTTCCTTATTGATCACCTCGATCTCGTCTCCGGGAAGGCCGATACAGCGTTTGACGTAGAACTTGGGCTGCGGGTCGATGTTGACGAATCCCAGGGTCAGCGTGTAAACGATGGGGGTAAACATCTGTATGATTATGTTCGGAGGGTCGTAGTAGGGTGCGAGGAATATGACGATATCCCCTGCATGCGGGTCCCGAATCGCCGGGAGCCTCTTCTTCGTAAACGGAACCTTTGCGCCGTATATGAACTTGTTCGCAACGATAAAATCGCCGATTTCAATGGTCGGTATCATCGAACCTGTGGGAATTTTATATACATCAACGATAAATGTCTTGATGAAGAGCGCAATGGCCAGTGCGAAAACGACCGCCTCTATGTTTTCTCTCAGCTTGCTTTTTTTCTTCTTTTTCCCGGTGTCTTTCATAAGCGGCCTTTTTAATTGAATGCAATAAGATAATATGCACAGGTACCGAATACAAAGATTTATAGAACGGTTTTTTTTAGATAAAGGATGAATACATGGTATATTATTTATAATAAAGACAACGGAGGGACCATCCGTGTCCGATATGCAGAACAAGGAAATCACGAATTCCGAACGTATTCGGAGAATCATCGATATACAGAGGCTCGACGGCAGGGAGATAGAGATAAACCTTCCCAATTACATAGAGGTTGCCAAGATCGTCGATACGGCTCAGGACGGCTTTACGGTAAAGATAACGGATTCCTTCATCAATCTCCGTGACGAGAATATTGATTCCGTTTTCATAAACTTCGTTTTTTCCGGCGTTGAGCTCTTCGGAAGCAGTAAAATTCTGAACCTCTCCGAGTCCGCCCTGACGCTCGGTTACCCGGAGGCGATAGGGAGCAGGAGCAAACGCCGCTACCCGCGTATCAGACTCGACCGGTCCATCACGGCAAAGGTGAAGCTGAAGCAGATACCGGTAGGTCACAAGGGTGAAATTTCCTCCAAGGACGTACCCGTCCAGTACTCCAAGATATACTGGGAGGTTCAGCGGGACGAGGTGGAAATCAAGAAGATCTTCCTCATGGTGGGAACCGAGATCAGGAAAATATCTCCCTTCTCGGAAATCGTCCTTTTCAACAAGAGCAACATACAGATGCGCGACGCCCGCGTGCTGCGCAAGTCCGGCAAGGTCCTCTATGTCGACGACTGCAAAAAGATACAGTCCTATACACGCTTTATCCCCTCGGACAAAATCGTGAGCTACTCCTTCCTCCTGAACGAGCTGAAGCTCCAGGGACTGGAAAAGCAAAAGATACTGCAGGAGCTGAAGGAGATCGTGAAGGAGAATCTCGCCCGGGGGTGCACGGCAAAGGCGCTCGCCCCGATTTTTTCCAAGGATGAAGTGATAGGGTGTGTAAAGGTACTCTTCAAGGACAAGACGAAGAAGCTGACTTTTGAAACCGTTTCCGAAGTCATGTCTCTCGCCGCGCTCCTTACCATGGCGATCGAGAAGGCGAAGTTTATTCCCGATCTCGATGATGCCGTGAAATCCAGTCTTCTCGAGGTAAGCGAGGGCGGTCTCTATCTCAAGATTTCCGACAGCGGAGATTCAGTCGAAATAAAGGAGGGGACCAACATAGAGGTGAGGCTCCTCCTCGATGACGAGGAGCTGACGCTCAAGGGTAACGTGCTCAGAAAGGATGAATCCACGAAGAGTTACGCGGTCGAGCTCGTGGGGCTCGATTCGGATAACCACAGCGTGCTGAAGCATTTTGTCGAAAAAAGCATAGGTGAATTGAAGAAGAAATCGGAGCAGGAGCCGGACTGAAGATTGGGCATGTACAGGCACAGAGGTAAGCTGCTTGGTGCGACTCTGGGTTTCTCCTTCGGAGGTCCCATAGGAGCGATCGTCGGAGCATCCGTGGGGCATTTTTTCGATTCCTCCCAGACCGTCCGTCCGTCCGGTTCGAACCGCGAGCTTGCCTTTGTGGCGAGCCTCATTTACCTCCTCGTCGGCACGGCACGGTCCGACGGCCCCGCAACACTGCGCGAGATCGCGACTATCAGGCGTTTTTTCCAGTCATTGGGATACAGGAAGCAGGAACTCGCGCTTATCGGGCGTATCATCGATAACGCGGTGGACCGCACCCTCGATCTGGCCCGGGCGTGCAGGGATATACACTCGAGGACATCCTACGAGGAACGGCTCTTTCTCGTCCGTCTCTCATACGAGGTTGCGCTTTCGGATGGAAAGCTGAAGAAAGAGGAGGAGGATTTCATCCGGAAGGCGGTGGAGCATTTACATATCGAGGAGTACGACCACCGCATGGTGAGGCGCATGGTTTTCACACAGCCCGGGTCTGAATCATCATTCTCCGATACGACGGTTAAACCGGATAACCCCTACGAGGTGCTGGGGATTCATGAGGACTGCTCAAGCGAAGACGTCGTGCGCGCGTACCGGGACCTGGCCGTAAAATACCATCCGGACAAGGTGTCCCACCTGGGAGAGGAGCTCATCGAGCTCGCCACGGAAAAGTTCAGGGCCATTCAGAACGCGTACGACCTCATAGTCGAAGAGCGCGGAATACGCTGATTTGTCGAAATAGCCGGACAATCGCCTTGATTTATGCAACCCCGGCGGGTAATTTAAATTCATATGAAACTGGATCACGGCAATATGAAGAACCCGACGGGCAACGCTATCATATACTGGCGCGTGACCGGGAATACCGGGCTCCTGGGCGGCGCGGAAATCATAGCGTCCAATTTTGTCATATCTCCCCTGCAGGCAAAGAACGAAATACTGATGGTGAACTTTCCGCCCGTTGTTATTGAGAGCTTCGAGCGCCTCGTGCGTATCGTGGAGAAAAACAACCTCGACCTCATCAAGGGGGAGAGTATCCACATACCGGACAATGTGAAGGATTTCAACGCCTTCTACCTCTCGCAGCTGGAGAAGTACAACGGCATCATCAGGGATTACCTCATTGCGTTCCGGGAAAAGAATGCGGAGGAATCGCCCACGAGCCTTCCGAGGCTCATCTCGCAGGCCGAGGATACCATGAAGGGCGTTCGCAAGCTCGTACGGAGATCGGCTAACGTTGAGCTTATATCCACCAAGATCGATGAGCTCAGGGAGATACAGGACCATATGAATGCGGAAATGAAGGGATACGATCTCACGCCCATAATCAGTATCCTGGACAAGCCCGACCTTCAGATAGACCGCCTTGTAGACCTCTACAAGCAGAAGCTCCTCGCCATATTCCTCGAGGACTACGAGAAGGCACAGGACCTCAAGGAAGAAATTACCCGCATCGAGCGCACCCTCGCCACCTGACCCGGTGACAGTCCCCTCAATCGGCGGTAAACCGCCTCAATCGAGGACAAGTTCCTTTTGTGACAGTTCCTTAAGGAACTGTCACCTATATTATAAAAACCGGGACGCCCGTGAATAGACGACCCGGTTTTATTTTTGTTTGAAGTGCAACGCGGCACTAATAAGCCGCATGCCCGAGGAGAATGTCGAAACGCCGTTATTCGGAATCGGCAAATTCCTGATAAGCCGCCTGATCCAGAAGGCTTTCAAGATCGGCTGCGTTTTCGATCTTTACCTTGAGTATCCAACCTTTTCCCAAGGGATCACTGTTGATGGTTTCAGGAGAATCTTCCAGGAGTGTATTGATATCAACAACCTCACCGCCGACGGGTGATACGAGGTCTGAGACGGATTTGACCGATTCAACGGTACCGAGCACGTCTTCCTTCTCTATCTTCTTTCCCTTCTCAGGCATTTCTACGAATACGATATCGCCGAGCTCGTTTTGAGCAAAATCCGTAAGACCCATGGTGACCGTGTCACCCTCGGCATACACCCACATATGATTCTTCGTGTACTTCAATTCTTCAGCTTTCATCCCGTTCCCTCGCAAAAATTGATGAGTAAATCTACTACCATACGATGTGAATGTCAAATGATCTTGAATTTGAAGTCTCCGTACCGTAGAATACTTTATGCACACCGGGGTACGATGGCAACCGGAATTTAAAGGATAAGACAGGACATGAACCATGCAGGATGACATACGCCGCAAGGCGGAAAAGTGGACTGAGCCGCCCTTTGACGATGACACGAGAGCCGAGATTCGGAACCTTCTGAAAAACGGCGAGAATTCCGAGCTTAAGGACCGCTTTTACAAGGAGCTCGAGTTCGGTACGGGCGGTATGCGCGGAATCATGGGCGCCGGATCGAACCGGATGAACATCTATACGATTGGAAAGGCCACGCAGGGCCTTGCGGACTATCTCCTGGAGGCTTTGCAGGCAGATGACGTGAGCGTGGCGGTTGCGTTCGATTCCCGCAACAACTCTCCACGGTTCGCACGGGAGGCCGCTTCCGTTCTCGCGGCGAACGGTATCAGGGTCCATATCTACCCGGATCTCAGGCCGACGCCTCTCCTCTCCTTCACGGTGCGGCGTCTGGGGTGCAGATCGGGTATCGTTATCACGGCGAGCCATAACCCGAAGGAGTACAACGGGTACAAGGTGTACGGAAGTGATGGAGCGCAGGTCGTAACACCCGAGGATGCCCGAATCGTGGAGTTCGTCAACCGCGTGGACATATCGCAGGGGGTGAAACGGGTCCCCTATGAGGAGGGTGTCGAGAGAGGGCTGATAGAGGAGCTGGACGAATCGACCGAGCTCGATTACCTGAACAGGGTGGATGAATTCATCCGAACGGTCGAAAACGGTATGTCCGGTATGCTCGATGATTCTTCGAAAGAGACGAGGGTCGTGTATACCCCTCTGCATGGAACGGGCGGCACGCTCGTACCGGCCGCGCTCCGGCGTATAGCAAACAGCACCGTACTCCCGGAACCCGAGCAGAGCGTACCGGACGGCGGGTTCACCACAACGCCGTCTCCCAATCCCGAAGACCCCGCGGCCCTGACGGCCGCGATCGATCTCGCGCGCAGGGAAGGGGCCGATCTCGTCATAGCCACGGATCCGGACTGCGATCGTATGGGCCTGGCAGTTCCCGGGAAAGAGGAGGGCGAATACGTAACGCTCTCCGGCAACCAGACGGGCTGTCTTCTCGCTTACGTGCTCCTCATGTCCTATCGGAAGGCGGGCCTTGTACCGGAAGACGGCCTCATCATCAGCACGATCGTCTCAACGGAGATGATACACAACATAGCCCTTGATTTCGGCGTTGAGGTGTTCGAGACGCTTACCGGTTTCAAGTTCATCTGCGGAAAGATGCGGGAGATCGAGGAGAAGGGGACGGGTGCATTCCTCTTCGGTTTCGAGGAGAGCTACGGCTACCTTGGAGGCACTTTCGTACGCGACAAGGACGGGGTCATCGGTTCCGCTCTCGCCGTGCTCATGGTCCGGTACGCGTGCGGCCTGCACGGGTCGGTGCTCGGCCTGCTCGACCATCTCTATGCGCGTTACGGCGTATTCGACGAGTTCCAACGCTCTTTCGTATTTCGCGGCGCCGAAGGGGCGCAAAAAATCGTCTCCATCATGAAACAGCTTCGAGACGACCCCCCAGCCGGGCTTGGAGGCGTTCCCGTTCTGGAGATAAAGGACTACCTCCTCAGAAAGAGGACAAACCTTGCAACAGGCGAGGACCGTCCGCTCGAGGAGCTGCCGGAATCGAACGTTCTGCAGTTCGTCATCGGGAACGGCCGCATTTCAGTCCGACCTTCCGGTACGGAGCCCAAGATCAAGTTCTACTTCGGTCTCAACACCCCGGCCCCTGTCGCTGGGGAAACCGCAGGCACAGTTCGCGAGAAGCTGAAAAAGAGCTGCAATGCCGTGTCGAACGATCTCTATTCGATCTGCGGTCTGATCTGATATGAATCCGGATCGAACTCCCTAAAACCTGACGATCGTTGATACGAGCATGATTAAAACGCCCAGTATGAGGAGAACGGTAAGGAAGATGATGAGGAAGATTTGACCCGCCCTGCCGAGCGGGACCTCCACCGTTCGTCCGCTCCTTGCACGCCGTTCGAAGAGATCGGGGTGAACGATCCTGAGGAATTTTATTACGATACAGATAAACCTTATGCAGAGAAAAACAATGCCGGCCGTATAGAGCGGTTTAAAGGCGAGGTTTACGACCGCCGCGCGTCCGGGGATTCCCATTCCCTTTCCGAGCGCTGTCTGGAGCACCAGGAAGAGGAGCAGGGTGAAGGGAACGATTACGAGGAACACGCTCATCATTAAAACCCTGACCTGCGGTATGAAATCCTTCCGAATGGTCGCCGTTTTCGCGTGGCGGGCCAGGAGGGATGTGTAGAGGCCGAGCTGCAGCTCCACCTTGAGGAGGAGGTACAGGCTGAGGCCGATCAGTATGACGGGCTGGATGAGGAGATACCAGGGGTGGTTGAAATCGAAGTGTATGTTAATGAATGCCCCCCCTTCCAGCTTTACTTCGGCCAGGGACAGTATGGGAAGGATGAACATGACGGACAGAACGAACAGCATGTTCTTTGCCCGGAGTATGCGTAAATCGGTAAGCTGGCTGAGATATTCTTCGGTTACGGTCTCTGCTTTTGATCTCCCCGCGTTCGGCATGGCCTCTCCCCCTCTTTTTCCTTTCTATACTCTATTTAAACACGAATAATCCGTATCCGCAATACGATTGTGCCCCGGGGTTTTCAGCGAAAAATGGCGCAAACCGTGCGCGGGCATGTCCGTCACCGGCCGACAGTGCCGAATCTTTCCTCTATGAGGCTCCGCACCCTTTCTTCGAGCTCCCTGACCAGCCGCGTTTTCGGGAGCGTGGCAACGGGCTCGCCGTTCATAAAGACCGTGCCTGTTCCCCCTTTGCCTCCGGCGATGCCGATATCGGCATCGCGAGCCTCTCCCGGGCCGTTCACGTTGCAGCCCATGACCGCGACCCTTATCCCGCCGATACGATCGAGCGGTTTTCCCTCCCGGCCGTATCTCTTTACGAGCCGGTCCATAATACGGCCCGTTCGCCTCGCCATGCGCGGAATATTCATCGTGCACCGTCCGCACATGGGGCAGGAGAGGAGGGTGTAGGGGAGGGTCACAAAACCGAGCGGACCGAGAATTTTTTTCAGGATGCCAAGTGATCGAAGAACCGCGCGGCTGTTGATTTCGCTCCCGTCCCCGCGCAACAGGATGACGGGTTTCTCCAGGTCGTAGAGCAGGGATCCGATCAGGATGGAATGCCGAACGATATCGTCCCCATTCCGGAGCAGGGGAACGACCGCGACCGTACCGTCGCTGTTTTCGAAAAAGCCGCCTGCCCGTTTACGCGGAGAATGGTTTTCCCAGGAATCCGGTTTATACACGGCCCTCAGGCCGTGCCTCCCGATCAGTTTCGCCTTCTTGTCAGCGTCCCTTCCGGGGCTGATGAGCCACCCCTCCACCATTTCGGGAAGCACGCGGAGGGTCTTTTTCAGAAAATTCCGCGTGCAGAGACGCGCGGGAATATCCAGGTATACGGCTGGCGGGGCCTTGGTAGTCACCCCTCTATAATAGCCGTATCAGGAACGTCCAGCAATTTCTATTTGCTTTTGGATTTTCCGGCACCGTATATTTGAGCCAATGGACAAGACACTGACCTTCACTTCGGATTTCGGGCTCGCGGACCCGTACGTAGGTGAGGTCAAGGGTGTTGTGGGGGCCTGCTCGGCCGGGGTCCGCATCGTGGACATCACCCATGAACTGGAGCAGGGAGCCCTCACGGCCGCATCCTTCGTACTAAGCGGCGCGTGCCGGTATTTCGCGCGCGGGACTTTGCACCTTGCCGTGATCGATCCCGGCGTGGGCACGGAACGCGGGGTGCTCGTCATCAGGACGAAAAACTACGCGTTCGTCGGGCCCGATAACGGTATTCTGTTCGAGGCCGCGAATCGCGACGGCATAGAGGAGCTGTACCTCCTCGACGTGAGGCGCTTTACGGAAAGAATCGCTGCCGTATTTCATAATGTTCTTCCCGTACGGCGCATTCTGGAACAGGGTGTATCCGGGACCTTCCACGGACGCGACATATTCGCCCCGCTCGCGGCCTTGGTGCTCGAGGGAATGGATCTCGATGAGGTGGCTGTGCGCGTGGAGGACTGTGTCAGGACCACCCTGCCCTCGCCGAAGAAATCGGAAGGCTCAGTGCAGGGTGAGATTGTGTACGTCGATCGTTTCGGAAATCTCGTTACGAATATAAATGAAGAAATTGTTGCACCGGGTGACGGGATCGCCGTGCTCGTGGAGAACGAGTGGGTGAATATCCCGCTGGTGGAAACCTACGCCCGCGTGCCGCCCGGCTCAGTACTGGCGCTCATCGGTTCGCACGGCATGCTCGAAATATCGATTAACGGCGGGAGTGCGGCCCGGGAGCTCGACGCCGGATACGCGACAAAGGTCCTGATCCTGAAGGGAGAAAAAACGGGGGAGCGATGATAGACATCAGACAGCTGAGGGAAGTGCCCGACAGATTCAGGGAGGGCGCGCGCAGGAAACGATTCGAAGTTGATATAGACCGCATTCTCGAGCTCGACGCCCGGCGCCGCGAGCTGCAGGCCACGATTGACGAGCGCAAGAAGATGCTCGGACTCAAGTCAAAGACGATGAAGAAAGCGGGGCCTGAAGAGCGCGGGACGCTGCAGGAAGAGCTTCGTGAATATTCCCGCGGTATTAAGGACGACGAAGGACTGATGAAGAAGGCGGAGGAGGAGCGCAACGCACTCCTGCTCGCAGTACCGAACCCCCCCATGGACGACGTACCCGAGGGTGACGATGAAAATGACAACGTGGAGATACGGCGCGTGGGCGAGCCGACTTCGTTCGATTTCGAAATAAAGGACCACGTGGAGCTCGGATTGATGCACGACCTCCTCGATATCGAGCGTGGAGCCAAGGTTTCAGGCGCACGCTGCTACTTTCTGAAAAACGCCGCCGCCCTGCTCGAAAACGCCGTTACCCGCTATGCACTCGATTTTCTCGCCCCAAGGGGATTCGCGCCCATGATCACACCCGTATTCGTACGCGAGGAGGCCATGGTCGGTACGGGGTACTTCCCGACGGGGCGTGAAGAGGCCTATGCCATTGAACGCGACGAGCTCTACCTCATCGGGACCTCAGAGGTGACCCTCGTTTCCTTTCATCAGAACGAGATACTGCAGGCCTCGGAGCTCCCCATCCGCTACGCGGGGTGTACCACCTGCTTCAGACGTGAGGCCGGAAGCTACGGACGGGACGTGCGCGGGCTCTACCGCGTTCATCAGTTCCAGAAGGTGGAGCAGGTCGTCATCTGCAGGAACGATGAGGAGGAGATGCACCGCCTGCACGCTGAGATACTGAACAACTCGGAAGAGATCGTGCGCGCGTTCGGCATACCCTATCGCGTGGTCGAGGTGTGCACGGGTGAGATGGGCATGGGACAGGTGAAGAAGCACGACATCGAGTGCTGGATGCCCGGCAGGGGCGGGTACGGCGAGACGCACTCATGCTCCTCGTTCGGGGATTTTCAATCGCGACGCTCCCGCATAAGGTACAAGGACGGCGGCAGTAATGTATTCCCCTTTACCCTGAACAACACGGCAATTGCATCCCCGCGTATCCTGATCGCGATTATGGAGAACAATCAGCAGGCGGACGGGTCCATCGTCATCCCGGAGGTACTCGTTCCCTACATGAACGGCAGAAGGAAAATCGGCGGTTGACGATGTCGATGAAGACGGGACAATTCCCTTGATGAACCGGGACAATTCCCTTGATGAACCGGGACAAGTCCCTCGATGAATCGGGACAAGCCCTGCTGATAACGATGGTTTATTAAAGAGGAGGTATCGCGCATGGCTGAAAAACACCTGCGTATAGGCTGGATCGGAACCGGTGTAATGGGAGGCACCATGTGCGGTCACCTCCTGCGCGCGGGCTATCCCGTTACCCTGTACACGAGAACAAAACCCAAAGCTGAAAGTCTCCTGAGAGAGGGGGCCGCATGGGCCGGATCGCCGAAAGAGGCGGCGGCTCGATCGGACGTGGTGTTTACCATGGTGGCGTATCCCCGTGACGTCAGGACCGTGGTGCTCGGCGAAAACGGTGTGCTCGCGGGCCTGAGGCAGGGCGGAACGGTCGTGGATATGACCACGAGCAGCCCGGGCCTCGCGGAGGAGCTGTACGAAAAAGCGCTCTCAAAGGGCGTTCATGCCGTGGATGCGCCGGTTTCCGGCGGTGATGTGGGCGCAGCGCAAGGCACGCTCTCCATCATGATCGGGGGAGACCGGGTCGTCTTCGAAAAGCTCCTTCCGCTCTTCGAGATCATGGGAAAGAGCATCAATTACATGGGGGGAGCGGGCAAGGGCCAGCACACGAAGATGGCGAACCAGATACATATCGCCACCACCATGATCGGCGCTGTCGAAAGCCTCCTCTACGCGAAGAAGGCGGGCCTCGACCTGAACGAGGTCATAAGGGCGATCGGTAGCGGAGCCGCCGGAACGTGGACGATCAACAACCTCGGCCCGCGTATCGTGGAGAGAAACTTCGACCCCGGTTTCTTCATCGCCCATTTCATCAAGGACATGGGCATCGCGCTCGATGAGGCGAAGCGGATGAACCTCTGCCTGCCCGGTCTCGCGCTCGCCCATCAGTTCTATCTCTCGGCAGCGGCCATGGGCCTTGAAAAGCGCGGCACGCACGCGCTCGCGCTCGTTCTCGAACGCATGAACGGATTGGATTAGGAATCCCGGCGGAACAGCCGCGAGGCGAACCCGCCTCCTATCCCCATGAGCGGCAGGAACAGGAATAGGACGTAGACACGGTATTTGATGTAGAGAATGGCGCTCAGAAGCAGGCCCGCGATAATTCCTGCGATCAGAATAAAAGACGCCCGCCGGCCCATATCAGTTTTCCAGGACTTTGATCTCGGTCCGCCTGTTTTTCCGGCGTCCCTCCTCGGTATCGTTTCCGGCCACGGGCACCGTGTCACCGAATCCTTCCGTTGTGATCCGTGTCGAGGAGACGCCGTTCTTCACGAGCCACGCCGCCACGGCATCGGCCCTGAGCCGGGAGAGGGCGAGGTTGAACTCCTCCTTACCCGTGGAGTCGGTATGGCCCGCGATCCCGATTTTAATGGAGGGGTTCCGCTTCATGAGGTCGAGCAGAAGGCGGAGCGTGGGGATCGAGTGGGGCTCGAGGTCCGCCTTTCCAACGGCGAAGTGGATGGATCTGACCTCCATGCTCGCGCCCGCGAACGGACGGGACAGCGTTACCTCCAGTCCCATGGTCGTGAGGTCGTCGATTGCCTTTTCGTCCGGGAGCGTGATCGTCTCGAAGGTGTATCCCTCCGAGGACAGGATGAGGTCCGTCTCGCCCTGCCTGGGGATCTCGATAGTGAATTTTCCGTCCGTAAAGTCGTGCCTGCGTATCTCTACGCCCGCGGTCGTTTTCGTGGTCGCTTCCACCGTTCCCGACAGGGCGCGTCCCCGTTCGTCGAATACGCTTCCCCGCACAATCACCCTGCCAGGAGACGGAACGGGTGCGGCCTCGGCGGCCTCCTCCTCGTAGGGCTCGAACGCGCCGGGCTGTGAGGGGGCACCGGTGACCCCCGATCCTGTTCGGTCGATTTCATACCCGAGTGCGATTTTCTCATCCGGAAGGGCAGCCTCCGGAACCTCGAAAACGGGCTTTTTATACGCTCCCGTAATGCCGCTGCCTGCACCTTTGGTGTCGGCCGCCGTTCCGGCAGCGGCCGCGCCTTCGGCCCCGGGTTCCGGCTCGATGGAAAGGGCCGGTTCCCGCACACCGCCGCTCCCCTCGAGCGGGGCCGAGACCGTCACGTCACCATCGGCGGTTGCTGAGACTTTTCCGGGCACGCGTTTCTCTCCGGCGGCGGGTCCGGGTTCCGGCTCCCGGCTCTCGGACGACGGCATAAAAATTTCGGCCTCGCCCGGCGTCGAGGTCATGCTTATCACGTCGAAGAAACGGCCCTCTCCCAGGGCCACGAGCCTGTTCTTCACAGGAACGAGCGCGACCCCCCTGCTTACCGTAATATCCGAGGGTGCGCCGATCCCCCTGCCTATTCGCCGCAGCTCCCTGCCCGTGACGGCGTCCACCACGGCTATTCCGCCCGCCCCGTCCTTCAGCGGGATGCAGAGCGACGACCCGACAACGGCGAACTGCGTGGGATAGGGTACCGAGTATACGGGAAACCACGAGCCCGTCCGCGGGTCGACGGATATGATCGCTCCCTCCGCGAGCGCGAGGAATATCCTCCCCTGTGAGAACACGGGGTGAGAGGCGATGTCGGATAGAAAAACGCGTTCGAACACGGGCTCGCTCGATTCTGCGTCGAAAACGGAGAGTTTCTTCCCGTACCCGAGGTAGAGACGGCCGTTGTACACAACGGGAGAGTAGATATTCGACACGTTCTCGAGTCGAACGGACCAGCGCAGGGACCCGTCCGAGGCGCTGAGCGCCACGAGCCGGGCCGCTTCCTTCTGAAATTCCTTGGACACCGTGTACACCATGCCGTTCCAGTACGCGGGAAAACCCCGATAGGTGTAGATGTCCGTCTTTTCCCATTCCATGTGCCCGTTCTGGAGCTCACGGGCGAAGAATCCCTTGCGGTTGCCGTAAAAAATCTTCCCCTCCGCCACCGTGGGCGTGCCGTAGAAACCGACGCTCGGATCGCGCCTCCCCCACAGCAGCTCGCCCGTCACCTCGTCGAGACAGTAGAGATAGCGTCCGGCAGGGAGGTAAACCCGCCCCTCGTTTATCACCACCATGCGCGTGAGTGCGCCCTCCGCCTTGTACTTCCAGATCACGGCGCCGGTGCGGAGGTCGAGGCAGTAGAGATGCCCGTCCGTTGATACGACAAATACCCGGTCGTTTACGCTCACCGGATTGTAAACCCTGCCCTCGGAGCCGAATTTCCAGAGGACCTCCTCGCCCTCGGGCATGATGCCGTCGTTGTTGCCTGTGAGGTACTGGTTTCCCATGTAGGTGGGCCAGTTTTCTTCAGGCCCGCCCGGACAGAGCAGGGGCGTGAGCAGGAAGAGGAGCGGTATGATGAGCCTTTTCAGTTTCATATAGACTATTATATTTTTTAAAAGGAGGACTGTCGAGTGCTAAGTGAGGCAAGGACAATCGATGGGCCGGGCAGGGACGAATCGCGGCGTATTCGTTCCGCCGTTCATTCTTCAGGCCCGGACCGAGGAGGGAACCATGCTGATAACGAGGGAGCAGATCGAGGACCTCATGCGTCGAAGATTCGGCGAGATCCCGGTCACGAGCTTCTATTTGAACGTAGACCAGACGCGCTACCCGAAAGAGGAGTACCAGAAGAACGTCAAGACACTGGTAAGGAAGAGCCGCGAGCGGCTCGAGCACGAAGGACTGAGCCGGGAGGGCCGCTACTCGGTGCTCGAAGACTTCGAGCGCGTACTCTCGGCCGTTAATGGGATAAAAGCCTCCTGGTACCGCGGATTTGCGGTATTCACCTCTTCCAAGAACGGCTTCTACCAGGAGTACCACCTCGACGATCCGGTGGCCGACAAGCTCGTGGTCGACCGTTTCCCCTACACCCGCCCTCTCTTCGCCGTGCTCCGCATGAAGCAGCGGTATATCGTGCTTCTGTTGAAAAAGGACAAGCTCAGGGCCTTCGAGGTTTACGGAAGCAGGATAGAGGAGTGCATCGACCTCTTCGTATCGACAGTGTTCAGCTCACGCAAGAACGCCTATATATTCATTAACGAGAAGAAATACCAGAACAGGCTTGAAACCGAGTACGCCAAGTTTTTGCATGAGGCCTCGAACGAAGCACTCGACCTGTTAACGCGCCGCGACGCGGACTACATCGTGCTCGGCGGCGACCGGGGGGTGTGCAGGGATTTCGAGGATGCCATGCACCCCTATCTACGCGAGCGCTTCGCCGGATGCATCGAGGCCGGTTTCGATGTGGGGGAGCACACGGTGCTCGACGCGGTAAGGAACATCAGCAGGGTAAAATCCGAGCAGATCGACGCCGAGCTCGCGAATAAGATCCGGGACGAGATCGGGAGGCACGGCAAGGCGTGTCGGGGTGTGAAGGAAGTGCTGAAGGCGCTGTCACTGGCGTCCGTGAGCGTGCTCCTGATGGAGCAGGGGTACGCAGCGCCCGGCTACATGGACGCGGCGAGCGGCCGCCTCTTTGCGGTCAGGGAGGATTACGACGGGGACCCCGCAGCTCTCAGGGAGGTCGATGATATTATGAACGAGGCCGTGGACGAGGCCGTGCAGCAGGGGGCCGAGGTCCGCATCGTGCAGAGTGCAGGGATCATGTCCGGCCTCGATCACACCGCCGCGCTTCTTCGTTTCAGGCCCGGCGCGTGACCATGAGCCGGCCCTTTTCCCTTGACGTTTACCCAAAGAAATGTAAATTTCTGTACTGGCGTTTCGGGGGTCCGCTCCCGAAGCCGTGAAACATTCCCCTGTAGCTCAGCTGGTAGAGCAACTGACTGTTAATCAGTGGGTCACAGGTTCGAGTCCTGTCGGGGGAGCA
>Ga0180432_10000826_pt1 | contig 50222 bp, 64 predicted proteins | sample SS_ome_10_FD_132414 | JGI IMG/M metagenome (GOLD analysis project Ga0180432, IMG submission 132414) | Hypersaline lake sediment archaeal communities from the Salton Sea, California, USA - SS_1_MS_2 metaG | ecosystem: Environmental > Aquatic > Non-marine Saline and Alkaline > Hypersaline >...
ATTGCAAAAGAATAAGAAAAAGATCCCGTCAGATCTTCCGTATCCACAAAGACTTACGATGTTAAAGGATATTGTAAAACAGCTACCCCCTCAAAAGTTTACACTGCCTCCATACATAGAAGACCCCGAAGAAATGAAGAGGGTATGGGAGCAGATGAGAGCTGGGAAATATCCACTTACTAGCGAAGGGATGGTATTCTGGCCGAAGGAGGGAGGTAAGCCGGTTAAGTCTAAGTTTACTGAAGATGCGGATGTAATCGTCAAAGGGGTCTTTCCTGGGACTGGGCGGTTAAAAGGGAAGTCGGCGGGCGGATTTACATATGCTCTTCCTAGTGATCCTAATACTATAGTAGGGCGTGTTGGTTCTGGAATAGATGATACAACCCGTAGGTGGCTATGGGAACATCGAGATGACCCGGAGCTAATAGGACGTAGGGCCCGTATTAAAGCGCAGCAACAATACCCTGGCGGGGCGTATCGGGCCCCTAGATTGATTGCATTACATGAAGACTACCCCGCTAAGGAAGCGGCATTTTCAGAAGAGGATGCTGAGAATATAGTAAAAGAGGTGCTGTATCATGCCTCTCCTAAGAAACTCGATGTGCTTGAACCTCGCATAGAACATGGAGATCCTGATCTAGTTGGAGAGAATGCAGCAGCTATTTTTGCAACGCCAATGTTACAGATGGCGTTAGCTTATCTTGGCAATAAGTGGTCAGATAGAGATATAGGACAAGGCGGGTGGGGGCAATCCACAAAAGACCGATCAATTTATCTTACAGAGATGAGACCTAACGCTTTCAAAGAGATTTTTGAGGGGGCGGGGCCTGGATATTTGTATACTCTTCCCGCCGAACCTTTTAAGCCGTTACCGCGGCAGGGTTCTTATGATTGGGAGAGGATAGCCGATAAGCCGGTTAAGCCTATTAAGGTGGAAGAGATTAAGAATATTCTTGAGAGGCTTAAAGAACATCCTCATATAGAAATGCACCCATTTGATGTAAAAGGGGATGCGTTTAATAAGTCACTTCGGTTCAGTGTAAAGCGAATGAAGAAGATGACTCCGGAAAAACGAAAGTCTTATTATGAGTGGCGGATTAAGGATCTTCCTAAAGTAGTGACTGATGCGTTTCATGCTGAAATGAAAAGACAGGGAGTAGATATACCTGAGGAGACAGCAGAATGATTTTTGATATGGAAAAATTAGCCTTCTCGATTGAGAAGGAAGCAATTATTAGAAAGAAGAATGGAAAGTATGTACTCTATTCACACAAGGGTAAGAAGCTAGGTGAACACTCCTCTAAAAAGGGGGCCGAAGCCCAAGAACGCGCCATACAGGCGTCAAAACACTCTTCTATGAATAAACAAAAGGATAAGTCTAAGAAGGACGATAAAAAGAAGACGGATAATAAACAGAATCAGGAAAAAACTGCCGCAATGGGTGATGGAACTGGTCCTATGGGTAAGGGCCCCATGACTGGTAGAGGAATGGGATACTGTGCCGGTATGATCCCCCCACCTCTTCGTGTAAAAGATAAAGACGACGAAAAGACGAAGAAGAAAAAGAAAACAAAGAAAGATAAGACGAAGTCAGAGAAGAATGAGAAATGATAATCGTCCTCGGAAATCAAAAGGCTGGAACGACAGTCATTGCGGCGCTTCTTGCTAAATATGGCGGGCTATCTTGTATTCTAGATATACAGCCAGAATTACGTAAGCGCTTTTTCCAGCAAGTACTTACGGGAAAGATGCAGTTTGAGGAGTATCTTCATATTTATAAGAGGGTCTTTCAATATGAAGTCGTTAAAGACCCGAACCTCACATTGCTATATCCCCATCTTATAACAGTATTTTCGAAGGCGAAGTATGTATATATTTCTCGTGATCCTAGAGATAATATCCGTAGTATTTTAGATCGGTTCGGGACGAGCGGTAAAGCAGAGGATGTTAATTGGGGACAGAAGAATATCCCCGGTAGTTGGCGTTATGTTATGAACAATCAGTGGTTAGGCTGCCCTCACGATCAGTATATAGAGCAGCTTGCGTGGCGATGGAATAGGATGACTGATACTTATCTCCAGAATCCGAATAAGATGCGGTTAATTCGTTATGAAGACTTCTGTGAAGATAAAGCTATGCAAATAAAGCAGTTAGCAGAAGATCTTGGAGTTAAAGAGAAAGAAGATATCTCTGATAAGGTAAATGTTCAATATCAGGGGTATGGTCGTAATAGAGATAAATCTTGGGATCAGTTCTATAGCCAAGAGAATCTTCAGAAAATAGAAGAAATGTGTGCAGAAGGCATGGAAAAACTAGGCTATCTGATACAATAGAATCAGACACATTATAGAATATTGAGCGCGCTCAACTATTGGAGTTCGTGATGAAAATAGATATGGAAAAACTTGCTGGGTCTCGTAGTGCCGCTGTGGGGGGTATTTATGATTTAGTGAGGGCGGGTAAAAAGTTTGGTGGGATACCCCCCGGGCGCGCGAATAAATTATTAAGAGAATTACCTTCTAAGATGGATATAGATAGACATGTAAGATGGATACCAGCAGATAGGCCGACAGCCGGTGCCGGGGAGGTTTTTAGCGGCCGCGGTGAACTTGTCCCCGGAATTATGGGTAGAGCGAATAGGTTTCAGGGTAATTTCGACGAGTTTCAAGAAGCAGTTAGGGCGGCGGCGCAGAAGACCGGTTGGGGCGGGGCTAGAATAGCGACCGCTGAAGATCTTGCAGAGCAAGCATACAGATACGCTAAGAGCGGAAAACGTCCTGGTTGGTGGGGCAAGCAGAGTATGGCACATAAGGCATACCGTCTTCGTCACCCTGTCTATAATTGGGCGATGCGACATCCGGTCTTGACTACTGCCGGCGCTGTTGGGGTTCCGTATACTGGTTATAGAGGTGTTAGAGGAGCTTATAACTATTTAAACGAGCCAAAAACTGTTCCGAATAAGATGGGAAAATGGGTGTCTAATCCTCTTGTTTGGGGTGGCGGGCTTCTAACTCTTTTACTTCTGAGTTCTCTGCTTATGGGACGAGGCCGTGGATAAAGAGCAATTCATTAATAACATAGGAAGAATTCTTCCGTCATTAATGACGAAGAAAGCTCAGATTACACCACACCAGCAACGGATGGGTAATATTGCTGGTAGCGGCTTTCGTCGTTCAACTGCTGGCGGCCCTTCTGCTGAGGGATTAGAATCTCTAGGAACGATGTTTCAAGATCCTAGAGGAGCAGCCTCGATGGGGCAATTCTTTCATGGAAATCCGATGGCAGCCGGCTCACTAGCTCAAAGAGAATTTCTAAGGTATAGGGCTAGGAGTGGGGATGAGTCAGCTATTAATGCTTTAGCTGCGTTAGATAGGGCCGGCGGATTAGGTTGGGGAGGAAGACGAAGAGCTGAAAATATGGCGAATATTATGGAATATGCCCCAACTGGCAACATAATGTCGAGAGCTTTAGGGCCGTGGAGCGGCTTTGCTGCGCTGGGTGGGGTGGCCCCCTATGCTAGTGACCCTGGAGAGAGTTTATTATATGCGAAATATAATCCTATTCCAGCACTTACCGGCGGCATCCAAATGGGATCTGAACTTATTCCAAGTGCTATATCAGGAATAAGTAGGAGACTAGGATTTAAAGGCGCACAAAGATTCGGCGAAACACTCGCTAAATATACTACACCTAAATTGGTTAGGAACGCAGTTAGAGGTATGCCAATTTTAGACCCTCTTGATCTCGCAGAGTTTTTGATTCTTCCTGCCTATGAATCAGCTAGAGCTGCCGATACATTAGGAACTGATGACCCATTAGGTAAAGCCAGACGCGCTCAAGTTTGGGAGAATATGACCAGACAAGATGTAGCTCGTAAGCTGGGTGCGCGTAAAGCCGGTAGAGAGGGAGAAGCAAAAATTCGTAACTTGATTAACCGTATAGGTAATATAACGGTTATGGGACGGAGACTCGGTAGTGTTGGTCCTATGAAAGGCTTACAAGAAGGAATAGAATCATTATATGGGTCTGTCTTACCGGATGCAGTAGGAGGCACACTTAGACATATGATGTATGCTCATCATCCATTAATTGCCTTTCCTGCCCACGCTGCAAGAGAAGCTTTTGATACTGCCGCTTATGTAGCTGCCGCTCAGGAACGAGTTAATCAGATGAGCCAGAATATGCAAGAGCAGCTTAAGTCAGATCGCGGTCAAAAGATGATGGAAAACTTAAAAAGAGGCAAGAGTCTTTTAGCTCGTAGGCGGTATGCGAATTATAAGAATATATTGAGAGAACAACAAACAAGACCGCAGTTTAGCGCGAAGGTTATGCTTGACCGTCTTTTAGGTAGAGGATAATGGGAAGAGCAAGAACATTAATAACAGCGTTAGGTGTTCCTACCGCAGGATTGGGAACATATTATGGAATTAAACACGCTCCTCAAATATATGAGCGTTTTCGACCGTTTAATTCTAATGACTATATGCAGGACATGGATCGTCGAACTGCTCAAGCGTTTAATTGGAAAAATCAAAAGGGCGCGTTTCCAAGAGCAATGGCGTACGGCGCAGGCGGCATTGGTTTGGGATTATTAATGCTGCATCTTATGAATAGATATAGAAATAGGTAAGGAGCATATAGATGGAAAAGATGTCAAAACTACCAATAAAGTTTCTCGCTGCTTTAGGTCTTGGCGGGGCTGGCGGGTATCTAACTAGAAGTAATCAGGAACGTCTGAAAAGACTATTATATAAGCCAGGAATAGGTGAGCAAGTTCAAGAAAAGATAGAGAAGACTACTGGTCAGCCGCTTATTAATGTATTTGGTGCGACAACTGGTGGGATAGCGCTTGCTGTTCTTCTTCATAGTCTTATGAAGAGTAGATCGACTGGAAAGAAGCTGGAACAGCAACAGAGGGAGAAAGAGGAATTACTTCGTTTAGCTCCCCCACCAGCTCAGTCACAAGGTCTACCATTTGATCCTCTGGCAATGTTACTTGCCGGCAAACCAAGGATGCTTCCATAATGGCAATTTCGAGTATATATTCAAAGGGCATACTGCCCGCTTGGCAGGCCGCCACCAAGACTACTCCTCGAAAGGTGATGACTGGAATTGGTTTAGGAATTCCAACAGGTCTTGGATTATATAGTGGTGTTCGTACTTATCGCAAGGCTAGACAAGCCGAACGTATTATGGACGCTTTCCAGAATCCTAAGAATTGGATGATGGCGGGCGGCGTAACGCTTGGCGGGCTACTTCTATATACAATGCTATCGCGCATGATGGGAAGATAACATGGCTGAGCGATATGATGTCGATCCATATATTAATATGATGCGTGAAGAAAGAGATCGTTCTGAAGATGTGTTCGCCCCACAGACTCAAGAATATCTCAAGAAATTACGTGGTCGAGCTCGCGATATCTCACAAGAAAAAACTCCTATCTGGCCGTGGGCTTTACTTGCGTTGGGCGCTTGGAAACTAATGGATAGATAAATGCCAATAGCAGATCATCTTAAAAAATACATAACAGCGTTTCGTGAGCACGGTCATCCTAATATCACGATCCCCGCTGCTGGTGCTCTTGCTGCTCTTGCGCTTGCTCCTTACCTACGAAAATTAGCACAGCGTAAAGTGGGTCGATACCAAATCCCAAAATGGGTAGATCTAGTTCCAGCAGTGGGCGCGTGGTCAGCAGGAAGAATGGTTCAAGGTCTTCCTATTCTTCCAATGACAAAATCTAGCTCTGTTCGTGATATAGGTTTGATGACATCTTTTGAGATGATTGAAAATGATCCTACTCTTGGCATAGTAGATCGTATCAACGCAAAGAATTTCTTACTCGATGCCTCAGGCGGGAAAAAGACAGGTCTTATTGGATCTGGAGATATAACAAGAGCGGCCGTTAATGCCGGTCTTGGAGGAACAGCGGCGTATATGACTGGAAAAGCTTTAGGGTCGTTTTTTGGTATGAGCCCCAAAGCTCAGAGAACACTAACTGCTGTTGGAGTTCTTGGCGGGTTATTGAAGGGAACGATATTATCAGATAGTAAAGAGCCAACTTCAATATTTGGTTCTACATTTTAAGGAAACTTTCCATGGAAAAAAATTCAGCATTTCCACTAATGGCCGCTGGTGAGCTGGCCCTTTTATCGCTTATTCTTAGTCAATCTTTAGGTGGAGCCGCTGCTGGGCTAACCGCGCATCAAATGACAAAGCGCAGAGACGTTGATAAAGAAATTGCCGAAGCGCAATTAGTAGAGCAGTTATGGCAAAGTGCCTTGCAAAGAGCGGCGAATAGGAGTAAAATAAAGGCTAAAGAGGAAGGCCTTGTTTCTACTTCTAGAGCCTATGATTGGATGGGAGCAAAGTAATTGAAGCCATCGGAAGCCAGTTATGATGTTTTAGATGTAACGAAAATAAAGGATCAAGCGTTCAATAAAGAGGAAGGGGCACAAGTCGCTCCTATGAGTGCAAAGCCTTTATTATCTGTACCGGGACTTCCTACACGATTAGGTCCTGGGTCTGGCTTTAAGATCAAATACACTGTTCACAGTAAAGTATTTGATTTATCCGATGATAAGCAATTAGAAGAATTCAATGAAGTATATAAACAAGTTCCCTTGGGTGATGTTATCATAAGTGAAGAAGACCGGCAATTTCACGATGGAAAGTTTATCGTATATTTACGTTGGGCTGATGTTGAAATCGTAAAAGAAGAAACAGAAATAGATTCTAAATAGGAAAAACTACTGTGGCAAATAGATGGAGCAGACTAGCATTATTCTCAGGGCATACTTTAGCTCTAGGCGCTCTTCTGAATTATCTTATGCAGCGCGATATGAATGCCGTCAATATTCCAAAGGCGTTCCAAGATATTTCTACGCCCCCCGAGAAGGAAGAGGAAGAAGATAAGCTAGAAAAAGAGAGCGGGTATTCTGGTCTTGCTCTTTTGGCTTTGCCTATGGGGGCGGCAGCGGTTGGATATGGTTTAACAAATATGTATCGTAAAAGAAAACGGCTGCAAGAGCTAAAAGCTAATATTGAAAATCTTCGTCAACAATATATCGAGCAAATGCAACAAATTGGCGGAAAGTCTACTGACATAGAAGAGGAAGATGATGAAAAGCAGGCGTCTATGAAGAAAGACGCTCTGATTAGTGATGTTGTAGCTTTAGGGACTACTCTTCTTCTTCCGACTGCCGCCTATCTTGTATACCAGCGGCTAAAAGAGCGCAAGTCAGATACCGATAAGCAGATCGGAGCCATCCAAAATGCTCTCGCTGAGTTCCATCGGCAGCAAGAATTATCTGCCTAATTTTTCTTTGTGGTATATAGGAGCTTCCCGTGCCTAAAATCCGTGCGTTTGACGATATTTCCACGTTGCGGACAAACCTTTATGAGAACGTAATCTCCTCGCTAGCTGAACTTGAAGCCGCTCCGGTTGAAAACGAAAGGTATCAGCTAAGACTGAGTAAAGTACGTTTAAAGGAATCTCCTATACACAAGAAGGATGAGAAGAAGGCCATTCTTGAAAAGAGAACCCTCGCAACTCCAGTTCTAGGAAAATGGGATCTTATTGACAAGGCCACGGGAAAAGCTATAGATAGCAAGTCTGGAACAGTTATGGAAATTCCATACGTGACAGATAGGGGGACAGTTATCTATCGTGGAAATGAATACACAATTGCTAATCAGGCCCGGCTAAAATCTGGTGTGTATACTCGTCTTAAGGAAAACGGAGAATTAGAAGCACACATTAATATCGATGGTGGTAGCGCTATGCGTATGCAAATGGACCCATCGACAGGTGCTTATTTCCTTCGTGTCGGTCAGGCTAATACTCCCCTGTATCCAATCTTGCGGCATCTTGGGGTCACAGACAGGAAGCTTCAGGAGATGTGGGGTGAGAAACTATTAGACGCCAATCGAAAAGCTGAAAGTAAGCGTAGAGTAGCCCTCCAAAGATTTTATCGCCGGCTGGATATTAAGCCGGGGGATAACCCAGATCAGGTTGTGTACAACTACTTCAAGCAGCAACGCTTAAATCCTTACGTGCTCAATAGGACTTTAGGCGTATCATCGACATTTATGTCGCCAGAGGTTATGCTTGCCACGTCACAGAAGCTACTGAACATTTCTCGTGGCGAAGCTGAACCAGATGACCGTGATGCCATTCAGTTTCAGACGGTAGTATCTTTGGATGATATGCTGAAAGAGCGTATTCAAAAGGACGCTGGAAATGTTAGAAGGAATATGCTCTGGCGTAGCACGTTCAAGAATAAGCTGGTTATGCCGTCTAAGCCATTAAACGCTTACGCGAGTAGCCTTCTTCTGAATACTGGTCTAGGGCAACCTCTGACTGAAATTTCTCCCCTCGATATCGCAGATCAGCAATATCGTTTGACGAGACTTGGAGAGGGAGGTATTGGAAGTTTAGAGGCTATTCCTAAAGAGGCGCAGGGAGTTCAAGCAACATACACAGGGTTTGTCGATCCAATCCGAGGGCCGGAAAGCGCTCGACTTGGCGTTGATATGCGTGTAGTTTACGATCTTGAAAAGGGCCCGGACGGGAAATTATATCGTAAGCTCAGGGACGTCAAAACAGGTAAGACACAAAGATTCAGCAACGAAGACATCCCTGATCTGGTTATCGCATTCCCCGGCGAAATGAATAAGAAGAAGCCGATAGTTGGGGCGCTGAAGGATGGAAAGATTCAGTTGGTTAATTCTAAGGAAGTGACGCACGAGCTTCCTAGTTATCATAGCTTATGGAATGTTAGCAGTCTTCTCGTTCCCATGCCCGAGAATATCAAGGGCGGGCGTATCCTTATGGCGGGTAAGTTCTTCACTCAAGCTCTGCCATTAGCAAATCCTGAGATTCCTCTTGTTCAGACTGCTGGGCCAGACGGCAAACCGATGCACTCTGTTATCGGAGATAAGGGGTTCAATATCCGTAGTGACGTAGCGGGTCAGGTATTGAAAGTAACAGATGATGAGGTTGTTATAAGAACGCCCGATGGCAATAAATCTATCGACATATACAACAATCTGCCATTTAACTATCGGACGTTCGTTCATAGTGTTCCGACAGTGGCTCCGGGTGATGTTGTAAAGCCGGGGCAGCTCATTGCACACTCGAACTTTACAGATAAAGATGGTAATTTGGCTATTGGGGCTAATCTTAAGAGCGTCCCCGGTCATAGTAAAGTTCTGTGGATAGACAGGGATAATAAGCTCCGATATACAAGAATTGATATGGTTGACCCGTATGGAGCGAGGAGTTTTGCTTTCAATGAGGCAACCGGACATTTCATTAGCAGGCCAATTAAGGCCATAGTAAAACATCCGATAGACAGAAAGCTTCTCAGGTTTACGCTAGCAAGTGGGCGGACATTCATCGTTTCAGATAACCATAGTCTTATGGTGATGACAGACGAAGGGCTTAAAGAGCTTACTGCCGATAAAGCAACTACTATCAATACATATATCCCAAGAACATCTGATCTATCAAGGATCAAGAATTATCTTCCGGTGATAGAAGAGGACGGAGATGAAATAGCTTGGGCTATGGGATCGATTGTTGGGGCTTACTTAGCGGCAGGAAGATGTGATGATAAGCATATCACATTCGATAATCTATCAGAGAATCATAGAGATATGATTCGACTAAATGTCCGTAACCTGTTTAACCAAACTCCTGTCACTGATAATGCCAGGTATTTGCGATTTGAGCATGGTAATATTGTTGCTGCTATGCGGGAATGCGGATTAGCTAATATTGAAGATAAGGATCTTGATGACAGTATCCTGTTCGAGCCGTATGAGTTCCTAGAAGGATTTGTTACAAGTCACCTTCTAGCAAGTATTGACATCCAAGATCGCCTGCTCCGTGTTCAGAATGTTGAGCGCGCTCAACATTTGTATGGCGTGATTCTGGCCATGTTTGATATCGACTTCTACATTATTAATGATGAAATACATATCCCGGCTGATTCTTGGAGGAATCTCCCGTGGCTGGTTGATGTTAAACTCCCGGATAGGCTGGAAGGGTTCGAGCATCCTTGCATATTTGTTCCTAAAAACGTACGAGAAGCTCACGGGAATATGCACTATATCCCACGAAGTATGCACAGGGATAATCAGCCAGAAGGAATGGATGATACTTTAGTCTTCGATCCCGTTGTTCATATTGAAGAAGTTGATCCTGAGAAATTAGATAGTGAGTTCCTGTACGATATTGACATGGGAAGTAAATATCCCATGTTCTTTGTAGAGGATCTTATTCTTGTCCATAATACTGCGTATATGGAATGGAAGGGCAAGAACTACGAAGATGCTATCGTTGTGACAGAATCAGGAGCAAAGAAGCTGGCCGCGGAAGTTATGGTAACTCCTACTCTATCTATATCGGATAAAACAGTTGTAGGAAAGAACCGATACCGCTCTCTTTACCCCGCTAAGTTTAAGGAAGAAAACCTTAGCCATATCAGTGAAGATGGAGTAGTTAAGCCGGGTAGTATTATTAAGCCAGATCAGCCCCTAATTTTAGCTTATGAAGAAAAAGAAGCTCCAAAGATCGGTGCGCTATTTAAGGGGCGTAAGAGCTTGACGCAAGATGCTTCAGTCATATGGGATAGAGATACAGACGGTATAGTAACTGACGTTGCTAAGACAAAGGACGGAATTCTCGTTAGTGTTAAGACATATACTCCTCTTAAAGTCGGTAGCAAGATAACAGGACGGGCTGGCGACAAGGGAGTTTGTGCTGAAATTGTCCCGGACGATCAGGCCCCAAAAACTGCTGACGGTGAGCCGGTGGATATTATCCTCTCGCCTCTTGGGATTATATCGAGAGGAAACCCGGCACAGATCTATGAAGCTATTCTAGGAAAGATCGCTAAAAAAACAGGGAAGCCTTATGTCATCCCTGGGTTTTCTGACAGGCCAATCAAAGACTTCGTTCGTGAAGAAATGCAGAAGCACGGTATTTCTGACGTAGAGGAGATGATTAATCCTGACACCGGCAAGCCATATGATGACCAAGTTCTTGTCGGTTACAGGTATTTCATGGCTCCTTATTTCAAGGCTGAAGAAAAGCTTCGTGCGCGCGAGACTGGAAGATATACGATTGACCGTCTGCCAGCTAGGGGCGGAAAAGAAGGAGCTAAGCGTATTAGTCTCATGGAGATAAATGCTTTGATTTCTCACGGAGCCACAGACTTCCTACGTGACTCAAAGCTTTTCCGCGGGCAGTCTAACGAGAAGATGTGGCAAGCGCTAAAACTAGGAAGAGCTCTTCCGAGTCCGGAAGTTCCATTTGTCTATAAGAAGTTTTTGAATTATCTTCGTGGAGCCGGTGTTAATGTTAAGAAAGAAAATAACCAGCTTAACATTATGGCGATGACAGATAAGGACGTTACATCCCTGTCAAGTGGCGAGCTTCAAAATAGTGCTACGGTTGACCCAGAAACATTAAAGCCAGTAAAGGGTGGAATGTTTGACCCTACTTTAACTGGCGGACACGGCGGACAGAACTGGGCCCATATTAATCTCAGTAGGCCGATGCCTAATCCTGTAATGGAAGAGCCGATTCGTCGTATGCTTGGGCTGACAAAAGAACAGCTTTCAGAAGTTATCGGCGGAAAGAGAGAGATAGAGGGACAGACAGGACCAAATGCTTTAAGGTCAGCCCTTGAGCGTATTGATGTCGGTAAGGAAATATTACAACAGAAGAAGATCCTTCAGAGTGGCGCAGTTTCAAAGCGAGATAATGCTCGTAAGGTGCTAGGTTATCTGAAGATGATGCAAGAAAAGGATCTAAAGCCTTCCGATATGATGTTGACTAAGTTCCCTGTTCTTCCTCCGATATATCGTCCTATTGGAAAAATGGGAGATGTTCGTATTGTCGGTGATCCTAACTATTTCTATAAGACGCTATTTGAATTAAACGACGCTATTAAGACACTAGAGGGGCAGGGAGTTACTACTGGCGAAGAAGACGTTAATCTATATAAGACGCTGGTAGCGACAGCCGGTCTCGCTGATCCTATTCAGCCTCAGCTTAAGAATACACAAGTTCAAGGATTGCTCGCGCATATCTTTGGCGGACGTGTTCCTCCGAAGTATGGTGATTTCCAGCGTAAGGTTCTCGGTATGCCCGTAGACCTGTCAGCGCGTGCTACAATTACACCCGATCCATCATTATCGATGGATGAGGTTGCAATACCTAAAAAAGCGGCCTGGGAAATCTTTAAGCCATTCGTAATTAGAGATCTTATAAAAAGTGGGATGTCTCCACATGAAGCCGCAGTAAAGACAGACGACCACGCGCCGGTTGCCGAAAGAACTCTTCATAAGGTCATGGGAGAACGCCCAGTTGTAATCAATCGCGCCCCTACACTTCATAAGTTTGGAATTATGGGTAGCTGGGCTAAGCTATCTCCAGATGCTACATTACATATCTCGCCTGTTATTACTTCATCATTTGGTGCTGACTTTGATGGAGATGAAAAGAACTTCCATGTTCCAGTAACTAAAGAAGGAATCCGAGACGTGTTGACTAAGATGATGCCTAGCCTTAACTTATTCAGCCCTCGGGATTCTAGTCTTGTATATATGCCCACCCAAGGTTTTACATACGGATTATGGAAAGCAAGTAAGCCGAAAGAAGGAATGAAGCCAATCCGCTTTGGTAGTGACAAAGAAGCCCTAGAGGCTTTTCAACGGGGAATGATTAAAGCGGATACCCCGATTATTATAGCCCCTCGCTAAACAGCGACAGGTAGATCAAAATTATCCTCACGCCGTCATAATCATGGCGGCGTTTTTCTTTTCTTAAATTTTGCCTTTATCGGCATAATATATCATGGAAGTACTTCCATCCTCTCTACCGACCTTTGCAGTGGCAGGTAGAGATTTTTTGAGGTTAAACTGCTGCCCCCCTACCTTAGTGGGTTATAGGATAAAGGGTAACAAAGGTGAACCCACCCTCTGCTGACCTTTGCAGTTATAAGCAGAGAGAACAGAGGTTAAACTGTGGCCCCCCGACCTTGCGGGTTATAGGGGAGGTCAATAGGTAAACCCGCGCGTCCACGACTGACCTTGCTAAGCTATAGGTCGTGGGCAAATTAGGTAAAGCTTAGCCCGTCCCCCGACCTTGCAGGTTATAGGGGAGACCGTTGAGGTTAAACCTGCGGCCTTTCTACTTTTGTGGGTTGGAAGGCCACCCCGTGCCGCATTTTTTTTAGTTTTTTTAGGAGGTAGGAAGGTGATTAAGATTGCGATGACGGCTGATGCCGTGGCGAAGCTGATAGGCAAAATTGAGCCCTCTATAGTCAAAGGGCTCAGTAAGAAGGGTATCGTTCAAACCGCTAATGCTTTTGTTAAGTTTTATGACAAAAAAATTAGCGAAGAAGAGATGAGGGCAGTTGCACAGGAAGTGGACAGCAGATGTAAGTTCGATGTTTTTCCGCGCCCGTCCGTGTGTCTCCTACTAGGGAACTTCTTGTCGTTTGAGTCTGAGAAGGGTAACGTTTTTCTCATCAATCATGTGCTGCCGGTTGAAAGAGATTTGATGAGTATTCAGTATAGGCCGCCCGCGATGAATAAGAAGAAGTTCATTGATTTTATGAACCATGTTGCCAACATCATGAGCGAGGACCCAGAGTCGGTAGAGATTTTAGAAGACTCAGGGGATTGTTATCGGCCCATAGAAAACGTAGTCCAACTTCGGACGCTCATATCATACTTGATGCTCCCCAGCCCCGTGAGTAAAGGGATAAGGTTTCCCGGACTTTCTTCAGGTCAACTAGATGAAGCCGGACTTGCCCCATATCAACCAGATAAATCTGAAGAAGAAACGAGGACAGATATGGAGTTCAACGATGACATCACGCCCGACGATATCATCTACGGGCGTCGGCCAAGGGAGGACGAGGACGAATGCTGAATGTTAGATACAAAAATTTAGTATTCAGATGCCCGTTTAAAATCACGGTACGGAAGGTGAAGCATGTGTATGTCATATACAGCAGCCTCTTGCCTATCCGTCGGGATGCCCCTGTCACTGTTGACGGGGTTCCCGCTAACATGGAGAGCTCAGTCGTTGGGAAGAAAGAAGTTAGATTTCACGAAAACTCTGACCCTCTTCCCAACTTTACAGCAGATACCTTTGAAGACTTAATCGCCGGCTGATCTCGTATGGGATCAGCTAACCGTGGAGGGCGTTATCGTAACGGGCGCTCTCCACGGTCTTTTAAAAGGAGGAAGGAAATGCAGCTTGAAGTTCCGTGTGCAATCAGCCCCAAGGAGTCAACGAGGATGGCGGTCGCGTCTCATACACCTCCGTTTCATCTCGACGATCTTCTCAGCATCTCCCTGCTGAGCTTGATCTATAACCTTTTGGTCACGTTCACACGAGACCCAGAGGTTATCAAGGAAGCCGATCTCGTTATCGATGTGGGGTTTGAGTTTTCCCCAGAAGGGGGGAGATACGACCATCATCAGCGCGAGTTCGAAGAAAAGAGGATGGGGGTCCGTTATGCTTCAGCAGGTCTCGTATGGAAGTTTTTCGGGGAAGCAATCATACGGCGTTTCGCGGCGTTGACGGATATAGAAATTGGTTCGAGTGATATCGAGAATATCATAAAGTCACTTGACCTCTCTATATTCCAACATTCTGACAAGATCGACAACCACGGCGATCCTCGCGAGACGTTAACCGCGTCTCGGTTCATGATGGGCGTCGCGAACCCGCCAATGGGTGGTAGTGAAGACGATGCTAAGCAGAGACTTGGGTTGGCGCTGTCAACATGCCGCTCCTTTTTGTGCGGTTCAATTCAAAAGCAGCTTTGTCTGATCTCGGCCCGCCCCATAGTCAGTCAGGCATGTGAGGAAGGGAAGAAGAAGGGGTACGTTGTTATGGATGAACAAGGTATCCCCTGGGCAAATACTGTCCAAGATTGGAACCGAGAAAAGGGACCGAAGGACCGTATCCTTTTTGCGGTTTTTCCGAGGGACGATAAGTGGCGAGCATCAGCAATAAGTAAGGGTGTGGGGAACGAAAGATGGATGTTGTTCCCTGAAGCCTGGGGAGGGCTGGAGAGATGTGACGACCTTCCCGAAGGAGTGTATTTCTGCCACAAGGATCTGTTCATCATAGGAGCAGATTCAAAGGAGGCGGCGATAGCGGCGGTGGAATATACAATATCCGCTGCCGGTATACTCACTGCCGAGCAGAAAATGGAAGATAAAATTATGCCTTAAACGGCATAATATATAGTGAGTACCTCCTACCTCCGGGGGAGTAAGGAGGGGGATCTAGGGCTTTCCGTACAACGGAGAGGCGAGCACCCTAGATCCCCCTCCAATTTTATCTTCTATTGCTTCATTTTTAGCTATGCCCTATAATAGAGGTAGACAAACCTACCTACTAAAAGGGGATCTGAGAATGAAGCGAACAAAGATAATGACCATAAGCCTTTATTTGCTGGAAGATGATACTGGCGTTGGACTTAACGCAGTTTACAAAACTAAGAGTAGTAAGTCTGATGTGACATCGGCTATGATCTGTGAGGATCGTAAGCCGTATTCTGAAACAGTATCTAAGCTAGCATCTTGGCTTATGACCATTGTCGCTAAAATAATGACAGTGGAGGTACTGTCAGTGCCACTTCTCGAAGATCCTAAAAATAAAGGGTAAGGGTTGTCTCGGTATGCTGGCAGTTCAACTGAGCTGTCTCATAAAAAAAAGCCGAGCGGCAGACACGCGCAAACAAGACCACGGATCCAGGCGAATTGGAAGCAGTTAAAGGCCGTCCCGTTGTAGCGCGAAGACAGAATCGGGGTTAACAACTCTTACCTTTTTCTTTTTTTATTATTGAGCGCGCTCAACTATTTGTCACCAGACAACCGCGCCCCACCCCAAATGTTGAGCGCGCTCAACTTTTCCCCGGAGGAAAGAATGGTAAAGCAATTGACGAAGGAGGAAAAAGACGAAAAAGCAGCCAAGCTAGTTGCGGAGATAGAGAAGACCAAGGCTGACCTGGATCAGATTCTTTCGTATGAACAATCTGCCCGGTATTATGCCTTGATCGAGCAGTATTTTCGTCTGTACCCGAAAATGATCACTCCCCCATTTTTAGTGGACTGGTCATTTGCGGGGAAGCTGGACGTAAATACTTATGTATCTATCCTTAAGCTCAGATACGAGGGACCTGTTCAAAAGGGAGAATACCCAGAGGTTGCTACTGAGATAATATGGGAGCTCCGGTTGGCGCTAGCCCTTTTGAATAGGTTTGGTATATTTTCAACCGGGAGATTTCGTAACTCGGTTGAATGTGTGGATAGACTCGATGATTTTATAGGAGGTGGCGCTCGTCGAGCCGGCAGATTGAAGGAGCTGTAGAGGGTTGTGGAGTAATTGATGTTTTGCCAGGAGCCCGTCATGGTTATCCATGACGGGCTTTTTCTTTGTCCCGGAGGATAAAATTGGCAAGAAGCAAAAGGAAGGCTGTGAGGATGAGCGAGTTCAGTAGGAACAATGCTCATCCGGAGAGACGTCGAAATGAAGTCACTACGTGTAGGGGGCTCATTACCCCCGGGAGAATAACTTTTTTAATGAGAGGAGTAGGAGACACGATAGCGAAGAACATTGCTACAAAGAAGTTGGTGCAGCACTTCATTGATTGTAAGAAGAAGGAGCTAGCGAAGTGTGAGCAATGCACGGGCAAGAAGTGCGGGGCCTGCGATGTTGCCGTCGAGCTAGCGAGGATCGACAACTGCCTAGAAGTAACTCAGGCAGCCGCTAAATATTACGCTAAAGAGAGTGCGTAGGAGGCGCACTGGAGAGATACACTGTTGAGCCAAACCGACTAAAACGGCTCAGATTCTAAAGGCTACCATACGAAAGGAATTAAGATGGCGAAAAGAAAGAACCCATCTACGGCTCATAAGAAGTCTGTTGATGAGGTGAACATCAGGGTCAAGTATGATGTTCACGAGTACGGCCCCGTGCCGCCCGGCGTGATGACATCACGCCAACTCATCGAAGGCGGATCAAGCCCGAAGCATTGTATAGCGATCACCTCCGTAGGGATGAGAGGCGATCTCGGTACGATGATCCTCATGAGGGGCGGCGTCAAGGAAACAGATGAGCCCCTCGGAGAAGAACATCGGGTAAAGAGGGCGTTCAAGATCGCGGCGAATCCCGGCGAGTCGAAAAAGCCGGAGTTCCAAGAGAGGGTGGCGGCAACGGCCGCTACGTTCAGGAAGGAGTACCCAGAATTTCTCAATATGGTGATCGAGTGTTGGTCACCAGATATGAAGAAGTGGATGGCGTACTTTGTGATCGACAATGAACGGTCTCTGTATGATCATCCGTCTTTTTCAGATAAAGAGCTGGAAGAGATGGATGAGATGGACAGGAACGTTGTAGTGTCGATCGAGTTGGTTCAAGAGGAAATCTTCACGAAGTTCCGTGAGAGTACTCTTGTTTCTCTCGACGTCACAAATTTGTCGTATCTCACAGAGCTACGGCACACAATCATTGACTTTCGTAAGACATGCCGTAATCAGGCCCGGGAGTTGATGGCGATCCATCATCCTTGCAATTTGCAGCTCACGTTGGCTGCAATATTGATTGGGATGGAAGACAACCTCACAAAGCTGATCGAGGACGCAGCGCCGGTGACGCGTCCCGGCAGATGGTTGTTGAATATCCGAGGGATCGCCCCAGTTCTGGCGGGTGACATGATCGCCCAGAACTGGGATTATACCCTGCCGTCTGCCTCGCACTTCATATCGTTTGCGGGTATCAACCCAAAAATGGTATGGAAGAAGGGACAGACGCGGCCCTTCTCATCTGATGCGAAACGCGCGGTTATGAACATCGCGCGGTCGTTCACGTATCAGATCAACAGCGACGCTCCCAATAATTACTACGGCCCCATTCTCAAACGCGCAAAGCGCCAAATCGTTGAGAAGAACGAGGCGGGGGGGTTCGCGGAGTTGGCGAAGTGGTACTTGGAAAACTTCGACTGGAAGAAGGATGGGCCGGTCAATTATTATAAGGCCGGTAAGTGCCCTCCATCCCACCTCCAGGCAATGGCTGTGCGTAAGGTGGCACAGCTTTTCCTAAACCACTTTTACCACCGGCTCCGGGAGATGCACGGTCTTCCAGTTCCGGTGCCATACGTCTTCCAGCACGCAACGGGGCATACGGAGTTCATTGAACCGCCCCCGTTGGTTGACTAAGCAGGGTCTCTGTTGAGGGTGGGGGAGCTTCGGCTCCTCCACCTCTTTACTACATTGGGGTATGGTAGCCCCAAGAGTTAGTCGGAGAGAGTACGTTCTAAAGTCTCGGAACGAGATAGAGATCGGGAAATCTTTAGGCTCCTAGATCGAGTTAGCCGCCGCGAAATCTTTAAGCCCTATGAACGAGTTAAGCCCTTTGAAATCTTTATTCGAGAGGAACGAGCTAAGCGGCTAGGAAATCTTTACGTCGAAAGATCGAGTTAGCCAGATCAAAATCTTTAAGCAACGGGACCTAGCTATTACGTTCGAAATCTTTAAAGCATCAGATCGAGCTACGTGTAGGAAAATCTTTAAACACCGGGAACGAGCTAGAAAGAGAAAAATCTTTAAGCGACAAGAACAAGCTAGGTTTTCGGAAATCTTTAAGCCACCCGATCGAGTTAGCCCAGGCAAAATCTTTACCTGACCCGAACGAGTTAAGACCTGCGAAATCTTTACTCGCGACGAACGAGCTAGGTGCCAGGAAATCTTTACTTCGAAAGATCGAGCTATGCCAATAGAAATCTTTACATATTAAGAGCGAGCTAACAAGCCAGAAATCTTTACCCGGCTCGAACGAGTTACTGCTCAAGAAATTGAAATGACCAGAACGAGCTAACAGGTACGAAATCTTTACATAGACCAAACGAGCTACTAGGGCGGAAATCTTTATGAAATCTGAGCGAGCTAAAATGTCAGAAATCTTTATGCGGCTCAATCGAGCTAAAATCGTCGAAATCTTTACCACACCAGATCGAGCTAACTTGGCCAAAATCTTTAAATGAGATGAACGAGCTATAGCGGGGAAAATCTGACACCGATGGAACGAGCTAGGTGTTTCGAAATCTTTAGAACGCCAGATCGAGCTAAGGTGCAGAAATCTTTAAGCAGCTGGATCGAGCTAGCAAAATCGAAATCTTGAGGCTGCCGGATCGAGCTAAAACGTCAGAAATCTTTATGCGGTTCGAGCGAGCTAAATATTTGGAAAAATCTTTAAACCGGTTGAGCGAGCTAGATGAAGAAAAATCTTTAGACGGATCGAGCGAGATAATGCGCCGGAAATCTTTAGATCAGACGAACGAGCTAGGAGTTCGGAAATATTTACACTGAAAGATCGAGCTACGACGAGAAAATATTTAGATCACTAGAGCGGTTTTTCTTTGGAGGTTAGGATGGACAAGAATATCGTGGTTTCCGGCCTTCAAAGGGTATCCGGAAACCCAAAGATTAAACTTCTCGGTTTTGAGAAGTTTGCGCCGTGCTCGAATAACCACGCAGTAATGACAACATTGGTAGAGCTAGACGGATATCATTTCAGGACGAAAGTTCTGTTATTGATGAATCAGGTTCCGTCTTTCATCAACGCAAAATTCGAGCCCGCAAATAGCGGGAGGAAGTTTCGTCCGTTTCTCTTCCCAGACGAGAGAGGCGTTTACCTGGAGGAGGGGTTGAACGGGTTTCTTAACTGCGGTTAGTTGTTTTTACATGGAGGCTGCTATGCCCGGAGATACGGTGGTTAGAGATGTGGAGGAAGTCTTGAACGCGTGTCCTCATAAGACCGTGATGGACTATCTCGGTCCTCCAGAGGACAGTCTTGTTCAGCCCCTTTCTTACATCAGAAAGGGATTCGTTAACATAGACGGGGAGATCTTTCACATTAGCGTGTATGTCGATCGGGCGACATGCAAAAGTGTGAGGGAGATTCTCATTACGTCTAACGACGGAACATGGATTTCGATTCCAGAACACGAGAAGGAATTCGTTGAGTACGGCATTTCCTTCTTTCGCCGTAATCTCTAATACCGGAGGTGATACATGAGGAAAGATAGAGCCACAGCAGTAAAAGAGAAAGTCAAGAAGCAGCGTGAAGATTACGTAACGAAGCACCGTGGTCGCTGTGGAAGATGTACTACGAAGATAAGCCGCGCTGAAGTAAAGCAGCGGTTCTTCTGGCTCACCAGCAAGGGGCAGGAAATGAGGACCCCCCTCTGTCCGAACTGTAAGGTTGAGGTTCGGAAGAGCTACGTTCGGCGTAGCGGGGGAGTATTCAACCCGAGGAAAAAATGAAGAAGATAAAATTGTTTCATCTCGTAACCGGATTATTCTTTATCGTACTCGGCGCGTTAATTGAGGCGATAAGTATAGGGGTTGCGGGAGTTGTTGTTATACCAGCGGTGGCGATTATTGTCGCCATTGTCTTGTTTTGCGCAATATCTATCCTGACAGTATGTAGTGTGGTGGCCGTTCTCTTAATTCCTGTCATCGCAATTGCCTACGTTGGCAGTCTTATTGCCGGCGGCGGAAAGTCTATATATGACAACCGCGAAGAATGGGTAGAAGAGGAATGTAAGCATCGACCGGCCGGGTAGGTAAAAATTGTGTGGTTTTGACTAAATATGTAATGAATAAGAGCGTTCCCAGTGCTCAGGGGTTCGCGCTCTGCTCACTATAATGGCCAATTGTATATATAAAGGGAGAGGAGGCCCTAATACAATGGACTAAGAATACCTTGCCGGGAGAGAAACCCCGGCCCTGCCAGCCCCAGGCGGGTAAAAACAATAAGAGGGTTTAATTTAGGGGGAGAGAGGAGCCGCCGTATAATGTGCTCTTCTCTCCCCTGTCTTTTTTTTAGGTAACAGGAGAAACATAGATGACAGAAAAGGAAGTAAGAAAGGAAATTTGTGAGCTATCCGATGGTAACGAGCAGGCGGTTAACACTTTGGGTCGTATATATAACAATTATCAAGAAGAAGCGCCGTACGTGTTCTCAGCATTATGGTTTTTCAAGGTGCGCGGAAGCGCTATTCCGATGCTCGTCAAAAATTTCTGTAACAATGATATGAATCTCTTTGTTAAACAGATGTCTCGATCCGGTCTTGAAGTTATACGAATGATGGAAAGCTCGTCAGGGGGAGAAATAGGACTAAACCTCCGTTGGGTTGATAGAACTCCAAACGCCGGTAGTGCAAAAAAGCATGTATTAGAAGACCAGTATGGCAAAGTATATGCGATATTGCAACAACAGCAGTGTGGGTTTGCAAGATATGATGCGTTTGTTATGCAGCCTGCGGATAACCTTTACTATAAATTAGACCGCGGTGTCTTTCAGGAAAACGACGGAATTATACCGCAACTCCCGGTCCAAGGTTTTCGTAAAGTAGACGACAGCAACCAAGTCTACTGTACGCGGTCAGTTATAGCCGCGTTGGAAGAAATAGGAAAGAGAGATCCGAAAATAGCAGAAGCGGTTCGTCGGTACAAAATCGACCATCCAAATATGTAAAAGGAGAACAGCATGACGTATAGGGAAATACTCCTTAAAGCTTTACTAAAGCGAGGAGAAAAGTTGGATGACATTATTGGCGGGACTGTTCCTCGTCATAAGTTAGACAGGGACATTGTTTTCCCTAGCTACCCATTAAACTGTAACTTGGAAAAGTTCTGGACAGAGAGTTTCGTATATTCTCTCGATACACTTGAAACTGGGACGCCGTACACTTCAAGTGTTCCCGCCAGACCGAGTTACGAACAAAAAAGGGGATGGCCAAAAGAGCCGGCCAGCACTCACAAAGTATTTATGTGGGATGCATTTACTGACTCTTACAAAGGCGTGAGAGACAGCGGCCCGGGTTTTTATCTCACGACCACATCAGGAGGGTTGTACGGAAGGATACAACCTAGTTCTATGAATTCTAAGAACTATGATGTATACGCGGTTCGTCCTGAGTCGTCAACCATGACAAGAATACGCTGTAACCTTCCAGAGAAGTTAGCGAAAATTTCGCTCGTTGATTATCTAAGAAGTATATATAGTAATGACGAGTCGGTAATAGGAGGATTGGATTTCGGTATTATACCTTAAATTTCCTGTTTCCTGACATAACATAGACTGGAGGCCCTGTCATTGTGACAGGGCGGACAGGTCTTTTAGGAGGAGGAGGAGGAGGTAGGAATGAAAGGATACGGAGCGTCAGCGTTTATATTGGCGGTTCTCGTCTCCGTATGCGTTGGGGCACTCTGCCGGCCGCAGCCGGCAGAGGCGCTGATGTTTATCCTCGGCGCGCTGCTGTGCGGCGGGGTACTGTTGGTCGCTGTGATTCTCAACGCCGTCCTTGCCCACACGGTATGGGCGGAGACTTCTCCCTCTTCTGAAGTGGATGCTTCCACCTCAGAAGAAGAGACGGAGGAGGAGAAAGAGGAGGAGGGGTATTGGTAAAAAGTAGGACGGGGGCGGGTCAATCCCGCCCCCAACCTACGCACATTTTTTTAGGAGGTGAAGCGAAGCATGGGTAATCTGGACAAAGATATAAAGTACATTGACTACACGATTTCGGAATTTGTCATATTGCTCACCGGGGTTATTTTGTTAGCCTTTCCGAGTTTGAGGGCGGAGGCGAGGGGGATAGTGTCTGGTGTAGTCGGTCTATCTTTTTCAATGTTGTTTGTGTCTTTGGGTAGACACTACATTATGAAAAAGTTGGCTGTCAGAAAGGACATGCGGATCAGTATGCCCTCGAAAGAAATTACGTGCGAAAGCTGTGGGTCCGATAGTATTGTTTCGGTTACTCGATACTTAGACCAAAGGACATCTAGACACTATTATCTCTGTTGTTTCTGTCATCATGAAACACGCGGGGAGTACCGTGTCCTTCCACCCATTACCAAAATTCAGGAGGATTTCAATGACAGGAGATCATCTGGAAACAGATCGGGAGATCGAGCGGTGGATAATGGGGATATACTGTGACATACTTCGTCACAGTTTACTGATGTCATCTCCAATGGAGGTCTTCGATAGGCACCCACTCCCAACAAAAGATAAACGGGATCTTTACAGGCGCGACGTAGCAGTGGTTGAAGCTCTTAGGGAACTCGTTTATAAGATGGCCGAGCCAAATCCGTTCCTTAGGGAGCAGGTGTACAGTACAGTGTTCTAGTCAAAAGTTGAGCGCGCTCAACATTTGAAATATAGGTCATTATGACCTAATATGTAATGGAGATGATTCTTCGTCTCCTCATTCCCCATTGATCAATGGGGAAATTTATCGAGCTGCCTGCCCCAGCTCGATTTAAACAGGCCTCCAATTCTGGGGGCCTGTTTTTTATTTTTTAGGCAGTCTAAAATGGTACACATGTGCCATTTTTAGTTTTGATGAAAGGAAGAAGGAATGATCTCTGAGGGCCAAAAAAGTGAGTGAAAAAGCAATAAGGGAAGTCAGCATAGTCGCCCTAGATAAATGGGTTAGTGAAAATGTTGACATAGACGCCTTATTTCGGGACAACGATCACCAAGTAACGCTACGAATCGATGAGCATTCTAAAAACAGCTCCAATACGGTTATTTCTAGTATTAATTCGATAATCTCCATCGCAGGGTTTCGTAATATTTTTATTATGGGCGTGCTGGAGGTTAATATTCTACCTGGCCAAATTATATTCAAGCTTTCGGAAAATCGTGAATACATATTCGCGAAGAAGCCTGTATGTAATAATTACATAGTAAAAATAGAATGCCAAATCGACCCTGGCGTCACAACGCATCGTCAGGTTGAAAGAACGGTTACTAAAGGGATACAGCAATCTCTTAAAGAAGTTGGTGCTACAGGAGTTACTGTCGAGTTCTCTAAAGATAACTAAGGAGGCGAGAATGGCGGAGAAGTTGAAGTGTGATAAGCATGGTAGCTATCGTCAGCCCGGTAGATACGTTGCCGTTTGCAATAACGGCAACTTTGATGGGCATTACATACGAGTGTTTGATTTCCCGAAGGACAATTTGTATTGCGGTCGAAAAGAAGACTATGCTGAAATGGGCGTGACTGCTGAGTGGTTCTTCTTGAACCGCGTGAACCATACGGCCTGTCTAGACAGGGTTTATCCGTTAGAGATTTTTGACGTGATAGTATCGCCAACGGCTTAACAAATAAGGAGAGGATAACTTGCCAGAAGAGAACTTCTTGATAGGAGGGAAAGTTCGTGCTAGAAAATATTTCTGACATTCCGTTAACTCGTACAAAACAGCTGGAAAAGGCGGTGTCGGAAAAATTTGGAGAGATTCTCGAAATTTATCGGGTCATCATCGAACGCTCTTGTATGAACAACAACTGGGAGTATGTTTGTTACATTCCAACAACATATGGTGGTCCTCCTGTGGCGGAGAGTCTCGCTATCATGGCGGGTATACCATTCTCCGCATTTGATTCCCCGCACCTGCGGCTTATCCGACGGATATTTGTTCCAGAACGACTGGACACACATTATGTCGGGGAAGCCTTCAATGAAGTGAAACCTTCAAAATTCACAGGTGTTCTGGATGCCGCGTTCTCTTTAACGCGTGAGATAGATGTTGATAAATATCTCATAGAGGTCGGTGGCAAAGAATTTGACGTTTCTAAGTTTCTCGCCAATACCATTGCTCGGTCTTTTTACGACGCAATGTCAGGAGGAATGCCGACGGCAGAAATGATTATCCTCCGACAGTTCTGTTCTCATCCAAGTGTTGACCTTGATACTCGGGTGTATCCGAGAGCAGAAGGCGAGGAATGGTACACAATTCGGGATTTCATGGAAGAAACGGAGAAACATTGTTCCTTCGAGTTCAAAATTGATTTCCTGTCTCTTACTGGAGAAGCTGATGGGTAGAAAGGAAAAGTATGAAAATCCTAAAAGTAGATAAGTATAACGACGTCATGAAGGAGCATGGTACGGATGTATTTCTCACCGGGAAGACAACCATAACTTTTTGCTGTAAGAGCGAAGATCAAGTTATGGATGTTGTCAAGACCATTAGAGAAATCCATGATACTCCGGAATATGAAGAAAACGGTAAATATACGGAAATCATCATCTCCGGGAACACCGTTAAGCTTCGCGTATCCAATTCTGGCAAAGGAAAAGCGACGTTCAATATCCATAAATTCACAAGGAGGTTTAATCTCATTTTCGAAGCTGCCGCTTTCAATGCTTTCCCAAAAGCTGTGACTGCCGGTAGTTTGCAATCGTGGCTGTGCTTGTTCTTTGCCGAGAAGGGCATCGATTTCAAGAGAATAAGCATAACGGAATGTGTTGTTCTTGATAACGAATTGGAGAAATGATGTTAGAGGTAAGCATAAAGCTAAAGTCGAAAGAAGCGAAAGGAGAGCTATGTAACATACAGATTATCAACAACGGGTCGGGAGAAGGTCCGAGGTTTGGAAACTACGATGTTATATACAAAGGAGGAAGGATTAAGAATCTTGTTACAGGTTTTGATCGATCGAAGGGCGCAAAAGCGCTTGTTGCCCATATTCTCATTCAGATCATCAGAAAAGAGGAGGAACTCATCGTGATTGAGGCTGCTGAAAAACTTTCAGAAAGGAAAGACAATGCCTGAGAAGAGAGTGGTGAAGACAGAGTGGAAAAAGTATGGGGTTTGTGCGATCTGTAAGGTGCGCAAGCCTGTCGATGAGATGGGAATCGGTCGCGGCCATAAGGCCGAATGGTACGAGTACGTGTGCCATAACTGCTCGAAGAACTCATAAAATGGAGGAGAAGGACATGCTGTACGTGAAAGATAAGATTCATCACAGGATGTTCATAGCTGCAACTGTCGTTGCTCTCGCAGAGAACATGAAGGGGAGAAATGTTTGTGTTTGTGATGAACCCCCAACCGGGCTTGACCCCGATGATTATTTCCTCGGGTTTAATGAGGATGACGGAGACAAGAAGTTCACTTTCGGAGAGGAAGACATTGCCATCCGGGTCTGGGACAGGCTGGGCGTGAAGCTCATCAATGGAATCCTAAGGGATATGTCCAACGAGGGAGGCTGGGACAAAAGTGTAGTGAGCGAAGAAGATATCTCTTGCCTGTTCAAGATGTTGAGGGATATGTTCTTTGTGCCCAGTGACGATCCTGGGCATATCTTCAATCTCCCCAAGACTCATATCGGGTTGCTTCCCTCAGTGGAAGAGGAACTCGAGCGTTTCAACGACGCGTACGGGTTAATCTTTGTCGGTGTGATCATTTCGGAACTGACGAAGATTATATTGCTGAAGGAGGCAAGGAAGAAAAAGGAGTCGGAGCCGTCAAAACTTGATAGGTTCCTAAGAAACTCGGAGAATTAGCGGTCTTTCAAGAAAGCCCACCCTAGAAATAGTGGTGGGTTTTTCTTTAGTTATTAGACCTTAAATTAGGGCTGTTTTGGCATAACATATTATGGAGATGACCCTGTTCTATCAGGGATAGTCTCCATTCCCGCTCCACACCGGGACCATGGAAGTGTGGACGTCCGGTACCTCCTACGGACACCCGGCCCCCTCTGCATGTGCAGGAGGGGCCGGTTCTACTTCAAGGAGGTAAAACCAAGGAGGTGTGTAATGTTTACTGAATATGTCGAGGCGCCGGAGTACGCGAAGTACGGGGAAAAAACCAGTTTCTCGGCCCTTCCAGAGAGCTACTACCTGCATATCGCGGCGCGAGTAGGGGAAAACGATACATTAGTTTGCTGGTGCGTTGTCCATCACGACAACGCCGTCAGCATGGCGGGTGTCGTCATCAGGCGCAACGACTGCACGGTGGTAACATTCGCCCCCGACGCGGGGGACGAGCTGGACATCGACTGCTCCGACAGGAGTGCGACGATTGAGGATGCAGTCTGTGAACTTCCATATTGGGCCGCAGAGCCCCTTATGAGGAAGTTCAAAATAACAGACCGTGCGATCGTCAACGCTCTCGAGAGGTCGGGCAGGGCGATGTTCGGGAGACAGCTGCCATGCTGCCCACCCCAGGCGTGGAATCGGAAATACCAAATCGTAGCATCACTCGATTTGGGCGATAGCTACGCGTGGCGCGGCCCCTCGTTTATCGGTATAAGGGACGACATCAACGGCCATGTCGAGTATGACATTGCTGTCCCCGCCGAGCCTGCGGAGGGGGCGTGGTTATCGCACTGGGTACGAATTGACCAGTGCAGAGAGGGCTGGGAGGCCTTCGCCTCGCTCAACGAGGCGGAGGATGACCAGGATGCGATGGACGACGAGTGCAGGAACGGGGTGAATTTTGACCCCAGTGTGTACCCCGGGGATTACAGCAAGTAGCACCAACCTCTATCCTCCGCGCCGACTTCAATCCCCCGCGCTTCGGCGCGGGGGATTCTTTTTTAGTCGTTGAATCTGAACAGATATTTTTTAGGGAGTCTAACATGGAAGATGTCAAATTGTATTCGTCGTTAGAAGTCGCCGAAAAGTTGGGGTTCACGGACAGGCATCCCAACCCGAAGCGCGCGGTAAAAGCCGTCCAACACCTGCGCAGGAAACATCACGTTCCAGCAGTCTACATAGGAAACGTGATCTACTTCCGCCCGGAGGATGTGGACGCCCTAATCCGAGCCGCCGTCGAGGACCGGCAGCGGCGACGGATGGATCCAGTCGTTCGAGCCAAGATCAAAAAGATCGTTGCGGAGCACCCCAGGCTAAATCCTAATAATCGTAAGCTATAGGTAGTAGCGGAACAGAACTTCAATCCCCACGCGCTTCGGCGCGGGGGATTCTTTTTAGCTAGAAGTGTGAAAATGGATGAAACAGAGCGCGACGAAGTTGAAGCCTGCTTTATCACGCAGTAAAAAACCCCGAAGCCACGGAGGATTAACCTATGGGAAATGAGATCTTGGGGAAAGCCCCGAGCCAAACCGAGCACGATAGAAAGTGGTTTTATGTCGAGGCTAGAGAATTAGTTGTAATCGTGGAGATCGATTACACTGACAAAGTGGTGCTAGTGATGGACCCAATGAAACGGTGCGTAAACGGGACTCCCTTCGTGACCTACCAGTTTCACGGCCTCCATGGAAACACACAGGCTCTCGCAGATGGTGCGTTTGACCGAGATCGGGGCAAAGAAGTTGCTCTGATGGCAGTGTACCAATACTGCTTGAAGATTGCGAGCGACATCAAGGATGACAACAGATGCATTCAGTGCGGTAGCTTGGAATCACCAGAATCCGGTGTTGCCCGCCGGGTGTTTGATCTCACTAACAAGATTACGCTGATGGAGCTATCCAGACCAGCGTAATCCCACTAACTAGGAAAAAAAGGGCGGCTTCGGCCCCCTTTTTTAGCTATTTTACCTTAAATTTACCCCATTTCAGACTAATATATAGTGGATATGGTGAGAGCTTTTCGACCCGATTGATCATCGGGAAAGATAAGTTCGGAGTTCATCATTTCCGCGGTGGTTGCCCCGCCACCACAGGCGAAGATTGATATGTGTCAATTCTTCGTCATTGACAGGGGTCTTTCCCCGGCAGGGGAGAAAGAGAGGCGCAGATGGGGGGCTACTTTGGTATGAAAAGACACCAGGTGGAGTTCATCGAGGAGCTGGAACGACTCGAGGCCGATGAGGATCCTACCGAAGGACTCGACGAAGTGATGACCCCCTACCGGGGGAAAAAGGATTCTCGGAAGTGTCTGGCGGACTGGCTCCTGTCGATCGGTCTTCCGACGGAGGCGGGCGAGATCCGCCGCCGGAAGTAGATAGATTTTTGTCCGGCATCAGCAGCCGCACGTTGCGGAACGCTGCTGTCGGGGTAATGCCCCTAAGTCCCTGGCCAGGAATTAGGGGAAAAGATCCATTCACCTCTCTTACGGGAGGAGGTGATGCAGGCCGCGCGGGTGGGGGCTTCACAGCCCCCTTTTTTAGCTATTATAAATTTTTCCTATTTTTGGATTAATATACCATGGAAGACCTATCTTTTCAGAAAGGAAGATTATGTCTATTCTGAAGGGGTTGGGTCATACCTTTTCACGCAAGCCCCTTATAGTCGGGGGGCGGGCGATGGAATGGTATGGACTGAGAAGGTCCGGAGATGACGTCGACGTCGTCATCTCGGAAGCGGACTTTACTTGTATTTCCTTGACACTCGGGAGAGGTCTTGAGTGGAAGACCGACCCGAAGGAGGGAAAGAGGTCGCGTCCCTGTCTCCTGAATGTTAATGGGGACAGGGGTCTTATGATCGAAGCCTATGATGTGTGGGCAGCCATTAGGGGCTTCGGTTATGATTTTCTCCGCCAAGGCGCTCGCGATGGTGGAGATTATCTTGTTGTTTCGATAGATAAGTTGATGTTCATGAAGTCCCTATCCATGTTTAACAGAGAGAAGGATTTTCGTGACGTTCAACTTATCGTCGCGGCTGTAAATGAGCCGCGATTATTTAACAATATAAGAGGGGGCTGAAGCCCCCCTTTTTTTTATATATTTCACCTTAAATTTGCCATATTTCGGCTTAATATATATTGATGAAGACTCTAGTGTTCAGGGGGTCCCCGCGAGGGGGCCCGTCCGTTCCCCTAAATGGGGTCGGATAAAAATCAGACAGGTGCCACGTAGGTCGATAAAAACTTCCCGGAAGGGGTACGTGGCCACGGGTAGCAAGACTGCCCGGTAGTCAACATGGTGGCTCCAAGGTTGCGCCAAGCCAAGGAGTAAAATTCCATGCTCTGCCAAAAAGTAAATAACTCCCCTCCCACCATTATAAAACTAGAAAAAGTAATGGTGGGAGGGGATTTTTTTTAGGAGATAGTAGCTGGATAGTGGGGAAAGAAAGGCTAGTTAAGCTTTCTTTTAGATATAAAACTATTCGCTTCTTTTTTTTAGCTATTGAATAGTTGAGCGCGCTCAACATTTTGATATGCATGTTATAATAAAGTACAGGTATCTATATAAGGGATATTTCTTCATGATTTTCGAAATGGAAAAACTTGCGGCCTCTATGGGTAAGTTCTCGTTTGGGGGAACAAAGACCCCGTCTGCTCCTAGTAAAAAGACTTATAATGAACGTCTCCAAGAAGCGAGAAAAAGAGCAGTTAGATCGGCGGCCGCTGAAGGAAAGGATTACGTTGGTAAGATAGATGGCCATACAATGGGTTATTCACTTGCTGATGAAGATAATCCTCTTGGTTCTGATCTTGTAAGAGAAACAAGCGGTCCAGGATCACAACTTCCTCAGACATCCCTTCCAGATCGAGTGATGGAAGCACGGCGAGAAGCTCAGGAAAAGACATTTAGAGCGGCCGCAGAACGAGGAGATCATACCCGTAGGGTTTCAACAGGAGTACAGGATCCCACTGCCGAGAATACATGGGAATTTCCAAGACGTCGAATTCATAGTGATATCCCATCAATGCAACAAAATTTAATACAAAGCCAAAATTATAATAAATTTGGTGAGTTATTTTCTTGGCTTACTAGACTATTAGGTATGACACAATGACATTTCTAGAAAAAGTTGCTATGGTAAAGGATGCGATGTCACGAGTTCAGCAAGAACTCGTTGTAAAGCAGCTGGTAGAGACAATGTGCGGGATGGACAACTCAGAAACTAAGAAAGCGAGCGCTAAATTAAAAACCTACCAGGAGACTATTGATGAACTCTTGTCCTCAACCGGAAAAAAATAAAATGTGTACAGCTGAAGCGCAACAACTGATGTGCCTCATAAAATCATTAGAACTACGAGTGGAGGCTCTTGAAAAAGGTCTTGCTGAATACCATAGAGGTGTGGTCGAAGCCATTAATAAGGCTATCGATAAAATGATTTACTGTTTTGAAAATGGAAACGGACATAAAGAATGATTGATCCAAGACTTATAAAAAAGGCTGAGCAGCTATACAAAGATGCTTTTATTCCCCCGGAGCAAGTCGCGGCAATGGCGGCAGGTGTTCCTGCAATGGATCCGGCGGCCGCAATGGGAGGAGTTCCCGCCGGGCCTGGGGGCATGCCTCCACCTCCGGGCTCTGCTCCTCCCATGGATCCTGCCATGATGGCAGCTATGGGTGGTGGTGGAATGCCGATGGATCCTGCCATGATGGCAGCTATGGGTGGTGGCGGTGGAATGCCAATGGACCCATCAATGATGGATCCTTCAATGATGGCCCCACCTGAAGGTGATCTTCTTCCTCCAGAGATTAAGGAAGCTATTAAAGACGCTGTTCGTGAAGCAATAAGTGAAGGAAAGGACGGCGGAAAGAAGGAAGAGGGAGCCGAAGAAGGAATAGATGAAAGAATAGCTGCTCTTGAAGATATTGTTGGACAACTTGTTCAGCAGATTCAAGAAATGGGTGGAACTCCAGCTGTTGGCGGCGGAGGAGCTGATCCGTCTGCCGGCGGAATGATTCCACAGGAATATTTAACTCCAGGTGGAGTTGAGCCTCCGATCAATCCTGATATGATTCCGGGGCTTGCTCCAGGAATTCCGGGGATGTAAAATGGGAGCATGGTCAGATTTTGAATATTGGGCAGGACCGACAACCAGATCCCTCGGGGGAAAGGCACTCGGTCTTGGTTCGTTATCTGGTTTGTTGTCACTTTTAGGAGAAAATGCGAAGTTAGGTGATATAGCTGATAAAGAAAAAATGATCCGCATGGCAAGAAATAATATGTATCTCAGGAAGGCTAGGAAACTTGGTGCGATATTAGCTGCTGGCACTGCCCTTTCTTCTGGAGTATTGGCTCTCCGTGATTATGCAAGATGGCGTGACAAGCCCGGAATTCAAAGAAGCTTTGAGCGCCTGATGAAGGATATAGGTATAACATGAAAGTAAAGACGGCATCTCTTCATTCAGCAAATGTTATAAAAGCTGATGTCACAATCATTTGTATGAATAATGATATCCCAATTATCGTTTGTGAAGATGTTGACGGCGCGATTCTTGTCCACACACCGGAAGATGAAAGATTTAGTGAAATACTCTCCAAGTATAATATTTCTACGGAAAAGATAACTTACCGAAATGGCTAAATACTTTCAATCAACAACTCCTGGGCGTTTGCTTCTTGAACAAATAATCCCTTCCGATATCCCTCTTCCTGATAAATTAGACAAGAAGGGATTACAGTCTGTATTAAATCAGGTTGCAAAGAAGCACACTCCAGATACATATCGAGATGTTGTATTAAAGATGACGCAGCTTGGAGCAGATGTCGCAACAAGATCTGGGTTTTCGATCAAGCTTTCTGATTTTGATCTTCCAGCAGAAGTTGCTGCTGAGAAGAAAAAGTTAAAGGATAAGCTTGATTTGATTGTAGCGACTACGAAAGACCCAACAAAAAGAAAAGAAAAGATTCTTGAAGAAGTCGCTGCGGCACAAGATCGTCTTCAGACTTTAACATATGAAGAAGCAAAGAAGCGGGGAAGTAATTTTACGAAGCAAATCGAATCCGGTGCTCGTGGAAAGAAAGGTCAGCTTGCTTCAATTCTACTGGGTGATCTTGTATTAACTGATAATGCTGGAAGGCCAATTCCAATTCCAGTTATGAGTTCATATGCTGAAGGCCTTTCTCCATTTGAGTATTATATCGCTAGCTACGGTGTTCGTAAGGGATATCTTGATGTTAAGCTAGCAACAAGAGAGGCTGGATATCTTGGAAAGCAACTTGTAACCACAGGAGCAGATCTTGTTATCGCTGAAAATGATTGTAAGACGGAGAAGGGATTACTTAAAGACTTAGATAGTAAGGTCTTAGGACGATTCACAGCACATAAGATCGGTAAATATCCTGCTGGCACATTCCTCACACCAGAAATTCTAAGAGATATTCAAAAGTCAGGAAAGAAATCAATCATTGTCCGTAGCCCATCAACTTGTCAGACTCATCAGGGTATATGTACAAAGTGTGTCGGTGAGTTCGCTGGTAAGCTTCCAGAAATAGGACAGAATATTGGTTCAGATAATAATATGTCGTTATCAGAACCTTTAACACAGATGCAGATTGGATCAAAACATGGTGGTGGAGTTCTATCAGATACAAAGCAAAGATCTGGTGGATTTCAGGTTTTTCAACAATTTGTGACTTCGCCACAGCAGTTTGAAGATATGGCGACAGTTTCTAAAGAAGATGGACTCATTAAGAAAATCACGATTGCTCCTCAGGGTGGACGATATATTTGGGTGGGAGAAGAACAGTATTATATCCCACAGGGATTACGTCCAGTTGTGAAGATAGGAGATCGTGTTGAAGCTGGAGATGCGTTGTCAGAAGGTATTCCAAATCCTGCTGAGGTTGTTCGAGCAAAGGGAATTGGACTTGGTCGTAAGTATTTCATGGATAAGCTGATGGACATTTTGGATGTCAGTGGAGTTAATACAGACGAAAAGAATCTAGAAATACTTGGTCGTGGTATCATTCGGCATGTTCGAGTGACTGATCCGTCGGGGTATGAGGGATATTTACCTGATGATATTGTTACTTACGAGACATTGATGGAGAAATGGAAGCCGAGAACTAATTCAAAGGTGGTAAATCTCTCCGCAGCAAAGGGAAAATATCTTGAATTGCCTGAAACGTATTTAACTGTTGGGACTCGAATTACTCCTTCTGTTGTTAAAATCCTTAAGGATCACGGCATTCCTAAGGTAACGGTGAATGATGAGCCCCCGCCGTTTGCTCCTGAGTTTGTAAGGCCAATGGACTTCCTTGCAAAGCACGAGGAGTGGATGCCGAGACTTGCTGGATTTGGATTAAAGAAGTCTTTCCTTGAGGGTGTTCATCGAGGAAGAGGAACGAAGTTACATGGTAATGTGCCGTATGCGGGACTCGCTGAGGCAATTCATCTTGGAAAAAGACCGGATCTCGGTCGGTATTAAGCAGTTATGTGATATGATATAGGAAGATATTCAGAATGTTGAGCGCGCTCAACATTTCGTTTACCCCTAATTGATTTTGGAGAAAACTCATGAGTGATAAGAACGGAATGGAAAAGGTCGCTAAGCTTGCTCAATTTATCAAGACGCAGGAACAAATTGAGAAGCAGGCCTCGATGAAGAAAAGAGCGGCTGTTATCGCTCTTCTGAAGGTGTATAAATCAGAGATGGAAAAGCAGGCTGGAATTGGTAAATTTCTGTCGGGTGTTGGTGACGTAGCCGGTAAGACATGGAAAGGTACCAAAGGCATTAAATCGGATGTTACAGATTTGGTAGCCCAACTTCTGGCTGATATTAAACTGAGCCCAGCTAAGCTGCGAGGCCTACCTGGTCCGGCAGAGGGTATTAGCCCGTTAACGCAGCTAGGTCTTCCGGGTAGAACAGCGGCGCATGCTGCTGGAACAGCTGCCGCAGCGGCCCCGTTTGCTGTACCGCTAGCCGGAGCGGGCGCTGGATTATACGGCCTCAATGAAGCTCTTCGCGAGCCAACGATGCTTGAGAAGCTAGAGCGTCTGCTTTCTCAAATCGGTGTTGATGTAGATCTTGACTAATTTCTAAAGATATAGGGCCTATATATATATATAATGTATAGGCTCTTATCTCTCTCTCTTGGAGATAAACGATGAAGATTAATATGGCACAATTAGAGAAATCGGCCGGAGATCCCTCTAGGCTACAAAAAGCTATTTTAGCACTCGGAACGGGCGGAATGGGAGCGGGGATACTTGGCAGTGGTATTTATGGCGCATCTAAAGCCAAACAAAGAGTACAAGAAGTACTTGACCCATCTATATTAAAGCAGCTTCATATGCTTCTAAGACGAGGTCAAGTTGGTTTGGGATTAGGCGAATATACAAAGGAAGAGAAAGCAGAAAGGCTGCTTCGACGTATACGTGACCTATTCGAAGGCACGGCGGCAGATATAAATAGATAATTAAGTTTTAAGCTAAACTTTCATAGCAGGAACTTTCATGGACATCGCACAATACTTTGAACAGGCAATGAAGCCATATCAGCAAGAGATGCTCGAAAAGCAAGCCTCTGAGCTTGTGAAGAAGGGAGCAAAGACTGAAGTTGAGCAACTGATGGCTGATGTCGCGCTTCAAACGATGAAAGAAAAGACAAAGGATATGCAGCCTGTATTTCTTGGGGCCGACCTTCTTGAGGCGAGCCCAGATGGAGATAAAGGTTGTGTTGTGTTTGGTCTTCGCTTTGGCCGCAAGATCGTCCAGGTTCCTGCGGTGTTTATTCGAGGACGAATTAAAGGAACAGAGATGATGTATCTCGCTGATGAGGACCTCTTTGTTCCTTTTGAAGAGGGGTGGGTTGACAAGGTTCGCAGTGGGCATATGCTCGATCTAGGTATTCCTGTCGGTGGAAATAATAACCTTGGAAAGCCATCTCTTGATTTTCGTCCTCCGATGACACAAGGCCCTCTTTCTGTTTCACAGGGACAATTCAAGAGAGCGTCTCTTGGAAAACATGTTGATGAATACCCACATGATTATGGTCTTCTAAAGAATTGGCCATCAAAGGCTATCCCAAAATCAGAAGCAAAGGGATTAGACTTGGAAGGATTTCTAAAGAAGGCTAATTATTCAATGGGTCTAGCGTTCATGAATATGCTGAAGTCCGATAAGGATGCTCAGTTTTATCTTATGAACTATTATGGACCAGAGGGACTTACAAAGCTTGCGGCTGCTGCTATGACTTCTCCTGCGTCAGATGGAGATGTCAGTGAAAGTAAAGTTGAAGTTGTATTTAATTCTCCAGTTGAGCCAGTTCCGAAGGATCTTGATCCTGAAGATTACGAGAGAGCCATGTCTGGCGCTATCGTTGTGAAGGATAATCGTCAAGCTGATGATATTTTCAAGATCGTTCTGACTCAAGCAGAATTACATATGCATTCTATTCCAGGCCCAGGAAGGGCGCATGTAATCTGGCCTGTTGATATACCGAATGCTATTATCCTTGATGAAATGGATAAGAATGACCTTTATTGCCCAGGGCCAAGCACTCCGTATCATAATTATGGAACCCAAGATCGTAATTATATAGTTATTGATCTAGACTCGAATACAAAGTATGAATGCCGGTCCCATTCACTTCTGATTACTGACTTTGTATCAGTTGATTCTGAAGACAATAACATGATTGGGTCATCTCCATCAGAAATTCGTCTGGATAATGAGACGGATTACTATGTCGTTGATCCGCGGTCAAATAAGATTCTTGGGCAAATATATCGTCCATATTATGATGGGGGTAACAAACGAAGGTCATGGACAAAGAAGAACGAAGACGATAAGATCACATTTACTTCAGATGACCGAGTCATTACTTTCGTTAAGAGAGTACCACTAGGTCGGAATCTTCCTCAAACTCATAAGTATTCTATTGCAGACAATATGTATTCAGACCAAGTTCGTCTGGTTCCATATAAGAATTGTGAATATATGAGGTTTACAAAGGAAGACGCTCTTCCTCTTCTTGAGCTGAATCGATATAAGATTGTTGATTCACGTAATGATCCAACTCAAGATGAATGGGTTGGAAAGCAGAAGACAGTGACCGTAGACACAGAGGATTTCCAGTATACAGATAAGCGTGCGGCTATGAGGCATCTTATTGTAGATCATGGACTTACGGAAACTGATGCTGATCGTATCCTCGATGTTCCTGATGTTTATTACCTGGAGAAAGAGGCTCAGCCACTTCTTCAGAATGATCTAACATCACAAACAGAAACTCCTATTGATACGATGGACTCATCAGATGAAAGCCATCGTGTTCTAAAAGAGTTCTTTGATACAAGTATGATCTCCAAGCTGATGAAAACGAATGATGCTGGTGATTATGTAGAAGAGAACTTAGGTGACTTTACTGTTCAGCTTGACAAGATTGCTCGACTGTTGTTCCTCATATATTGGAAGCCTGAAGATTTCGCAGAGCGTCTCGGAGATGACGCTGTGAATAATCTCGAAGCACTTGTTCGTAATGCATTCGAGAATCTCGGAGAAGTCATTCTAGAGCTTCATGAAACAAGACAAGAACCAACTCTCGACTAAGCTGAAGAAATATCGTTCTCCAGCTCCGAATTGGCGTTGGCAAGAGGCTTCAGAACTTGCTAAGGCCGATTCCACGTCTGAGGATCCTTGGATTGCTGCTGCTATTTCATATATTAAGAGAGCTCCCGCAACCTCAGAGAGTGATATTCAGTTCCGTAGTTTAATAGATGAATCAATCACAATCAGTAGAATGACTGACGCTATCTCTGAGAAGGTTTGGTTAGAAGCATTTATTCTTGCTAATACGGACCAAGAAAGGGTTGCTGATCTCTTTGGATATTCATCTCCAGATCTTGTAAATGCTTACGAGCAATTATTTTATGACGTGCGATGCAGGTTAAATAAGCCATTATACATTTATCAATACGCAATAGGGAGTTACCAATCTTCTGCTCTTCTCGCTCCTATTTCAATATCAGCATCAGCATTCATTAAACTTCAGGGATATAGAGAAGGCCCGGATCATCTTCTTCAACTATTCCCAGCAAGACGAACACCAGACTTCGAACAGAAGATGCGCCAGTTCGCAACAGAGCAGCTTTCAGCAAATGCTGTTGCTGCTGCATTGAAGATGAATATTGATAGTGTTAAGATACAGATTGCTCTAACAGAAATGATGCACGCCCGTAATTCTATGGAAATAGAATCACAGCGACCTCAGAGTGTTGGACAAGCTCTTCTTGAAGCTGTTGCGGCAATTGGTAAAGATGCTGGTTTAAAAGTATATGGCGAAGATGAAAACGAGAATGAGGATATACTAGAAGTATCGGCTGTAAGATATTTGAATGTTGGTACAGATATTGACGAAGATGATGTTAAAACTCTCGAAAATGTTAAGGCACTTAGCGATCTAAAAGATGATGAACCTTCGGCTCAGGAGTAAATGCTGTGACTAGTTTTCAACCGCTTCCGACAGCAGAATCAAGTAAGCTGGCATTTGCCGTTCATGCCGCCGCGAATTTTCATTCGGGCGGGAGTATTCCTGCAAGTGAGGCGATGGCCAAGGCGGCGAGTCAGTTTGATCTTTCACCAGAGCTGACGAAGCGGGCTGTCGCTATGTTTAATTCTGCTAAGACACTTGCTCATTTCGATATGAATAAGGATGCTCGTGCGGCAGATTTTGATCTCGCCAAGATCGACGATGTCTATAAAGGGATGGGACTCGTCGAAGAGAAACAAGCGACATTTGAAAAATTTGCAGAGCATGAACCACCTAAGGTGGTGGACTGGCTGGAGGATACTCGTCTTCGTAAGCTTGTTAAAGCCGGCGCTATGGATTATGACACGGCGAAGACTATAGAAGGGGCGATGTCAGAACAAGCTCTTCGTCTATTTCAGGTTCGGCCTGATCTTATTAAGAAGGCGAATTTAGGGACGGCGCAGCTTGCCGTGATCGCATTTAATGCTGATCCAATGAAATTAAAGGATGAGCTTCCTAATATTTCATATGGAATATCCAAATATGCATCACTACCAAAGGCAGAAGAGTGGATTCATCCTGATATTGCTGTCTTGATTGCTCTTGGAGAGATGTCATACGGAGATGGAATATCTAAGCAGGCGGCAATAGTTGAGCGCGCTCAACATTTGAGCTTTAATGAAGCAACAGTTGATACTCTCCGGACAGAGACGATTCAAACAAATGAAGACACAATTCTGGATAAATATGCTGAGCGCATAGAGAAGATTGCCGAATATCAGAAACAACATGCTCTTGGTATATATCGAGCATTTGAGAGATCAATGGGAGATCTTATCGATTCCTTTGAGAGAAAGAAGAGATTCGATCAAGATCTTATTAAGTTTGAGAAGCAGGCATTCAATCGTCTTGGAGACGATGCAATGCCATATATTCTAACTCTGTACAAGCAAGCTGGTTATGAGGATAGAAAAGTAACTTGTCCAGAAGTTAAGTTGTTCGATCCTTCAGACTATACAAGAGATATTCAACGCTTGTCAGAAGCAATGGCGGCACACTCAGCATTCAAGAGAGAAGCTGCGATGCTTGATAAGGTTGCTGCGTTCAAGAGGGCTATTGTGGGTGCGCACTCCATGGAAAAGAACGCCCTCGTAGGGCAGGCTGTCCTTATGGCGACTGGTCAAAAGAAGGATAAGGATAAGGCAAAGGGAACTGTAGATCCTAAAATTAATATGTTCCTTGCTGAGATCGAGAAGTCTATTCGTCGAACAATGCTGGAACAATATGCTCATGAGTTTAGTAATGTCGATCCATTTCTGAAGAGACATGACTTTGATGTTGTTTATAGTAATTTAAAAGAAATTGCTGACATTGTTCCAGAAATGGTAGCTAAGAAAGAACTTCTTCGATCAGCTCTGACTCGAAAGTTAGAGCAAGGTGGAAGAATGGACTTGGATGAGCTGAATACTCTACTGAATGCCCAGAAAACTCATATGCAGACATTTGGACACTCATTGTCAGGAAGCCCAATAAACACTAGGACTATTTAATAATGACGAGAAACCAGAAAAAAATGTTGGCCGGGCTTGCTAAGATTGTCGGCGGGGCGGCCGCAGGTGGTCTTGGAACTGCGGCAGCATCGAAAGCAATTAAAGGAGATGTGAGTAATAACTTGCTTCTTGCCGGAATTTTAGCCGGGGCGCTTGGCGGTTCCGCTGCTCATTTTGGGCAGAAAGAGCTCAGGAATCTTCGTCAATTTGTATCTCCAACGCCTGGAGAGGCAACTTGGCCGCTCATATACGGTTCCGGTCCTATTGCCGGAGTTCTCGCGGCTAAACACTTTAATAGGGTGCCTGATGTTAAAAAGCAGATGTTATCAGAGCTTTTTGAGGATATTTCTGATCCTTCGAAAACGATTAAGGCACCTTTATGGAAGTCTTTTATGGGTGAGGCAGATATTCCTGGTTCGAAAGATATAGCCGACAGAGCCGCTGCATTAAAGAGAATTTCCGCAGGCGGAAGAAGTCGGTTAGGGAGAGCGGCTCCTTATCTTATCGCGGGACCAGTAGCGATGGGGCTCCTTAGTAAACTTCTAACGGGGAGCGTAGTTCCTCCGCTCACGCCGTTTAGAGAGACTTTAGAAGGATTAGGAATACTTGACTAATGGATAAAATCATAAGACCAGATAGCTTTGACGGATTTGAGATGGAGATCGCTTCTCTACTAAAGATGAGAAGGAATGGATCCGTCGATAAAGATTGGATGGATAAGCGAGCTAGTCTTGATTTTAATGCCGCTGTCAAGCTGATTCCATACGATACTTCTCAGTATGAGCCGGTTCATCTTCTTGCTGTTGGGGACCAGGAGACATACGGCTGTAATCGAAATGGAGACGCATTTCCTAAGCAAGCTTGTATTGATTACCATAAAACTTTTGAGAAGTATGCTAAGGTTTATCGGGAGCATAAAAATAAGATTAATGATCCTTCTTACGGAATCGTTATCGCAAGTGGATATAACAAACCAATGGGAAGGATTGAGTTGGTCGTAGGGCTTGATAAGAAGTCATGTGCTGTTGAAATTGAAAAGATCGCAAGTGGAAAGCAGCAATCGTTCTCAATGTCGTGTGTATTAGACCCCACTTACCCAGTCCTGACTGATTTAGGATATAAGCCAATTTCAGAGATTAGAGTTGGTGACCGGGTATTTACAAAAGAGGGCCGCTTCCGCAAAGTAACGCATCTTAATCGTAGAAGATATACCGGAAAAGCCTATAAATTTGCTATGAACGGTCTGCCGTTGCCTTTGACGCTTACAGCCGATCACCCGATGTGGGCTAAGCATTTTGAAGCCAATGATCGAATTAAATGGACTGGGGTTAAAGCAACAAGGTATTTCAAAGACCCAGAAGCTTTTGAGGAAGAACCATTTTCTTGGCTGCATTGTAAGCATTTAGAGATAGGCGATAGATTTAGTTACCGGCCGGTATCTCGTATTCCAGGTTACGGTGCGATATCTTGTACTAAATTAGCCGCGTTAATGGGGTATTATGTTGCCGAAGGATCTTTTACTTATAATAACGAGAAAGCTTGCACAGTTCAATACACCTGTAATGGCGAAGATTCTCTTATTCGAAGAGTGCCAGAGATTATTGCTGAGTTATGGCCGACGGTGACAGTTGATATTTCTCCGCATCCTAAGTCTGATTGCGCATTTAATGTCAATGTTTATAAGACATCTTTTGCTGAATTCATCAAATTAATGCATAGATCGGGATGTCGCGGTAAGATTATCTGCCCAGAGATATTTAATGCAGAGGATGATGTAAAACTATCTTTTGCTGGAGCCTGGCTTGATGGGGATGGGTGGCCGGATAATAAAGGCCTGCATTGGTCTACGGTTTCAATTAATCTGGGGCTTCAATTACGTGACTTGTTAGCGTCTATGAATATCCCAGCGAGTATCTATAAAATAGATCATTCAAACTGCGAAACATCCGAGATGTTTGGTTCTTCTATAGAATACACAGTGAATGTTTCCTGGTATGATGCGGAGAAGCTTGTAGGCTGGTCAGAAAAAATTAATGGGTGGAGTATCCCAGAAAAGGATAGAAGCAAGCCGTCGTGTATGCGGCCATGCTTAGACGGGACTTATGCATATCGGATTAAAGAAGTAGAAGAACTCGAAGTAAACGATCAGATTGTTTATAACTTTGAAGTCGATGAGGACGAATCGTATTCTTTAGCTGGCATGATTAGTCATAACTGCCGAGTTCCTTTTGATTTCTGTTCTATCTGTGGAAATCAGGCTGCAACACGAGCTCAGTATTGTGACCATCTTCAGCACCACATGACAAAGATTGCTTCAGATGGAAGACAAGTTTGTGCAATTAATACTCAGCCCCTATATAGAGATATATCTATAGTAAGCACTCCTGCCGAGAGGATTGCTTGGTCATTTGGAATGTATAAAGCAGCGAGTGGTAATCAAGTAATTAGTGGTGCAGAGTTGGCTGAACAGATTCTCGGGACATCAAATCTAGAAGAGATCTCGAATAAGATCGCTTCAATTATGAATAAGATGTCTGAATTACAGAAGCAAATTATGATGGTAGCGAATTCTGATATTTCTCCTGCAATGAATTTCTCAGCACCAGTGACAGATTCAGATCGCGCCATTATAGATAAAGTCAAGCCAATCGCACAAAAGCAACCGAATAAAGTATTTACAGCAATGGCGAAGAATGGAATTTTACTTCCTGTTCGTCTATTCTCACGCTTGACTGAGGATAAAGAGGCATGTCTTCCAGAGGGAGCGCTGTCTCAATTATTTAATACAGACTTCGGTGATCTTGACTACGGAGACGTATTTGACGTTGATGATGTCGCAGATTCGGATGTTTGTGACATGGTTGAACCCTTAAAAGAAAAGTTTGGCGTCTTTCCAGAAGACGTTAAAATGCGTGGTATAATGGTGATAGATCGAAAACCGCGTATCACGATCCAGATTACTAAGAGTGCCAGTGACCTGAATGGAAACTCATTGTTCCGTAAATATCGGTCGTATCAAACAAAGCTGGCAGAAAATTTTGCTGACAATGGAAAATCGTATTGTTTAGGAGCAATGTTGTTCCATAACGCGGTTCAGCTTAATGGCTAATTTATTCAAAGAGAGGTTCTAAAGATGACTAACCCTTCTTCATATGGAAGTGTAATGGCGATGGTCGAGCAGGCCATTGCTGGTCTAACGAAGAAAGCTGCTGAGGAATCAGTTCAAACGGGATCAGAATTCGCCTCGCTAACTGGTGAGCAAGCTCCTGCCGTTACTGGTGAGGGTGAGCCCGCGAAGGGTGAGCTAGCGAATGCAGATGCATCATATCTCAATGAGAACGTTCCGAACAATGTTGATGCCTCAAAGCAAAGAACAGAAACACAAGATGACGCGCTACCTCGGAGCGACATGCCCGGTGGAGCGCTAAAAGTTGAAGATAAGATTCCTGGGCAACAGCCAAAACAGACCTCACAGGTCGAGCAGGGATCAGAGTTTGCCGGTCTAACTGGAGCGAATGTTGGCGATAGCTCAAAGACAGCTTCGCTCGATAAGCTCGGAACTTGGATCATCAATCAGCTAGTAAAGAGTGCCGCGGATGATTCTGAAACTTCGTCAGATGATGATGATGAAGAGGAATCAGATTCCGAGGATAATGAGACTACTGAAGATAACGGTGAAGCCGAGGAGACAGATGTCATTGATGCTATTCTAGGTGATGGAATCCCAGCAGAGGAAAAGATGGCTTTCTATAATGCCTTCGGCCTTGAGAAGAACGCATCTGGCGACGAAGCGATGAAGGAGATCATTCAGGAAAGTCTGAATACTGCTGATCTTCATGCGCAAGGCGTTGCTCAATATATGTATGGGTTCGCGAAGTCCGCCGAACTTGCCGAACTAGCCGGTATGGAAGGTATGGAAGGTATGGAAGGTATGGAAGGTATGATGCCGGGTGGAGAGGAAGACATGGATGAGCAGGCGCTTCTTGAAGCTCTTGCCCAATATTCTCCTGAAGAAGTCGGCAGCGAGATGGAAGATGTGCAAGCCGGGGATATTGATGATTCCGAGCTGAATCAGATTCTTATGCAACTCCTATCCGAGATGGGCCCAGAAGAGCTTATGGCGCTTCTAGGTGAAGGTGGTATGGAAGGAGAAGAGCCCGCCGGTGATATCATGAGTGATAATACTGGTGAAGAGGATATGGTTGGCGCAGAAGAGTCAGAAGGTGGCGAAGAGGATAAGTATGCGTCGCTAGAGAAATTTGCCAAATTGTTTGAACAAGCAGTTAAAGCTTCTGATAAAATGGAGCAAGAGAAGCAGGCTGCGGCAGACAGACAAGCGGCCGAAAATTTAATGAGTCTTCTAACGAGTCTGAAAGAGCAGAAGCACGAGCAAGAGAAGACCGCTAGTGCTGATGAACTCAAAAAGCTCTTCCAGCGTCTAGCGAAAGAAGGAGAGTAAATAAAAATGGAAAAGCAAGCTCGAAAGCAAGTCGATGCTGCTGTTGTTCAGTTCATTAAGCAAGCTAATGCGGAGATCGCACATTTGCAGGCCGAGAAGAAGGCGGGCCTTGCGAAGGTTGAAGAGGCGATTGCCGCGCTTGAAAGCGCTGACGTTGTTACACCAGTTATGAAGCAAGCCACTATGAGTAAGCTTGCGACGCTGGAAGGTGCGCTTGAATTTGTCGTTGACGTTGCTCGTCAGCTTGAGCAAGAGCGCGGACAGGTTGGTATCCCTGTTCAAAAGAGCGCGAGTGTTTCAACTTCGTCTACTTTCCGGAAGTCAGCCGGAAATAACTACCTGTGCGAGCAGCTTGGTCTGTAATACACAGGAATATTAACCAATAGGAGAAAACCAAATGGCTTTCTATGACCACTACATCAATCCCGAACGTGGTGCTCTAGATTCCGATCAATACTCGGAAACAGCTCAGCCGGCGACCGGTCAGACGATCTATGCCGGTGGAGTCATCAGCGTCGATACGTCGGGCGAATATATCAACGGTGTTCCAGCGGGTAAGATGCCTTACTTCGCTATGGATAACGGCGATGACCCCGATGTTGATGATACGAACAACTATTTCGCGACGGCTGGTGTTCTAGCCCTAGCGGGTGTTGCTCCTTATCAGATCGCGACAACCGAGTATGTTGATGGACCTAGCTATGTTCCTGGCATGTTGCTGATGGCTGGAACAGTTGGTGATGCTGGAAAGATCACTGAGCGCACAGCTGGAAACGATGTAATCGGTGTTATCGGAGTAACGGCAGAGATTGAGAAGCGTATTGCTAACGTCACGTTTGATACGCTCGTTTTCTGGCTATGCTGGAGACCAGTCCTTAGCTAAACTTTTCAATTCCCTGGCTTTTTTTAGCTATTGCAAGCCAGTTCACAAATAAAGGAGACTTAAAAATGTCGGATCAATCTAAAGTCAACAAAGAACTGTGCGGGATGCTGACCGGCGGAATGGATAAGCAGGCCGAGGAACTAATGACGAACGCTACTCGTTTGTACGTTCGTGAAGGTGGAATCATCCGTCGGACTATTCCTGCGCAGGATCCCCCACGGCTAGACCGTAGGCCGGATCGCGAAGGAATCACGACGTATGTTGACCTAGAGCCCATTAGTTCTGGAGCTATGTCCATCCCGTTTGATGGCCGCCCAGCTCAGGAATATGTGCATGCACCTTGGTACCTTGTGGATTACACACGTATCACCTCAAGGGTGTATGCAGTCGATGAAATGCGCCTGAAGGCTTATCAGTATAATCTGCTAGGTCTGATTCAGGATCACATGGTAAAGGATCTTTACGAGTATGAAGACCGTACGGTCTTTTCCGCCATTGACTCATTTGTCGGCGCGGCTGGCAGCACGAACGCGACGACAGGCGGCATTCACCACCAGTCATTTAGTGGTGGTGTAACTCGTGAGAACTTCAATGATGCTCTAGAGCTCATGAACCACCTGCCTTCTCGTCTGGATCCGGCTGTCTGTGTTGTATCACAGCAGTTCGTGAAGCAGCTACAGAAGTGGGATCGGACAGAGTTCGGTGGTGATGTCAGTGAGGATATCGCTCTGAACGGCTTTGGACAAACGCGCAAGATGTTTGGCGTGGATGTCGTTGTGTCGATCAAGGATGATATTATTGCGCCGAACGTTATGTATATGTTCAGCACACCTGACTACATCGGTAAGTTCTTCGTCCTGCAAGATGCGACGGTCTATACGAAGAAGGAAGACTGGATGTACTTCTTCAAGATCGCTTGTGTCGAAGGTATTGCCTTCGGTAACCTGTCTGGTCTGTGTAAGGCGACGTTCACCACGTAAACCGGATTAATGCATCCCCGATGGAACAGCTGTCGGGGATGCATCCCCCTTTAAATAAGGAATATTTTTCACATGCCAAACGAACAAGAACAAGCTCTACAGGCGCAATTGGATGGCCTGAATAAGTTTGCCAATCGTGTCTATGCGAAGCGTTTCCTTGAAAAGTGCGCCGAGTTCGGTATGACGCCAGAAAACGAGGATGACGCGATGGAACTGTTCAAGATCGCTGGCCAGCTTGTTGCGAATGGCGTTATTCCGGCGGATTCTTCAGGAGTTTCAGAGCAAGAGGACGCGGGCAATATGGTTAAGGCCGCTTCCGCTACGCTTGAACAAATTTTTGGTCCGGCGTATGCGCAAGATGACTCTCCGCAGATTGATGAAGCCACACAAGCGAATATCCAGAAGATTCTTGATTCAATGAAGTAAGGGGTTAATGGCTCGCTTCGGCGGGCCAAGCCTCATTTTTTAAATGTTGAGCGCGCTCAACTTTTCCCTACCGCAGGAGGCGATTTATGATTAGTTTTTCTACGCTTATTCGAAATGTTCATTTCGAACCTCTGACTGTTCCCCTTCCTAAACGTGGCCTTAAACTTGATCCCAAGCAATCAGTAGTATGCGAGGGGGAGGTTCTGTCCCAACTTCGTCACCGTGATGCCAAGACTCTCTCAGAACTTTTCGAAGCCCGAAAGATTGAGATCGAATGGTCTATTAACGGTGAGTTCGATGAAGGTTGTTATATCGCTAAGTCTATTGAGCTAAAGAAGCTTCGTAGTAATTTTAAGCGGTATAACACTATTGAACTCGAACCAGAGGATGCGACAGAAGAAATTCCAGAGAGGCCAGTGACAAAAATTGAAGTCGAAGACATCGAACCAGAAGAGAATGACCATGCTGACTCTGTAGAATTTCGTGGGGCGGATACGGTTCGGATGGATAGAGATGAAGATGGAAACCTCATTGCAACGAATGAAGATGGTAAAACGCTTTCCACAAAGAAACTTGCAGAGTCAAATGAGGTAGAGGATGTTACAATTGAAGTTAAGTCCTCAAGAGATTTAGCGGATAACAAGAAGCCAGAGAAACCAAAGAAGTCGAAGAAAAGAAATAAGGCTATCGAGAATCCAGCTAATTTGCTTGAGAAGCATGGAGATGATAAGTTTAACAAACGTAAGGCATCTCCAACTGAAGGATTTGAAGGCGGAAAAGATGATTTCATGTCTGGTAAAGGAAAGAAGTTTACTCCACCAGTATCAGGACCAGTAGAAGAGAGCTAATTCATGCCAGATGTTAAGCCGATAGTAACAACTGATTTAACGTTCCAGCATCGTTTGCGAGCGGGGGAGACGCTCGTTGACGGTTATGGGGAACGTTATATCACTGAAGATGAGATGCAGCTTCGAACTTACGGAATAGCGGGGGCTGTTGACTACTACAGTCAACTTCCGTCTGTTTGGGAAACATGGTTTGCTGTCGGCACCATCTATATTGTTCGCTACGATCAAGGTCTTTTCACTAATGGTCTATACGTTATCGTTGCAGTCGGTAGCGGGCGTGAGTGGGCTTACCTTGATGACTTAGATTTTCAAACAGCTAGTGAAATCGAATTCGATGCTACGTCAACACTATTAACCTCCACAAATGTAAGAGATGCTATTGAAGAGCTCGCAAATTGGCCTTGGGAAGAAATGGCCCAAGATGCCGTGGGCAGCATCTTAGTTGATAGTAGCACGATTGATTTCACTTACAATGATGGAGTTCCATCCATCACAGCGTCGGTCATAGCGGGAAGCATATCTGATGTACATATTGCGGATTACGCTAATATAGATTGGGCAAAGATCGACAAGACCGGAAGTTCGCTTTCGCACCTTGATGATGTCAATGCCGCTTCCGCACAGCATCAGGTTCCCGCTTGGACCGGCACTGAATGGACGCCAAAGCTCATTACAAATGATAATGTTGCTGCCGGTGCTGCTATTGAATGGAGCAAGATTAATACAACTGGAAGTGTTATAGCCGATATTGATGCTTTCTCTACATATAACGGTTTGATTCTTCTAACATACGGAGTTGCATCAGAACTTCCTATTGGATTTGCTGCCGGAGAAGTTGTTGATCGTGCTGCTGATAATACTCTAGACGCTGATGACATCATTGAAATTACTACTGATGCTGGAGTAACAGTTGATGGTGTTCTTCTAAAAGATTATGAAGTTACAGCGAATACGGTATATTTAGGAAGCGGGCAAAGAATTCAATATGCAACAGCATCAGGATTAAGTGGGTCAGCTGCCGTTATAGATGAAGTTGAAACAGAAATATTTACGACCGTCGAATGGCTAGTTACATTACGTAACAACGAGGGATGCACGGTCTTCAAAGCAATTGCAGCAAACTTTTATGCTGTAGCTACTTCTACACTCGGTGCTGCAACGTCAACACCGGGCCAGCCTATTGAATATACAGTGTATGCCCTCCTAAGCCCCGAAGGTCACTCTATTGGGACAAATGATGTCGAAGTTCAGCTTGATACTACTGACCCGGCAACTATGAAACTTGTCGTTGACCTCGGAGCTCTCACAAATGTCTCAGCCGAAATCACAAGAATCGGACACCACGCCTAAAGTTCTTCGACAGTTCCGCGTTAAAATCGGTAATAACTTTTACTCGGTTCGTTTATGGGATGAGTTAGAAGACCCAGGAACTTGTTCTCATCCTGATGACGGATCTCCTCGGTATATCAATATTCGGTATACAGGAGATACTAAGAATGATGCCGATACAATCATTCATGAAGTCTTACATGCAGTTGGATTTGGATGGGAAGGAAGCCACGGAAAGTTATACTTTGCCGCCGAAGCCGCTGTGAAAATTATGGATAAGTTGGATATGTTAACGGAAGAGTACGATGCCACATAGAGTTAAAGACAAAGTCGCTACAGGACAGATTAACTTTGATGCGATCTCTAATCCTGAAGCCATTTCGGAAGACAGAGGAACTCTTTTCGTTATGACTGAGGGTGGAAGAACTGTTCTATATTTCAAGTCAGATAACGGAGAGATGACAAGACTGACGAGCTATTTAACAGCAGTTGTTGACGATAGTGAGCATGTATGGACATTTGAAGATGGCCGCCTCGTCGAAGTCTATGAAGTGTAATGCATCGAGTTAAGTCTCCAATTATAAGTAGTATACTTAAGCTTTTCGACGGAATCCACGCCGGAACGCCTGCTTCTGCTCGCGGTACGCTTTATACAGTTTATGAGGAAGGGAGATCTGTATTATATTTCCGTGCTGATAATGGAGATGTAACTCAGATTGCAGGCCCACCTGGGTATACAGGAGAAGTTGATTCCAGTCATGTTGTATGGACATTCTCTAATGGGTTCCTTGTTTCTTATGAAGAAAGATTAGTATCAACTCCTGAATCTTCAACGACTCCAGAAATTGAGAGTAGTACAGAAGAGGGTGGAACCACAACATACGGAATTCCAATTACAACGACTCCGGCGTTAATTACAACAACGACTGGTGAAGAGATCACAACCACCTTTGGTGAGATTGTTTCTACAACACCGGGTGAAACAACTACTCCTGGTGAGACAACCACAGGAGAAGAGATTACAACTACTCCTGGGGAGACAACTACTCCTGGGGAGACAACTACTCCTGGGGAGACAACAACTCCGGGCGAAGAAGTTACTACAACTCCTTCATCAGAAGTTACTACGACTCCGGGAGTACCAGAAACAACAACTCCTCCATCAACTCCAACAACGACTCCGTCTGAAACAACAACGCCTGAGCCGTTTACTACAACAACTCCTCCTGCTACAACAACACCGGAAGCAATAGAAACAACTACTCCAGAGCTAGAATTTACAACTACATCTGGTGAATTAATCACAACTACGCCAGGAGTAGAGATTACTACAACTCCTTCTGGTCCATCTCCTGAAACAACCACACCAGGAGTAGAAGCTACAACTACGCCTGGAGCAGAGATTACTACAACTCCAGGAGAAGAAGCCACAACTACGCCAGGAGTAGAGATTACTACAACACCGTCAGGTCCAGGTCCAGAGACGACAACGCCTTCAGGCCCAGGTCCGGAAACAACAACTCCTTCGGGTCCGGGCCCAGGTACGACAACTCCTTCGGGTGAAGGAACGACAACGCCTTCTTCGGAAGGAACAACAACATCTGATTACTTCTTCACAACGACACCTGTTCCACCAGTTCCATGTCCAGGAGATTGTGACGAGCTGCCAGATACAATGAGCTTGACGGTTTCGGACTTCTCTTATCTCATTGAAGACGTTTGTGCTTACGGCTTTCCGAGACAAGACTGTGTATATAAATTAAATTTGCAGAGAGTTTCAAGTTGTCACTGGCAGGCG